>LQAG01000411.1_pt1 | contig 12588 bp, 11 predicted proteins | sample 1535801 | NCBI WGS metagenome assembly LQAG01 (sample SAMN04331584, study PRJNA305678) | bioreactor metagenome | isolation source: bioreactor_3 inoculated with Wadden Sea sediment 1st replicate of a... | place: Germany:Bremen | reverse complement strand
TATCCCCTTGCTATACCATATATAGAATTTTTGATTCTTAAATATCTTTATATGGTATAGCAAGGGTGCTTGAATGATATTTTGCAAGCGCCTGGATTCCAGTAAATAATTGATTCCAGTATAAAAAAAAGTTTTAAGAAAGCTGGATCCACTTCCCTAAAACTTTTTTGTATGCTTTCATATTCTAAACGGACCACATTTTACTGGTGGGTAATGCAAAATGCGTCTAAAGTGCGTAGACTGACTTTGACTCCGTCTCTCTTGCGAAAACCTCTTTTGGACATCCGTGGTCAATGACCACACCTTTTTCCATAACCACCACTTGGTCTGCGCTCTCTAGGGCATCCTTTTTATTGTGGGTTACAAAAACTGTGGTTATACCTGCTGTTCTTAGGATGCTTTCCAGTTCATCACGGATTTTATCATGAAGGTGGGCATCTAAATTACTAAAAGGTTCATCCATGAGTAAGAGTTTTGGCTCAGGTGCTAGGGCTCTTGCCAGAGCCACACGCTGCTGCTGACCACCACTGAGTTCATGGGGGTATCTCTTTCCAAGACCCTTTAAGTCAACAAGGGCAAGCATTTCATCCACTCTTTTTTTCTTCGCTTGCGACGCATTTTTTCAAGACCAAACATAATATTTTTTTCCACAGTTAAGTGGGGGAATAAGGCGTAGTCCTGAAAAACCATGCCCAGACCTCTTTCTTCAGGCAGGAGGTTGGTTTTACCAGAATAAAAGTCTTTGCCCCCCACTGAAATTTCACCTGAAAGGGGCGTTTCTAGGCCAGCAAGAACACGAAGTGTTGTGCTCTTACCTGACCCACTCTCGCCAACAATGGCCAAAATATGTCCTTGTTCCATCCCAAAGGCCACTTGGTTTAATATCAACTCATCAGAGCCTCTGTATTTGAAATCGATTCCGTTCATTTAAGATACACGACTTTGCCCCTCGTTCTAGACTGGTACCGCTGAAGTATAAATATAAGTAGTAAACTGATAAATATAATGAAATCGACGGCACAGCCGCTTCATGAATCATTTCGTCGTTGGCATATTCAAAGGCCTTTGTCGCTAGGGTATCGAAGTTGAAAGGTCTTAGAATAAGCGTTAAAGGCAGTTCTTTGAGCATGTCTATAAAGACCATGACAAAACCACCAATTAGGGCTGAATGAATCATAGGCAGATCCACTTTAAAGAAGGTTTCTACACTATTCATTCCAAGCATTCTAGAGGCTTCATGGTACTTTCGACCGATTTTATTAAAGCCGGAATCCACATTGTTATAACCTATAGCTAAAAATCTAAGCACATAGGCAAAGAGAAGCATGGCTATGCTGGTGCTGAGGACCAGGGTCTTGTTCAGGTGGAACCAGTCCCTGTACACCGGTGTTAAGAACCTGTCTAGACCAACAAAAAGGATGATAACCCCCACGGAAATGACTGCTCCGGGAATGGAATAGCCAAGTGAAACAGCCCCTGAGTGTAGTCTTGTCAGTCTCGATGTGGACAGCCTATTATGGTTGGCCACAATAACCGCAACCACAAGGATAATGGCGGTAGATACAATAGACACAAAGAGTGTGTTTCTAATCAGTTCTACCAGCTCGGTGGAAAAGAGTCTGTCCCTTGACAAATACGACCAGTGGACAAGTTGTGTCAGGGGAATAATAAAGCCAAGCATGAAAATAAAGAGTCCATATCCACTCGCAAGAATTTTTTGCCAATCCTTCAGTGGAATACGCACCATGCTTCTTTGCTTTGTTGTTGTCATGCTATACTTTCGTCGACCACGAACAATTTTTTCACCAGCCAGTGTCGTAAAGACAAAGACCATTAAAATTGCTGATAGCCTTATAGCTGCACTTAAATCACCCATGGAAAACCAGGCTTTGAAAATCGCTGTGCTAAAGGCTGGCACCCCGTAATATTTGACGACACCGTAGTCATTTAAAACTTCCATAACCACTAGACTGGCACCGCCAACAACGGCTCCCCTAGCCAGTGGTGCTATAACTGTAAAAAATAACTTTGCCGGCCTATGACCAAGCACACGGGCACTTTCTATAAGTGAGCTTGTATGTCTTGATAAAAAAAGACCGTGTCACTGTATACACATATGGATACAGAAAAATTGTGAATATAAAGACCACACCCGGCAGGTGCATGATGTTAAAAAAACTTTTTGATTTGACGCTTATATTCATTTCATTTCGTAAAAATGTTTGAATCACACCTGTGTATGTGAGTAGACCATGGTAGGTGTAAGAACCAATATAGACAGGTATAGCCAGGGGCAGCATAAGTCCCCACTTCAAGATGTTCCTAAAAGGAAATTCAAAAACCGTGACAAGCCAAGCCAGACTCATTCCAATAATGGCCGTTGCCAGTGCTGTAAACGTCACAATTAATACTGTGTTGAGCATGTACTTGTTGAGCATATACTCTTTAATATGTTCCCAGTTTTCACTTCCACCGCCGAATAAAAGTTGGTAGACAATCACCACAATCGGAAGCAAAAGCAGGCCGAAGCTGGCATTTGCCAGCTTCGACCATATATCTGCTTTTCTATTCATTTTGACCCCTATTGCCCTATAGGACTTGTCTTATTGCCAGTTTACTTCGTTAAAGATTTCAACGGCTCTTAGGTTGTTTTCACCTAGAACTGAAAGGTTAATGTCTTGTGTCTTGAATTCGCCCCATGACTTAAGAAGTTCTGATGCTTCTACATTTGGGTTTACAGGATACTCATAGTTTGCGCTTGAGAACTCGCCTTGAGCTTTTTCTGACGTTAGGAATTCAATCAGCTTCACTGCATTTTCTTTATTCTTAGAGTGCTTAGCAAGACCAGCACCACTTACATTAACGTGTGTTCCCGTTGTTTCTTGGTTAGGGAAGAATACGCCAACATTCTGTGCAACATTCACTTCTTCTGGATTGTCAGAGTTTAACATTTTACCGATGTAGTATGTGTTCATGATGGCTAAGTCACCTTCACCTGCTACAACAGCTGTTGCCTGTGCTCTGTCATTGCCTTGAGGTTCACGCGCCATGTTCTTAACAAGGCCTTCTGCCCAAGCTTTTGCCTCTTCTTCACCAGAAACTTCAATAAATGATGCTAGAAGGGACTGGTTATAGATGTTTGATGAAGAACGCACTAGGATTTTTCCTTCCCACTTTGGATCTGTTAGGTCTTCATATGTTGATAGCATGTCTGGTGTCACTCTGTCTTTTGCGTAAACGATCACACGACCACGCATTGTTAGACCGATCCAAGTGCTGTCTTTGTCTCTTAGATTTTCTGGTACGTTCGCATCAACAAGGTCACTTTCAACCGTTTGAAGTAGACCTGCATCTTTGGCTCTGAACAGACGACCTGCATCAGCTGTGATTAGAAGGTCGGCTTCTGTATCAGCATCTTCACGCTTCATACGTTCGATAAGTTCATCACCTTTACCCTTAATGACGTTGACTTCAATGCCAGTTTCTTCAGTAAACTGCTTGTAAAGTTCAGCGTCTGTGTCATAGTGACGATCTGTGTATAGGTTAACAACACCAGCCTCAACCGGTTCTGATGTTTCTTCTTTATTTTCTTCTACCTTGTCTTCAACCGCTGTTTCTCCTGCCGTGTTTTCTGCAGGCGCCTCTTCAGCTGGTGCCGCACACCCGGCAAGCACAGCCATTGCCATAATCATTGCCATTAATAAAGTAATGAACTTCTTCATGTTTTTCCTCCACCTCAACTATGTAAGTTTTCGTATTATGACATTATAGAAATGTCTAACGCTTCGTTGTGATAATGCTTTATCGAGATAACACCATATCGTGATAACGATTATCAATATCACGATATTTAGTATTCTAATTGATAACAATTATCATGTCAATACAATTTTATTTCCGCAATATTTTTAGTCAATTTTCTACATTAAATGTCGTGCAACATTTTGTTTTTCAAAAAAGACTGGTCTATTCATATTTTTTTAAAATATTCCCATTATAATAACCATATCCAGTTCATTTTACAGGCCTAAAAAAATACATGTAACTCGTTTTAAATAATCTTGGAGGTGTATTTTAGTGCATATGATTCCCAGAAAATTTTTCATGAAGCAATTTGAGACGTGGAAATCTGGAGGTTATAGCCTGATTGACTTCACAAATGCCAAGGTGGATTTAAGTGCTATGCCCCATTACTACCAAAATAAATTTAAGCAGATACAGCGAAATATTGAAAAAACTACTTCCTGAACCACCTGATTTACCATAAGCTTGCACGGGTGAACCTTGTGAAGAATACTTACTATTTTGAGCCGGATTTCTTATACGGTTTACTTAATGGTGGGCAGATAGAGGCACTTGAGGACAGACAAGCTTTTATGGGGATAAAAAACGGGACTGAGTCAGTGACTCGTCCGTTCTATATGTGAACTGATGTGGCTTGAATGATATTTTATAGGTCGCTCAATTACTAAAACGACCGCCGTTTCTACGCCCACCACTTCTTTCAGTTCCCCGTTCAAATGCCTTTAGGTGATTTTCTGATGCTGATTTTAGACTTTCAAATACACTTCGTATATCGTCTGGTAGTTCCTGATCTAAGAATTTATCGTACATTGCTATATTAGCTATTTCAGCCTGAACACCTACCGTAAATGCTTCTGCGAGCGTCTCAGGAATAAGCAGATGGTCTACCGCTGTGTCCTCTATAAGATCAACCCCATATTCTTCAAACAGAGGTAGGAGCCACTCTATATGACGTTCTTCTGATTTTTCAATATTTGAAAATGGACGCTGTTCTCCAAATACATTCTGAATGGCATTATATTCTGCTCTTGCGGCGTATTCATCCTGCAAGGCGTAAATCAGCATCTCTTCAATGGAATATTCATTGGTGTATTCACCTTTTTCAGCCGCTCCAGCAGAACCGTAATCAGCGCCATCTGCAAACGTCACTGTACTCATAACCAACATTACCGTTAGACTTAGTCCCATCATTCTTTGAATCATCTTATTCATTTTAAATCTCCTTTCGTTTTACTTGTTTATGTGTATATAGTAATGGAGATTTGTGACAATCATATGACGATTGGGTGAATGTTTAAGGTTGGTTTAAGTCATTGGTTTATAAAAGGCTTTTATCTATCCTTTTGCTATTTAAGTGAGTCTAATATAGATATGATCTCGGATTTTAAGTTCGTATCAAGAGTATAATATTCGGTAACTTCTTCAGAATCTGTATTTCCTGTTGTAATTTCAATATAGTTAGGATATACCACAACTCGATTCATTTCTCCCTCATATCTATGAGAAATGAATGCTAATGCACCATTATTATGCGCAATCATTAATCCGCCTTGAATATTTGATGCATAGGGTCTTTCAAAGTTGATCTTTAGCTCAGTATTAACAATCTCAATATTTTCAGACGTGTTTTGACTAAACTTAAAATACTCTTTAGTTTTCATATCAGAAATTAGATTATTTAGTATTAAAAGATTACTTTCATCTTTCACAATTACATTTGAATCTAATATTTTATCCTCTCCATATGTAAAAAACCTATTGTTGCAGCGTTATTTTGAAACTCAGGAATACGTGACTTATCATATGATTTCTTCATTGAAGTTGGAGTCTATGATTTCTTGAAGTTTTAGTAAATCCTCTTCAGTGCCATTTGCTGTAAACTCGTTATATATAAGTCCGTCCTTATACTCAACAACAGATATTATGTTGTCAAATACTCGAATATACTTTACAACATCGCTAGATACTCTACTTATTAAAGTAGAATTACCGGCTGGTATTTCAAACAAATCATAACCATCAAACAGAATAGTGTATTTTTCAATTAATGTATCTATAGCATTTATTACATCTTCATCCGTCTCTATAAAAATAGTTAAAATCAATTCCACCATTGCCTAGTTTGGTAACTTCAATTTCACAAAATCATTATTTTTGAATGAATATAGTTACTGATAATACTATTAAAATTGAAACAGACAACAGCGCTATTAATACTTTCTTTTTTATCATTTAAAAGCTCCTTAGTTATATAGTTTATTATGGCACAAGCATTTACTATTTTTTATTTACTGTCGCTTACTGTACGATAAGTGATCCTTCCCACTTAAAGACTTTTGTTTCACCATTTTCTCTGTATGTAATTTTTGATTTTTTTTCCTCTATATCTACTTGCAATAAAACCTCTATTGGGATCCATTAGTGTCATACCAAAACCGCTTGATGAATATCTATATCCCGCTAAAACCATTGAATGACCATCTCTATCAGGTTTATCAGAGAACCATTGAGTGAATACTGGAAGATCGCTATCTATGACTTTAACGATCTGTGATTCAGTCATTACTCCACCCATTTGAGTTGTAAATCCATATTTCTGAAAAGCAGCTTCTGCTTTTATAAGGTTCGCACCGCCATTTGCTCCATTTTTGTATTCGACTCCCATATCATCACAAATTTGACCAGGCGATTTTGAAATGCCATCTATGTAATAGATCATTGAAGTTATGCAACATGCCCAACAGTAACCATATGAACCCTGTCGCTGAATAGGTACACTCAATTTTGTTCCATTACTTCTGGATAGTGAAGCACCTCTAAATAATGACATTAATCCGTACGCTGGTTGTTCTTGAACATCAATAATATGTGCCGTAGATACTTTGCCAGATGTCTTTATCGCAAAATCATATGATTCCACATCCGTTGATAAATTACTATAATACTGCCCATTATCAACTATTATGCTATAGATACCTGTAAGTATACCATTCTGGTAAAGTGGATATTCAATAATCTCATATCCATCAGAAGAGTAAGAATACTCAGGTGTTGATAGATGATATGAACTCGATAACATTGAGGTGCTTGATCCATTTACACTTTCTAGTGATTTAATTAGAGTTGGTAAATCGTTATTAATAAAGTCAGTTAGTTTGGAATTGTTTCCTGCAAATGATGCCGGTGTAATTCCCGGAATAAGCATTGTCATTACTAAAATTAAAGCAAGTGTCTTTTTCATTTTGTCCTCTTTCATTGTGTCCTTAAATGCTTGTGCCAAAATAATGTGGTACATGATTCCTGAGAGTAAGTGTAACACACAACATACCTAATTATACATATAATTACACATAAAGCACTTATAACCACATGAATGATCTCATTTAATACAGAAGAACTTCATTACTACGATTACTGAAAAATGAAATGACACCACCAGTCTGAGAAAGTCTAAGATTTACCCTAACACATTTTCGCTGGCGAACCGAGGGAGGATGTTAGTCGAGTAAGCCACTTTTTGTATAAAAAATGAATGGACGAACCATCTTAACTTGCGCTACGATGGGTCCATTCATTTGTTGGAATTTTAGTAATCAGTCTTTATTCTCAAAAACCAATCTTTATTAAATCTGAGCGATCTTTATTATTATTTTTCACAACCGTATTTTTCCACTTACACCCTACTCAACAGTAACAGACTTAGCCAAGTTACGTGGCTTGTCAACGTCATTGCCACGTGCTAGGGAAACGTAGTATGCGAATAGTTGCATTGGAACAACGCTTAAGATAGGAGCCAGTACATCAAGAGTTCTTGGAATCCAAAGGACTTCATCTGCAACTTTTTCTATCTCTTCATGACCACACTGGGCGATAGCAACAACATATGCCCCTCTTGCCTTCACTTCCTTAATATTGGATAGCATTTTATCAAATATATGCTCTTGTGTGGCATAGGCTACAACAAGTGTGCCTTCTTCAATAAGGGCAATTGTACCGTGCTTTAGCTCACCTGCTGCAATGGCAAATGAATTAATGTAAGAAATTTCTTTTAGCTTTAATGAAGCTTCAAAGGCAATGTCCACATCCACGCCACGTCCCATGAAGAATACACTTTCATTATTAAATTGAGTGTCTGCAAGCTGTTGAACTGTTTCGTAATTATCAAGCACAGTTTGTATTGCTTCTGGCATATCCTTTAAGTGTTTAAGCAGTTCATTATACTTGGCGTCATCAACCGTGCCCTTAAGTCTACCCATATACATAGCAATTAGATAGAAGGCTGTTAATTGTGTTGTGTAGGCTTTCGTTGAAGCCACACCAATTTCTGGACCAGCCCATGTGTAGAAGACGTCATGGGAATCACGTGCCACTGATGATCCTACAACATTAACAATACTCATGATGCGGGCACCACGTCTTTTGGCTTCACGTAATGACTGTAGTGTGTCTAGAGTTTCCCCCGACTGGGAAACTGCAATAAATAGAGTTTTATCATCAATAAATGGATCTCTATATCTGAACTCTGAAGCAATATCCACTTCCACCGGAATATTGGCTAGCTTTTCAATGGCATATTTGCCAACAAGCCCTGCATGGTAGGCTGTACCACACGCTACAATGTATATTTTATTGAAGTTTTCAAGATCTTCTTTTGTCAGTTTAATGCCATCAAGAACGATGTTATCATCTGCATCCAGTCTTCTGTGAAGGGTTGCATGAACGCCTGTTGGTTGCTCGTTAATTTCTTTGATTGTGAAGTGCTCGTAGCCTTCTTTTTCAGCTGCATCAGCACTCCAAGTGACTTCAAATACCTCTCTGCTAACCTTTTGGCCAAGGGCATCAAAGATTGTTATATCGTCTTTCGTTAATAGAACTGTTTCATCATTTTCAATCAGATAAACATTCTTTGTATACTTCAATATAGCTGGAATATCTGAAGCAAGGAAGTTTTCACCTTCGCCTATGCCGACAATAAGTGGGCTGTCTTTACGTACGGCAACTATCTTGTCTGGCTCATCCTTACAGATGACCCCAATGGCATAAGCGCCCTCCATCTTTTCTACCGCTTTATTTACAGCTTTAAGAAGATCGCCTTCATAAAAGTATGCCACAAGGTGGGCAATGACTTCTGTGTCTGTTTCAGACTTGAATTCAATGCCTTCTTCAATAAGCCAGTCTTTCAGTTTCATGTAGTTTTCAATGATCCCATTATGAATAACAGCTATGTCTCCAGATTGGTTCAAATGAGGGTGGGCATTGATCACAGATGGTTCTCCATGTGTCGCCCAACGTGTATGACCTATACCTACAGAAGCTGTTAATGGTGATTCTTCAAGCATATTTTCTAGGTTTTTCAGCCGTCCCTTACATTTTCTAACATCAAGATTTTGAGCCTCTGAATTATACACAGCAACACCTGCTGAGTCATAGCCTCTGTATTCTAGTCTTGATAGACCATTTATAAGAACTGGAACCGCTTGATTATTACCTATATAACCTACAATACCGCACATATTTTATTTCTCCCTTCAGTACTTTCCTGTAATTAATACATCTACGTATGTTGATTAACTGAGTCGTTGTTAAAGAGAGTTCTATTAGTAGTTCTTGTTTTTAATGTAGTTGTTGTTTTGAATAATGCCTTCCATTCGTTCATGGAATTAAAACCAATGCTTATACTTATATCTACACCAGCTTATTTCATATACTTCTCAAAAAAAACATAAAGAGACCCACTATGGCCTCCATTTTCTTAAAGAGTGATCTTCTTTCACTATCATTCAATAAGTTTATCTGCACTAAAAAAGCGCATACACTTATGAGATGCACTCCATTAAGCCCATTTTCAATTCTCATCCATCTCGGTTTGTCACACAGATCACTCCATGCTTTTGCAAGACTTTAACGGTAATGAGTTACCGCAGGGCACCCGCCGAATAATTCGATAAACCCTGTCCTCGTCAACTGACATTTGTCAGTCCTGGCGCTTCTTGTCGTTTAGTTGTCAGCTTATTAACGTTCTTCACCTCCAAGTGAACACTCTAATATTCCTACTTTTTACAATCGACTCTATAACAGTATAGCAAACTTATACCCCAATTCAATAGCTTTATTATTTTTGTCATATATTTGTCATTAAATTTATTTCCATTTCGTAACAAATGGGCGCATGTGAAATTTTTAATAATTTTTCTTGCATTATTCCGCTATTTCGGTATATTTTAGGTCGTATTTTTACAATTTTTCGCTAACTGTTACACAATTTTTTTGACTATTTGCAGTTTTTAGATTATTATTTAGGGTAAGTACTATGCTGAAGGGGGGATACTTTAACGTAGTTAACAAGCTTTTTCATAGTTGTGCCTACAATAAAAAAAATATGGAGTACAAAAAAATTTTATTAGCTAAATTTTATTAACTAATATATATATTTTGTACACAACCATATACTTTTACGGTATAATCGACTGAAAGTTTGTTACATACACGTAACAAGTATGCTATAATTTTATTTCATTTTCTATCACATTTTGTAGGAGGACGAATTTTATGCAGAAAAGAGAAAATTGGGGTTCTCGACTCGGCTTTATTATGGCTGCAGCAGGCTCCGCAGTAGGTCTCGGTAACATCTGGAAGTTTCCATTTACAGCTGGTCAAAACGGCGGTGGCGCTTTCGTAATTGTTTACTTGATCTTTGTCGCACTTATAGGTTTTAGCGTTATGCTTACAGAATTTGCGGTTGGCCGAAGAAGACAACTTGCAGCTGTAGGTGCTTTCAAGTCTGTTGATAAGAGATGGACTTTCACAGGCGTTCTTGGCGTATTATCCGGTTTCTTAATCATGGGCTTCTACCCAGTAGTTGGCGGATGGGCAATTGCTTATGTCTTTAAATCAGCAAGTGGCCTTCTAAGTAACCCAGCTGGTATCGGTGATGCATTTGGTGCTTTCATTACAAGCGGTGTTGAACCACTTGTATGGATGGTTGTCTTCCTAGCACTTAACATCATTATCGTTGCTCGTGGTATTTCTTCTGGTATTGAAAAGCTGGTAAAGTTCTTATGCCACTGCTTTTCCTTATCCTGATTGTAATTGCTGCAAGAGGTCTTATGCTTCCAAATGCATGGGCTGGTATGGAATTCCTATTTAAACCTGACTTCTCTAAAATTAACGGCTCAGTTATTCTGGCTGCCCTTGGTCAGGCCTTCTTCTCGCTATCTCTTGGTATGGGATGTATGATTACATACGGTTCTTACCTCAACAAAGATGAAAACCTTGTGAGTAACGCTGCTATTGTAACAACGATGGATACAGCTGTAGCACTTCTAGCTGGTATCGCAATGTTCCCTGCAATGTTCTCATTTGGTATGGACCTGCTGCTGGACCTGGTCTAGTATTCGTGGTTGTTCCTACAATTTTCGCTGAAATGGGTGGCGCAGGTACCCTATTTGCAATTCTCTTCTTCGTTGCACTGACTGTTGCGGCTCTTACATCTTCTGTATCGCTTCTTGAAGTTGTTGTTGCTTTCCTAATGGATGAAAAGGGTTTCGAAAGAAAGAAAGCAGTATTTGGTACATCTGCAGTTATGGCTGTTCTTTGTGTTCTAGCATCTCTATCTCTAGGCGGTATTGGTCCTCAACTGTTTGGTTACGGTGCATTTGATATCTTTGATCTTCTTACTGATAAGATCTTCCTTGCAATTGGCGGTATGCTACTTTGTATCTTTGCTGGTTGGAGACTTAACAAAGAAGACCTTAAAGAAGAAATCACAAACGGTGGTAAAATCGCATTCGGTCTATTCGAATTCTGGTTTGCTATGGTTAAATACGTAATTCCTGTTACAATCGCATTTGTAGCTTACGGTGGTATTGCAAGCGGTTTCGAGAGTGGTGCAGGTCCAATCATGATTGTGGGTCTAGTCATCATCGGTGCTTTTGCAGCTATTTCTAAGAAACTTTAAACAATAGTTTTGCAGAACTCAAGTGATTTTACACTAGCTTTCAATTAAATTTTTTAATAAAAAAGGCTCCAGAACTTATCGTTCTGGAGCCTTTTTAACCTTTATTTTTAACTGTATCACTTTAAAGGACTAATTCCTTGTTTCAAACTGATGTCCACAGCTCTTACAGGTAACCCTAACCTTGCCAGCCCCTTTAGGCAGACGCATTTTCGCATAACATTTTTCACATTCTATAACATTGTAGTCAATGAGGTCTTCAATTTTATCTTTGTCAAATCCAACAACCATTTCTCCACCAATGTTAAAAGCTGGTACACCCATAATACCGCTGCTTCTTAAAAGGTCTCTAGCTTCTGTATCTGTTGTTATATCTTTTTCAATGTATTTATACCCCTTTTGCTGCAGATACTCTTTAGCCGTCGACAGTATGGACATGTGGGTGTCGTAAAAATAATAATATCTTTCATAGTAACCTCCTTTACACTTATCACTAAAGTACAACTGGTATTTTTGTCTTGCAAACATGGCATGCATTGCTTTCAAGTAAGGGTTTTATTTGCCCCTCTGATCTCTCGATCACCTTTGTACCGCATTTTGGGCAGTATGTGTTATGATCCACATCTGGTACATTCCCTAAATATACAAAATTCAAGTGTTTCTTTGCAAGTGTTTCAATTTCAAGAAGTCTAGATATTGAAGTGGCTGGCTTAGTATAATTACGACCTGGATAATATCTGCTTAAGTGAAGTGGTATGTTTGGGCTTATATCTTTTAGCCACTTAAACATGTTTTCAAGTTCTTCCAAATCATCATTTTCCCCTTCAATG
>LQAG01000410.1_pt1 | contig 12598 bp, 13 predicted proteins | sample 1535801 | NCBI WGS metagenome assembly LQAG01 (sample SAMN04331584, study PRJNA305678) | bioreactor metagenome | isolation source: bioreactor_3 inoculated with Wadden Sea sediment 1st replicate of a... | place: Germany:Bremen | reverse complement strand
TTATATCCAGATCTGACATAAGCATCTCAAAACCTTTTTTTGAGTCCAGTGCGATTTCAAGAAGTCTCTTTTCAACAGTCAAAAGTGGACCGTGATCCTTTTTCTTTCGGACAGCCGTCTCCACGTTGTCTGGTCTGCGCTGTACGAAATCTTGATCTATATCAGCAGGCTGTGTTGATGAAGCACCGATCTCTTGTTTTATAAGAGCTGGATCTACCATAGCCTGCTTGGCAACTTTATCAATATAAATGTTTCGCTGTACTGCATCCTTAACGGACTTAAATATTTCAACAGCACCTTTTACATAGTCTATCCTGTCTTCATCATCACGAAGGTCTAATTTTACGCGAATCAGATCCAGTCTAAAATCTATTGTACTCTTTGCCGTCTTAACTCTGTTTTCAAACTCTGTACGTCCCTTTGACCTAATAAAATCATCGGGATCCATATTGTCTCCAAGCGTCAGAATTTTAACTTTTGCATCAAGCCCTTGGAGGACATCGATACTTCTCAGAGCGGCTTTTTGCCCAGCGCTGTCGGAATCATAGCAAATAACAATTTCATCAGCGTACCGGCTCAATATGCGACCGTGCTGGGTCGTAAGTGCCGTTCCTAGGGTGGCAACTGCATTTTCTACACCTTGCTGATGCAGAGAGATCACATCCATGTAACCTTCTGTAACTATAACCTGTCTAGAATCACTAAGGGTGTTCTTAGCCAAGTTTAGACCATACAAGGTATTGGATTTATTAAATATGTCCGTTTCAGGTGAGTTCAAGTACTTAGGATTTGATCCATCCATAACCCGACCACCGAAAGCAATCACATTGCCTTTGATATCTCTAATTGGAAACATGATTCTATTTCGAAAATAATCATATACATTTCCTTTCGGACTCTTTGCCACAAGGCCTGCTCGAATGAGTAATTTTTCGATTCTATCATTCTTAGAAAGTCTTTTATGAACAAAATGCCAATTATCTGGTGCAAATCCAAGACCAAATTTTTTATAATCGACTGGTCCAGTCCACGCCTTTTAATATATTCCATGGCTTCACTCGATTTAGGCAGTTCCTTATAGTACATGATTGCTGCTTCTCTGGATATGGCATACAAAGCTTTTTTTTACCTCTGGCGGAACGGCAGGCTCTGCCTTCCCCGAGTTGGTGTTTTTATAAGCATCAATGTCAACTCCATACTTATCAGCAAGATATTCAATGGCATCGAGAAAATCAAAAGTTCTCAATTTCTTGAACAAATTTTATTGCATCTCCACCAACACCACATCCAAAACAGTGATAGAACTGCTTGTCTTCAGACACGGAAAATGAAGGCGTTTTCTCATTGTGGAATGGGCACAACCCTTTGTAATTCCTCCCCGTACGCTTTAGTGGCGTATATTCGGATATGAGATCTACAATATTAATGCTTTCCAGTATGACTTCCGTTATTCTATTGTCATATTTCGCACCCATAAAATCACCTATAACTTAATCCGAATATATTATTCTATATAAGTTTGTCATAACCCTTTATTTCTATTGAAAGAATCCAGAAAGAATCACGAAAGGATTCCCAAAAGAAGCCCGTAAAAAATCCACTAAACCAAAGTAAATTTTGAACACAAGTATTAGTAATTCTACACCACTTTGTGATCTCCTTCTTAAAAATAAAAGTTTTATTTTTCAAACAATTCGAACAAAATCCGCTATGTCCAAAAATTTTGCACGTATATCGATGTATATTTTCTAACAGCGTACCTGTCCGTCATGCCTGCTATATAATCCTTCACAGCTTCCTGTCCTACATCTTTATAGTCTTCATATCTTTCTTCTGGCAGTTTATTTGGATGCTCAGAAAAATATTTATAAAGGGACTTCACAATATATCTAGCTTTGATTTCTTCTCTTTTTGCCTCTTTATTTAAATAAACTTGTTCAAACATGAACTGTCTCAACTTTAAAAAATTATCTTTGACCTCATCACTCATACAAATATCCATTTTGCCTTCGCTATTTTGAATGACGTCTTTAATAAGGGTATTGATTCTTTGACTGTGGCTATGCCCGAGCACATTTAAGTACTTCTTGGGTATGTCGCTCACTTGAATCACATTGCCCGAATGGCATCATCTATATCATGATTGATATAAGCAATTCGATCACACATCTTCACAATACGTCCTTCCAGGGTGAAAGGATTTTTGTCCCCTGTGTGATTCAGTATTCCATCACGTACTTCTTCTGTTAAATTTAAGCCAATACGCTCCTTGCTCCTTCTTTCAAGAAAGTCCACAACTCGAAGACTTTGCTCATTATGTCTAAAGCCACTTTCATGAATTTCATTAAGTTCTAACTCGCCACAGTGTCCAAACGGGGTATGACCCAGGTCATGTCCCATGGCTATGGCTTCTGTAAGGTCTTCATTAAGCCGAAGAGCCCTTGCTATAGTGCGTGATATTTGAGACACTTCCAGTGTATGTGTTAGGCGCGTTCTGTAATGATCTCCCTCGGGGGATAAGAATACTTGGGTTTTATGTTTTAGTCTCCTAAAGGATTTTGAATGGATAATTCTATCTCTATCTCTTTGAAACACCGTTCTAAACTCGCAGTTTTCTTCTTCCATTTGCCGGCCCCTGCTCTCGTTGGCCTTTGTAGCAAACGGACCCAAAGTTTCATGCTCAAGTGCTTCTTGCTCTTGTCTGACAATCATTGCCTCACCACCTTATAAATATTGCGATATTCATTCTCATTTAATCTACCATTTAGATTACTTCTATAAATAAGTGAGGATTCCTTTAATTTACTTGTTATTTTAAAGTGCAAAGGGCAGCGTCCGGTAAAGAACGCTGCCCCTTATTTCTATCTCTGTTTTATATATACGCTTTTTTTTGAACTTTACACTATTTATTGCGAATTGCCGCCTGAGCCGCTGCAAGTCTTGCAATCGGAACACGGTACGGTGAGCAAGAAACATAGTCAAAGCCCAGCTTATGACAGAACTCAATCGAAGCAGGTTCTCCACCATGTTCGCCACAAATACCAATCTTTAGATCAGGTTTTTTTGAACGTCCCAGCTCAACCGCCATCTTCATAAGTTTGCCCACACCCTTTTGATCAATAGACTCAAAAGGATCTCTTTGGAATATATCTTTCTGCTTGTACTCGCCAATGAACTTACCCGCATCATCTCTTGAGAAGCCTAGAGTCATTTGGGTTAAGTCGTTTGTACCAAAGGAGAAGAACTCTGCATGTTCTGCGATTTCATCTGCAATCAGTGCTGCTCTTGGAACTTCTATCATGGTACCAACTTTGTAGACAACATCCACACCGGCTTCTGTCAGGATTTGTTGACCGATTTCACGAACCATATCCCCTAAAATCGACAACTCTTTATCATGACCTACCAGTGGAATCATAATCTCAGGATGAATATCAATGCCTTCATTTTTCGATACATGAACAATGGCTTCAAATATCGCACGACACTGCATTGCATAGATTTCAGGGTATGTTATAGCCAATCGACAGCCCCTATGTCCAAGCATCGGGTTAAATTCAGAAAGTGTATTAACAATCTCTTCAAGTCTATCAACCCGCATGTGCATTGACTTCGCAAGAGCTTCAATATCCTCTTTTTCATGCGGTAAAAATTCATGTAGCGGAGGGTCGAGCAGACGAATGGTCACTGGTCTACTTTCCATGGCTTCAAATATACCTATGAAATCCTCTTTTTGAATTGGTTGCAGTTCATTGAGGGCTTCCACGCGCTCTTCAAGATCTTGTGCAACAATCATTCTTCGAACAATAGAGATTCTATCTTCATCAAAGAACATATGCTCTGTTCTACATAACCCAATTCCCTCAGCACCAAAGTCTACTGCAGCCTTTGCATCATGTGGCGTGTCAGCGTTAGTACGAACGCCTAATTTTCTGGTTTCATCCGCCCAGTCCATTATTTGACCGAATTTGCCTGTAAGGGCAACTTCTGTCGTTTCAATAATCCCTTGGTAAACTGTACCAGTATTACCATCAAGGGAGATATAATCCCCTTCTTTAAAGGTTCTTGAGCCCACTCTGAAAAACTTTTGCTGTTCTTCCACGTGGATTTCGCTACAGCCTGCAACACAGCATTTTCCCATACCTCTAGCGACAACAGCCGCATGGGATGTCATGCCACCTCTTGCTGTAAGTATACCTTCTGAAGAAATCATACCCTCAATATCTTCTGGTGATGTCTCCGTTCTAACTAGAATGGTCTTTTCGCCTCTTTTTTTGGCTTCAACCACATCTTCTGAGAAGAAGTAAACTTTACCTGATGCCGCTCCCGGAGAAGCTGGCAAGCCTTTGCTAAGCATGTCCGCTGCAGCCAAAGCTTTTTCGTCAAATGTTGGATGAAGGAGTTTATCAATGTCTTTTGGATTGATTCTAAGAAGGGCCTCTTCTTTTGTTATAAGACCTTCTTCAACCATATCAACAGCAATGTTCACAGCGGCTGTTGCTGTTCGCTTGCCCGTCCTGGTTTGTAGAAAGAAAAGTTGGCCTTTTTCTATTGTAAACTCAATGTCCTGCATGTCCCTATAGTGTTTTTCAAGGCGGTTGACTGCCTCAACAAAGCTGTCATAGACTTGAGGATTTTTTTCTTTTAATTTTGAAACTGGCAACGGTGTACGAATACCCGCTACAACATCTTCACCTTGGGCATTCATTAAAAACTCGCCAAACAGGACCTTTTCCCCAGTGGATGGGTTTCTTGTAAAGGCAACACCTGTACCTGAGTCTTCGCCCATGTTTCCAAATACCATAGACTGTACATTAACAGCAGTGCCCAGATTATGCGGAATTTCATTTGCATTTCTATAAATTTTAGCGCGTGGATTATTCCATGAGCTAAAAACAGCTTCAACCGACATTTCCAGTTGTTTTTTTGGGTCTTGTGGAAAGTCAAATCCCTTTTGAATTTTAACGACCTTTTTATACTCTTCAATGACCTTCATCAGGTCATCTGCACCTAGATCCACATCATTTTCTACGCCTTTGTCAAACTTTATGCCTTCAAAGACCCTATCAAAATGATATTTTTCAATTTCAAGCACCACATCCCCAAACATCTGAATAAATCGTCTGTAGCTGTCTAAGGCAAATCGTTTGTTTTCAGTCAGTTCAGCAATCTTTAAGACCGTTTCGTCGTTCATACCCAAGTTTAGAACAGTGTCCATCATACCCGGCATAGAAATAGCAGCGCCTGAACGAACTGAAACAAGAAGCGGATTGTCTTTTCCACCAAGCACCTTGCCTGTCTTCGTTTCAAGTTCAGCTAGGTGGTCAAAGATTTGCTTCATGACTTCATCAGCCATTGTTTTCCCGTCTTCATAGTATTTGTTACAGACTTCAGTTGTAATTGTAAATCCTGGAGGAACCGGCAGTCCAATACGCTTCATTTCAGCTAAATTGGCGCCCTTACCTCCTAGTAGTGACTTCATATCACCCTTGCCATCTTCAAAAGCATAAACATATTTCATCATGATCCACCTCTTTATTCAGGTCCTATTTCATTTGTTTTTTGACAAGATCTAAAATGATTCCAGCTGTTTCTTCAACAGCCTTGTTGGAAACATTTATAATTGGACACTGCAGTTTTTTCATAATTTTTATCTGCATATTCCAATTCTTCTAAAATTCTGTCCACATTGGCATAAGTCGCAGTATTGCTTAATCCAAGTGCCTTTAGTCTTTCTTGTCTAATTTCATTAAGTTTAATCGGGTCGGTTGTTAAGCCAATAATTCTATTTGTAGGTATTTGATATAATTCATCCGGTATTGGCACCTCTGGAACTAGGGGCACATTGGCTACCTTCACATTTTTATGTGCTAAGTACATACTCAGTGGTGTTTTTGAAGTTCTTGAAACACCGATTAGAACAATATCAGCTTTCTTAATGCCTCGAGGGTCTTTGCCATCATCATACTTGACCGCAAATTCAATGGCTTCTACTTTTTTTAAAGTATTTTTCGTCAAGTCTATGAATGATACCCGGCTCATTAATTGGCTCCATTTTGAGCAGGTCTGAAAATTTGTTCATAAGAGGTTCAAGAATGTCTATGTATGGTAAATCATTCTTCTTACACTCCATAACAATTTTCTCTCTTAACTCTTGGAGCACTGTTGTAAACACAACAATGACTTTTTCTTCTCTCTTTGCTTCAGCAATCATTTGTACAATGCTTTCCTTTGTTGACACATAGGAAAACTTTTTAACTTCATAATTTGTACCCTTGAATTGTTCCGCAGCAGCACGAGCCACCATCTCTGCCGTTTCACCTACTGAGTCCGAGAGAATATAAATTTTATAATTTTTACTCATGAGTTCCTCCCTGAACCTTACTCCATATTTCAACAAACTGATTTGTAATGTTTGTTTTTGAGACTTTACCCACAATTTTAAGGCAAGTTTCATCTCCTTGCGAAACAGGTTCTACAACAGGCAAGCAATCAATTTGGTGTTCTATTATTTTCTGTGCAGCTTGAGTAAGGAATCTTCTGGCCGAATTGTTACGAGATTAGGCATCCGTGTCATAATCATAGCCACGGGTATTTTGTGTACATCCGTTCCACCCACTGTGGTTTTCAAGAAGTCTTTTCTTGATACCACACCTGATAGACAGCCTTTCGTGGTGACAAATATTGTGCCCACATCTTCAAGGAAAAGTGTGACGATTGCATCGTAAACAGATGTTTTCTCATCAATAACAATCGGCATCGACTTCAAACTCCCTACAGGCTCTAACCATCTGTGGTTCAGTGGTTCAGGCGGTTTGTCAAGTGTATCACTCTCGTTAACGAAATATCCGATTTTCGGCTTTGCAGATATTAGCCCAGACATAGTAAGAACTGACAGATCTGTTCTGAGTGCTGACCGCGTTACACTTAACTTCTTTGCAATCGCATCTCCCGTAATGCTGATCAGACTTTATAATTTCTAGTATTTCTATCTGTCTTTCTTTGAGCTCTATTTGCGCCACCCCCTCATTTCGTGTGCACGAATCATGTGCTAAATCCTTAACACAGGTATATATTACACTAATAATTTATATAACGCAATATATAGTGTGCACTTTTTATTAAATTTATTTTTTTATAGTGTACATTAAATGATTTTTATTTGCCTGTATGTTGCAATATACTGTACGCAAGTGAGACCAAACACATCAGTTTAATTCGTCTCAACATTAGAGGTACTAGTATGTTCCAGTTACTAGATACCCAAGTTATATATTTACTACCCGATTAAAAAGTGAATCATGATGAAAGCAAGAATTCCATGGAATTCTGACTTGTTAACTTAAAACTTTATATACTAGACCCACATAGCCTAGATTAAAAAAGAACTCTGAAAAGGCCATGAGCTTAAATCATGTGCACTTTTCAGAGCTTATTTCTTAATATGTGTCACTCTGCCTCCATGACAGTTTTATTGTGGTCTTAGAACTTTACTCTTTCACCAATATACTCAACAAGATCATCAATCTTAATGCGTTCCTGCTCCATTGTATCTCTGTTTCGAACAGTCACTGACATATCTTCAAGTGAATCAAAATCATAAGTGATGCAGTATGGTGTACCAATTTCATCATGGCGACGGTAACGCTTACCAATTGAACCAGACACATCATAATCAACGTTGAAATGTTTGCTCAGCAGTTCGAACACTTTAACAGCATCCTCGTCCAGCTTTTTAGACAGTGGGAAGATTGCAGCCTTAAATGGTGCTAAAGCTGGGTGGAACTTCATAACGTTTCTTGTAGAACCATCTTCAAGTTCTTCTTCATTGTATGCATCAATCAAGAAGGCCAGCGTCACACGATCAGCGCCTAGTGACGGTTCAATACAGTACGGAATGTATTTTCATTGGTTACCGGATCTTGATACATCAGATCCTTGCCAGCATGATCATGTGGCTTAAGGTCGAAGTCTGTACGATCAGCAATCCCCATAGTTCACCCAACCAATGGGAAACGGAATTCAATGTCTGTTGTTGCATTAGAGTAGTGAGACAATTCATCATCAGAGTGGTCTCTGAATCGAACGCTATCCTCAGTCATGCTTAAGTTCAGTAGCCAGTCCATACAGTACTGTTTCCAGTATTCATACCACTTTAAATCTTCACCTGGTGCACAGAAAAATTCCAGTTCCATTTGCTCAAACTCACGTGTACGGAATGTGAAGTTGCCTGGTGTGATTTCGTTACGGAAGGACTTACCAATTTGGCCTATACCAAATGGAACCTTCTTACGTGAAGCACGCTGAATGTTTTTAAAGTTTACGAAAATACCTTGAGCCGTTTCAGGACGCAGGAAAATTTCTGAACTTGTATCCTCAGTCACACCTTGGAAAGTCTTGAACATGAGGTTGAACTGACGAATATCTGTGAAATCTTTCTTGCCACATGTTGGACAATTGATATCATTTTCATCAATATACTGCTTCATTTGATCAACAGTCCAAGCATCTACCACTTCATCTTCTTGACCTTTTTCGCTAAATAGCTTCAATCAACTGTCTGCCCTAAATCTTGACTTACAAGCACGACAATCAAGTAGTGGATCCGAGAAACCACCCACGTGACCTGATGCCACCCATGTTTGAGGGTTCATAAGAATAGCAGCATCAACACCTACATTATAAGGGGATTCCTGAATGAACTTTTTCCACCATGCCGCTTTGACATTACGCTTTAATTCAACGCCCAGAGGACCATAATCCCATGTGTTTGCAAGACCTCCATATATTTCAGAACCCTGAAATACAAAACCTCGGTTCTTTGCCATAGATACAATTTTATCCATTGAAACTTGTGTACCCATATTCATGCACTCCCTTTCATTTATACGGTTCTTTTTAATGTTTTCAAATCAAAGCCCTTTGTAAGTTTATCTAAAACAAAATCACTTTGTAATACGCCTTCATCGCTATCTCTGACGCCACCCTTGTAGTAATACTGTACAAAATGTCCATCACATACTCCAGTTTCTTATTGAAAGTTCCAGTAAATTCCCATGGTCACTTCTAAAATGGAAACAAGGAGTTTTGCTCTAAAACCTTCCCTAACTTGTCATCCCCACTAGAATCCAGCAGTTCACATATTTGTCCAAGCTGTGAACTTGATGCACTTCTGCTCTCATACTGTTTAAATCCAGGCAGTGACAAGTCTTCTAAGTCTACAAGGATATAGTAGAGCTTGGTGAATATCATTTTAAAATCTTGTTTTGAGAACGCTGATGATCTTGATCTGACATGCATTAGATACTGGGCAACCTCAGATTTATTCACGTCCATGCTTTCACCTCCTATATCCTGCCTTACAATAAAAAAACCTCTCATCTCTTGATATGTACGAATATGTACATTCAAGGGACGAAAGGTTTATTTTCCGCGGTTCCACCCTCGTTGATGCATGGCATCCACTTTGGTTATGTGCTCAAAAGTGCCATTCATTTGCCCTTCATGCTGAACTTCCACCCACATCAGCTCTCTAGTATTCCGGCTACAAACTACTACTCATTCTCATCGCACGCGACACACCAGATTTAAGTTTCTTGTCAAAATCCAGCATGTTGATTTTTTATGATTTTAGCATAGAAGCGAAGGAAAAACAAGCCTACATGTCGTTTACTCAACATTCTTACTCGTCTTTCTTGTCCTTATCATCGTCCTCAATAAACGAAGCTTTGATAACAAAGTCCTCTTCTTCATGAAGTCCCTCATCTGAATCATCTGATTCCTTTTGGTCTTCAGGGGACTCTTCATTATTCGCTTCATTCTTATAGACCCTACTGTCTTCTTTTGAGAAATTTTTCATAACTTCTTCTGCTTTTCCCTTAACGGTCTCAGCAGTGTCTTCTAAGATTTCTCTTATATCAATAATATCATCGTCTTCTTTAACGATCATGAGTTCACACCCCGTCGCTAAAGCAGCTAAAATTCCAACCGCTGTGGCACCTGTAAATATTAAAGCACCTACAGCACCTGCTACTATAGGAATGTCAAGAACCGTACTGCCATCTTTTTGAAGCAGGATTCGTGTCACTTGCCCTTTTTTCACAAGTTCTTTTAGCATTTCAATAATCTCTGAACCACGGTCTGAAAGGTCATCCTTAAAGTTGTCTTTCTTAGGCGGTTCCTGTCTCATTTGCTCAATGTAAACAATGGCTTCAAGTACATCTCCACCTGTAAACTCAAGCGCTTCTTTAGCTTCTGAATAAGATGCACCTGTTCTGTTTCTTACTTCATCTACCTTTTCTAAAGTCACTGACATACTACCACTCCTTATTCGTGAGTATTTCGGATTGAATTTAAGAAATCCAAACTTTTTAAAATTGTTTTTGTCCAAATGATGTCGCAAATAAGCATTTAATATAATATCCAATTTTTTGATATATGAATCATGGATTTTCGTTTTAGATATAATTCTCATATCTTTTAACAAAAAATACATCATTATTTTGGGTAGAGTCTTTCCCATTCTGAAAAGGGATTCAAAATTCCCAGTGCAGTTTTCGCAAACAATGCCACCCTCAGGAACTGAAAATTGCCATTTTCTGTCGCCTGTCGCACCGCAATGAATACATTCATTCAGAATAGGTCTAATACCTGTAGAGTCTAGTAATTTCATTTCATAAGCCACTTTTATTTGATCTGCATTCATATCATCTTCTAAAAGAACATGAATGGATTCAATAAGATCGTTAAAGAGTCTGTGGTTGGTAACCCCTTCAACACAAACCGCATCAGCCAGTTCAAGAAACCATGAACCATAGGCTAGTTTGCTTAGATCTTCTCTTAAATGATAAAAAGATTCATGCACATCAATGCTTGTGACTTTCGCCAGATTGCCTCCAGTTGATAAATTATACCGCCCCAATACAAATGGGTGGGCTCCAGAAGCAAATCGGCTTTTGGGATGTCTTGCACCGCTGGCGATGGCATCCATCTTGCCTGCCTTCTTAGTAAATAAGGTCAGGATCATATCGTTATCAGACAGTTTCGTCCGCTTTAGTACAATGGCCTCAGACGTAAAGAACATGGCACTGCAACCTTTCTGTTAAAGAATTGTTTGTGTCAAAATTGTCGCCAGTGTGAAATAAATCGTCAGACCAGTAATATCGACAATCGTCGTTATAAACGGTGCAGAAGCAACCGCTGGATCGACACCAATTTTTTTAAATGTGATGGGTACAATTGTACCTATTGTTGCAGCTGTGAACATATTGGCACACATGGACAAACCAACAATAACCCCTATCATGGGACTGCCGCCTATCATAGTTGCCGCTACGCCCGATATACTTGCGCAGACAACCCCTACGAAAAGACCTGTTAGCATTTCCTGTGTCACCGTCTTTATAACTTCTGAACCTTCAATAAAACCCATTGCAATACTTCTTACAGTTAATGTGGATGATTGTGTCCCAACGTTACCACCCATACCCGCAAGCATGGTCATAAAGAGGGCCAGGGTCGCATCTTTATCAATGACCCCTTGAAAATTCTTAACAACATTGGAGCTTAACAGGCCACCAAATATAGTAATGATTAGCCACGGAAGTCGTGATCTAACAGAGACTAGAATTTTTTTAAAAAGCGCTCTTCTTCAATGTCTTCTAGCTCAGAAGAACCTGCAAATTTAAGAATATCCTCTGTTGCCTCTTCTTCAATAACATCAAGAACGTCATCAACTGTGATAATACCCAGTAGTCTTTCTTCATCATCCGTAACTGGTACTGCAAGTAAATCGTACTTCTTAACAATAGATGCCACTTCTTCCTGATCATCATGCACATTCACAGAAAGAACATTCTCATTCATGATTTCTTTTATCAGCTGATTCGGCTAGATACGATCAGCTCCCTGAGTGAAATGACGCCTACAAGTCGTTCTTTTTTATCCACCACAAACACGTAGTAGATGGTTTCAGCATCGGGCGCCGTCTCACGCAGAGTGTCAATCGCCTGATAAATAGAAAGCTCTTTGTTAAGAACAACAAAATCTTTTGTCATGATACCGCCGGCCGTATCTTCTTCATAGACCAGCAGTTCCTCAACATCTCGAGCATCTTCAATATTCAGGTATGCGATGATCTCTTTACGTCTCTCAATTGGAAGTTCGCCCAAAAGGTCAACAATATCATCCTGAGACATCGCATCCAGAATAAGGACTTTTCTTGTTTCACTGAGTGAACCAATTAACTCAGAAAACATTTCTGCACTCATTTCTTCAAGAACATCAGATGCTTTATCAATATTCAATAATCCAAAGAATAAATCTCTGTGTTCATCTTCCAGTTCTATAAGAAGTTCTGCAATATCCTGAGCATATGCATCCTCTGCAAATTCTCTTAGACGTTCTTCTTCGCCTAGCGCAAACCATACCTCAATTTGCTTGAGGATGATGTCAAAATCCATTTCAAATAGCTTTGCCATTTTCCACCTCCTGGTGAGCTCACGAAAGGCGAAAAATATGTCAGCTTAATCTTGGCGGTAGCCGAAATTCTTTAGCAGTGCGTCGCTATCTCTCCAGTTCGATCGAACCTTCACCCAAA
>LQAG01000409.1_pt1 | contig 12617 bp, 21 predicted proteins | sample 1535801 | NCBI WGS metagenome assembly LQAG01 (sample SAMN04331584, study PRJNA305678) | bioreactor metagenome | isolation source: bioreactor_3 inoculated with Wadden Sea sediment 1st replicate of a... | place: Germany:Bremen | reverse complement strand
AATCAATTCATTAACTTTTCTTAATTATCACATACTATCAAAAAAATGAACTGAGGGTTTGTCAAATAGAGATAAAATGTACGATAATCACTCTGCTCAAAAAAATGACGACTTCCCACATCGAAAGGATAGCAACATGCCAAGAATTCCAACCCTGGATGAAGACGCCTGCATCGGCTGCGAGACCTGTACCCGGATCTGTCCAAACGTATTTCATATGGTTTCAGAGCATAAAGCCGGCATTCACAACCCGACAGGTGATACAGAAGAAAAGATCGAAGAGGCTATGGATAACTGTCCTGTGGCCTGTATTAATTGGGAAGACTGATCTCGATGCTGATTGGGTTTCGATCTTTAAAATGGATTATCTGCAGCCTGCTGTTTTGGGACTTGCGGGCTGCCAATCATCCATCCTGAAAAAACTGCCGACATCAAACATTGAGGAACAACTCTACGTCGATGCAGAACTGAGCTTTACAATCAAACACCGTTGACATGGAAACGCCAGTCCATCTCGGTATCATCTCCTCAATACAGAGCAGACACGGTTCACTGGCGGATCAGTGATTTAAACACTGAAGGTTCATCTGCCGGGACGATGGTAATCCAGAGCACCCCATCAGAGACAACCGATCTGCACGATCTGTTGAACAATTTTCTGACTGAACAACCGGAAGTTCAAAAACAACAAGAGGCGGAATTTCCCCATACCTCCGGCCCGGCACTGAGGCTTCTTGGTCAGAACAAAAATTATGAACAGCTGACGATAGCCATTCAGGGCCGGCAACACAATTTCATTATTTCTTTAAAAGCACCTAAAGAACACTGGAATGAACTGCTGCCGATTTTGATGAAATAGTCAACAGCTTCTCAGAAATCGTCCGGCCACAAAACATCAATGAGAAATCGTCATCATGAGTTGTCGTATCCAGCCTGCAGACATCATCAGAAAGCACTATAAATGCAGTCCTGAAGCACATCAAATACTCCTCGACCACAGCCGCAAAGTGACAAATAAGGCCTTGTCAGTCGGACGCTCACTTATGGCCCAAGGAATTGCCGTCGATCTTCGCTTTTTAGCTGAAGCGGCTATGCTTCATGACATAGGGATAATTCTGACAGACACGCCGGAACTCGGTTGTTACGGGCAAGGTCCTTACATTCAACATGGGATCAAAGGGAAGAAGCTTCTCGATGATGAAGGCCTGCCAAAGCACGGAGATGTTTGCGAGCGCCATATCGGCGTCGGTCTGACAGAAGACGAAATTCGCAACCAGAACCTCCCCCTGCCTGAACGCGACATGCAACCAAGAACGATCGAAGAACAGATTATCTGCTATGCCGATCTTTTTTCTCAAAAATCGGAAAAAACGCGACATAGAACAGACTCCAGATGAAATAAGAGAAAAACTCAGCCGCTTTGGTGCGGACAAGGTTTCCGTATTCAACTCCTGGCTGAATCAGTTTGAACCCTTACTCGCACATGGCGATCACTGATCATGACATCATGGCTGCAGCAGCTCATTAATTTTTTACCGGGAGGGGGTCTTTATCTGGGCGTTCTTTTTTTTGTGGTCCTGTTCGAGTCATTGCCGGTGCTGGGGTTGCTGATGCCAGGGAGCACGATAGTCGTCTTTGCAGGTTTTCTGGCTTTTCACGGAAAATCCTCGCTGGTACTTCTTATCCCTGTGTCGATTGCAGGCGCCTTATTGGGAGACGCAATCAGCTTCGGTCTCGGCTTACGCTATGGCTCCACACTATTAAAACTCCGTAGCTTTCAACGCCATCATCGACTGATGAAAATCAGAAAATTTTCGTAACGCATGGCGGGAAAAGTATTTTCTTTGCTCGCTTTCTCGGCCCCATTCGCGGGATTACTCCTTTTGTTGCCGGCCTGTCAGGAATGCCCAAACCATCATTCAATATTCATGTCGTTATCAGTGCGGTGCTCTGGGGAATCAGCTATCCGCTACTGGGCTACATGGGAGCCAGAGCTGGCAAAAAGCGCAGAGCCTGACAGTCCGCTTCAGTTTGGTCACTCTGGGCTTTCTGATTGCTGTTCTGGTTCACCACTGGGTCCGTAAAAACATCAAAACTTAGAATTTGCACACAACACCCGCCATTAAAGATTTTACCAAAATTAAAATTGACAAAAAATGCAGATTTTCTCTTTAGCTACGGGACCTCTTCCAAAGGTATCCATGCCGTAGACGAGAGCTGAAAAGTCTCAATATCCTTCCAGATTAACTCCGACAGGATATTTGAGCCACTGCTATGACCTGCTATATTCCATTCCACCTGATCAAAACGATACCCAGCGTCCAGATCGAGTCCAGAGGACTTCTCAATCCCCCCCATCAAAAGCAAAAGCGGGATGAAAAAAAAATGAGAGCGGTAACGAAAGAAAATTGAAAAATCCACAGAAAATCATCAATGACTCATTTTAATCGAACAACAAAGAAAAAAAGGCCACCCGTTAAGCGGGTGGCCTTTTTTGATGTCAGAATAAGACCCTACTTCGTGTAACCTTCAAGTTCATCGAACTGCAGGTACTGATAAACCCGATCAGCATTCGGGCAACCTTTTCCTTGTAAGCAGCAAAGTACTCAGCAGGCGTCGGAATCTTGCCGATATTTGATGCAACAGCACCGAGCTCGGCTGAACCAAGATAAACTTGAGCGCCGTTCCCCATGCGATCATCAAAGTTCCGAGTGCTTGTGGAGAAAACATTCACACCATCCGGAACCCTGGCCTGATTCCCCATACAAAGAGAACAACCAGCGATCTCGATTCGTGCCCCCTTGGCACTGAACACCGAGAAAACAGCTTCGTCCTTCAATTTGTCCTGATCCATCCGTGTCGGAGGACAAACCCAGGTGCGAACTTCCGGATTAAACTTTTCCCCTCTCCAGATTTCAGCAGCAGCACGGAAGTGGCCAATATTAGTCATACAGGAGCCGAGGAAAACGTCATCAATCTTGGTTCCCGCCACATCCGAAAGAAGCTTAACATCATCAGGATCATTCGGACAGGCCAGAATCGGCTCAGTAATTTCGGCCAGATCAATCTCAATAACGGCAGCATACTCAGCATTGTCATCCGCCTTGAGTAATTTTGGATCTTTCAGCCAATCCTGAACAGCTTCAATCCGTCTGCGCAGCGTATCTGGATGTTGGTAGCCGTCCTCAATCATCTTTTCCATCAATGCGATATTTGAACGCAGATAAGTACAGACACTATCCTCGGACAATTGGATACAGCCTGCAGCAGCTGAGCGTTCTGCAGCCGCATCTGTCAGTTCAAAAGCCTGCTCTACTGAAAGGTCCGGTAACCCTTCCATTTCAAGAATACGACCATTAAAGATATTGATTTTATTTTTCTTCGGAACCGTCAACAACCCTTCTTTAATCGCATAGTAGGGGATCGCATTAACGGCATCACGCAGCGTGATTCCTTCGTTGAACTCTCCCTTGAACCGCACCAGAACAGATTCGGGCATATCAAGAGGCATAAAGCCGAGAGCCCCGCCAAAAGCAACCAGCCTGAACCGGCAGGGAAACTGATTCCGATGGGGAATCGGGTGTGAGAATCGCCACCGGTACCGACAGTATCGGGAACCAGCAAGCGGTTTAACCAGCTGTGGATAACACCATCACCAGGCTTCAGTGCAACGCCTTCGCGATCAGAGATGAACTTGGGCAGGGTGGCGTGCATCTTGACATCAGCGGGCTTAGGATAGGCTGCCGTGTGGCAAAAAGATTGCATAACCAACGGCGACTTAAACTTGAGACAGGCCAGTTCCTTAATTTCATCAGCCGTCATTGGACCTGTCGTATCCTGAGAACCGACCGTCGTCATAAGTGGCTCGCAGGCGGTTCCGGGCAGGATACCGTCAACGCCACAAGCCCGGCCAACCATCTTCTGAGCCTGGTGTAGCCCTGATCTGTTTGGTGTCGGGTTTTCCGGCTTCGTAAAGATATCAGCGTCCTCAAGACCAAGTGCGGCACGTGCCTGCTCAGTCAGACTACGACCGATGATCAACGGAATCCGCCCTCCGGCCTGAAATTCATCGGAGACGGTATTGGGCTTGATCTCAAATGTCGAAACCACATCACCTGCTTCGTTGATCACTTCCCCTTTCGCGGTATTGATGGTAATGACGTCGCCCATGTTCAGGTTGGAAACATCCATCCGTAGCGGCAAAGCACCTGAATCCTGAGCGGTATTAAAGAAGATCGGGCAATAACACCGCCGATAATTACGCCACCGCGACGCTTGTTCGGAACACATGGAATGTCGTCACCAATATACCAGAGCACACTGTTACATGCGGACTTACGCGAAGAGCCCGTCCCGACCACATCACCGACAAAAGCAACCTGATGGCCTTCATCACGCCACTTGGCAATTTCCTCGATACCACCCGGGAAACGGGTCTTTCCCATAGCGAGAGCGTGCAGCGGAATGTCAGGACGACTCCAGGCATCACCTGCAGGAGAAAATCGTCCGTGTTGATTTCACCTCAACTTTAAAGACCTTAACGGTGATGGTTTCAGGCACACCAGCCCTCTTCGTGAACCACTCCGCCTTAGCCCAGCTGTCAACCACCGTTTTTGCCGCCGCATTGCTCTTGGCAAGATCAATCACCTGAGTAGCCGCATCATAAACATAGGTCAGGCCGGACAACGCACAAGCAGCTTCATCTGCAAGCTCAACATCATTCAAAGCATCAATCAAAGGCTGAACATTGTATCCACCAATCATGGTCCCAAGAATCTGAACCGCTTTAACTTTATCGATAAGAGGTGAACTTTTTATACCGGTTGTAATGCCTGCAAGAAAGGCAGCTTTTACTTCAGCAGCCGGGTCAACCCCAGGAGAGATCCGCTGAGTAAACAGATTCATCAAAAAATCTTCTTTTCCGGCAGGCGGATTCGCCAATAAGGCACAAAGGCCTTCAGTTTGCTCCGGACTTAATGGGAGAGCTGGAATGCCCTGGGAATTCCGCTCTTCTTCGTGTTTTAAATATGCTTCGATCATCTTTCTCCTCCAGTCAACAGTTTTACAGCTTACGCTGTAGCATAAAGTAGTTATTCAATTGTAATAAAACATCTTTCGACGACTGAAAACCAAGTTGAATATTGCATACTGTATACGATTTTTAACGATCGTGTCAATCCAGAGATATGAGAATAACTATGATTAGCCTGCTGAAATAACCACTGTTTTAATAAAACAAAAAACAGTCTATGACATACTTAGTCACACAGCGGAATTATTCTCCAGATATCACATGCATCAACCGAACGAATATGGAGATTTTATGTTTGAACTACTGCTTCTCAGTGCAATCACAATTGCCGTTGTCAGCCGTTTTCTGCCTGAAAAATAATATTGTGAATAAAATAAAGGCCCTGCTGTCTAAGCAGGGCCTCTTATGAAACACTAGAGAACCTTAATCAGTTCAACTTCAAACACGAGCGTTGCATTGGGCGGAATAGCCGGTGCGGCACCGCGCTCTCCGTAAGCCAGACTCGACGGAATAACCAGCTGCCACTTGTCCCCTTCCTTCATCAACTGTAACGCCTCGGTCCAACCGGCAATGACACCGCCAACCGGGAAGGTCGCAGGTTCACCGCGCGAATATGAGCTGTCAAACTCAGTACCATCCAGAAGAGTACCACGATAGTGAACTTCAACTTTTGAATCGGCCGTCGGAGTCGCCCCCTTCCCTTCAGTCAAAACCTTGTACTGAAGGCCACTCTCCAGCTTGACGACACCTTCTTTTTTGGCGTTTTCATTGAGAAATTCTTCATTTTTTGCAGTTTCTTCAGCCATTTTTGCCATCATTTCCTGTTGCATTTTCTGCTGGTAAGCAACCAGAACTTCAGCCATTTCGTCAACAGACAAAAGAGTCTCTCCGCCCTTGAAGCTGCGGCCAAACCCGCGGCCACCTGATCAGGATCGGCATCGACCTGTTGTTGCTTCATGTTCATACCGATATTCATGCCGATTGCGTAGCCAAGTTTTTCCTGTTCAGTGTTCAATTCATCTGCCGCCGCAGCTGGCAAAACAAAAACAACCAACAGCAAAAGAACGATTAAAACTTTCTTCATTTCTTGCTCCATTAAATAGTTAGTTATATCCAGATACAAAGAAGGCTCGGTGAAAAACACCGAGCCTTCAAGATACTACCAGAAACAGAACAGTTTAACCAGCCATCAGTTCCTTGACTTTTTCAAAACCAAGACCATAGGCTTTCTTGTTCAAATCTTTAAACGCTTCAGGAACACGACGGAGGACAGCCTCCTCTCCCGATTCACGCTTAACAACATCAGTCAGAGCGATCATTGCACCGAGAGCGATAACATTAGCTACGATTTCGCGCCCAACTTCGGTCTTTGCAGTCCGCATGATCGGCATATCATAAACAGTGAAATCACCCTGAGGTGGATTCGGTACAAAATCGGTATCGATCAGCAACAGACCGCCCTTTTTGATGCCCACAGCATATTTATCGGCTGCTTCCTGGGTCATCGCCAAACAGGCGTCGACGATGGTCGCCTTAGGATAATCGATCGGCGTCTCACCGATAATGACCTCTGACTTAGAAGCACCACCACGTGCCTCCGGACCGTAACTCTGGGATTGAACGGCATGCCGTCCTTCGATAATTGAAGCTGCTTCCGCCAGAATAATACCGGCAGTGATCAGGCCCTGACCACCAGCACCGGAAAAGCGGATTTCATATCTTTCAGCCATGATATAAGTCTCCTTACGCTGTAGATCAGGCGCCCTGAGCGCGAGCGATCAGCTTTGCATATTGATCAGTGTACTCAGCACGCTCTTCTTTATAAAGAACACCTGTCAGAACTTTACCTTCCAATTGCTCGTCAGTCATCTTGGCTGCAGCAGCAACGGGAACGGCCATATCCTTAAGGCGTTTCATCATGTCAACAACACTACGGAACTTGTTACGGCGACCATAAGTCGTCGGACAGTCATCGAGAACCTCGATAACAGCCATCCCTTTGTGCTTGATCCCTTCTGCAATCAACTTGTCGATCTGGGTCGCATGAAAAGCAGTCGTACGGGCAACGAACGTTGCACCGGCACCAATTGCCAGCTTACTGATATCAAAAGTCGGATCGGGGTTACCGTACGGAGTGGTAGAAGCCTTATCACCTGTCGGTGTTGTCGGCGAGAACTGACCACCGGTCATCCCGTAGATGTAGTTGTTCATAATGACATAGGTCATGTCGATATTACGGCGACAGGCATGGATAAAGTGATTACCACCAATAGCAGTACCGTCACCATCACCGCCAACACAGATAACGTTCATCTCTGGCTTGGCCATTTTAACGCCCGTTGCAAAAGCTGCAGCACGTCCGTGAGCAGTGTGCAGGGTGTTAAAATCCATGTAGCCGGGCAGACGACTGGCACAACCGATACCGGAGACAACAGCCGTATTATTTTTTTCCAGGCCACAGGTATCCATAGCCCGAATCAGGCCCTTCATGACAATGCCGTGACCGCAACCCGGGCACCAGATATGTGGCAACTTACCGGGACGGATTGATTTTTCGTAATCGTAAGCCATTTAGAGCACCTCCTTGACCTGCTCAATGATCTGAGTCGGTGTGAGCGGGTCACCATCAACGCGGTTGACACCGGCAAGAGCGCAATCACTCTTGACGATACGCTCAACTTCAAGAATCATCTGACCCAAGTTCATTTCAGGAACAACGATTGCCTTAACCTGCTTGCCAAGTTCAGCAACACGCTTTTCCGGGAACGGCCACAGAGTAATCGGACGGAACAGGCCGGCCTTGATACCCTCAGCGCGCATTTCATTGACAGCGTAACGAGCGGAACGGGCAGATGAACCATAAGCGATGATAACGACCTCAGCATCTTCAGTCATGTACTCTTCGTTGGACTCGATATCTGCACGAGCTTCTTCGCACTCAACCTTAGCAATCTGGCGACGTTCTTCAAAGTCAACCAGTTCAGCTTTAGTTGTTGGAAGCCGTCAGCAGCCTTGTTCAGGCCGGTGACATGAAAACGGTAGTCGGAACCGAATGCGGCCAATGGTGGAACATCGGTGTCAGATTTGGCATCATAAGGTTTGTACTCTTCAGGCGAAACAGTCGGAGCGGCACGATCGATAACTTCAAGTTCACCCGGTTCGGGGAACTCAATACGCTCACGCATGTGACCAACAATCTCATCAAAGAGAACCTGAACCGGCATACGATATTTTCAGCGAGATTAAAAGCACGAACTGTCTCAGTGAAAATTTCCTGACAGGACTCAGGGCAAACAGCAATAGCCGCATGGTCACCGTGAGTTCCCCAACGAGCCTGCATAACATCTGACTGACCTGGACCGGTCGGCATACCCGTCGAAGGACCACCACGCATAACGTTAATGATAACGCATGGAGTCTCAGCGATACAGGCATAACCAATCAATTCCTGCTTCAGAGAAACACCTGGGCCAGATGTCGCAGTCAGCGACTTGGCACCAGTCAGTGATGCGCCAATGACCGAAGCCATGGCAGCAATTTCATCTCCATTTGAATAAATTTACCACCGACTTTCGGAAGTTCTTCTGACATGACTTCCGCGACTTCTGTAGATGGTGTGATGGGGTAGCCGCCGAAAAACGTACAGCCGGCATAAATTGCGCCCATAGCGCATGCCTGATTCCCCTGCAATAAAGCAACTTTTTTAGCCACGAACCGACCTCCTCTAGCGATTACAGCTTGTGAACTTTGATGGCAAAGTCAGGGCAGCGCAATTCACACTGATTACATGCAATACATGCATCAGCATTGGCAACCTTGACAACAAATGCGTCCATCTCCAGAACTTTTGTAGGGCAGAATTCAACACAGATGCTGCACCCTTTACAATATTCTTCGATGATCTCGATTTCCGCTTTCGCGCTCATGAGCGTCTCTCTCCTTTAACATGTTTTCGCTGCACGTGCAGCCTGACTAAAGCGGCGGAATCCTAACACAAGCGGCGAAGATACGCCAGAAAAAATCTTTGTCAAAGATTCTGACCACTCAAACAATCTTCCTGGGAAGATCGCCTCATACAGATTCACCTATATACAGCCCTCAAAAAGAAGGGCAGCCAGAGACTGCCCTTCTTTTTGATTTCATTGAACAAATTAAAGATTCATACTGCCGACAAGCTCTTTAACAGCAGCAACGGAATTATCCATCAGTGCCTGCTCAGTTTCATCAAGTTTCAATTCAAGAATCTGCTCAATACCGTCAGAACCGAGAACGCAGTGAACTCCGACATAGTAACCATCAACACCGTACTCACCATTAAGGCGCGCACACGTTGGAAGCACACGCTTCTGGTCTTTAAGGACAGATTCCGCCATAGCAACAGCAGAGGAGGCCGGACTGTAGAAAGCACTTCCGTTGCCAAGCAGTTTGACAACTTCACCACCAGCAGCTTTGGTGCGCTCAACCATAGCTGTCATAACCTCTTCGGCTTTGGCCTTGTCACCATACTTTTTCTCAAGCAATTCCATAACCGGAATCCCGGAGACTGAAGCATAGCGAACCAGAGGCACCATGGTGTCACCATGCCCCCCCAAGCGTTATGGCAGAGACGTCTTTAACAGACACTCCCAGTTCCCAGGCGATGAAAGCAGCAAAACGGGCAGAGTCAAGAACTCCGGCCTGACCACAAACACGCTCTGCCGGGAAGCCGGTGATTTTCTGGCACAATGTCACCATTGCATCCAGAGGATTGGAAATAATAATAACAAACGCATCCGGTGCATTGTCACGAATGCCTTCCGCTACAGAGGTCATTATCTTGCATTAACGCCAATCAGATCATCACGGCTCATACCCGGCTTACGTGGCAAACCAGCTGTTACAATAACAATATCGGCCCCTGCGATATCCTTGTAATCATTGGTGCCGGTTACACTCACGTCAAATCCATCAACAGGTGAGGCTTCGGCAATATCAAGAGTCTTACCCTGAGGCATATTCTCAACGATATCAAACATGACAACGTCGCCTAACTCGCGCAGTGCACACAGTTGAGCGAGAACACCACCAATTTGTCCACCACCGATAAGAGCAATTTTAGGTCTAGCCATTGTATCTCTCCTTAAATGTTGAAAATTGAAATTAGAACCGGAATCCAGAGATCGGATTCCGGTCCTGCCTGAAACTCCTATTACATTGCATCGATAATCGTATTCAAGGTTGCGCTTGGACGCATGGCCTTGTCGGCTTTTACCGGATCAAACTTGAAGTAACCACCACAGTCAACCGGTGCACCCTGGCAATCGATCAGCTCCCGATCGATCTTGTCGGCGTTTTTCTCCAGCTCAGCGGCAACCTCGGCAAATCGCGCCTTCAACTCAGCATCTTTATCCTGAGCAGCCAAGGCCTGAGCCCAATAAAGTGCAAGATAGAAGCTGGCACCACGGTTATCAATTTCTTTAACTTTACGTGAAGGCAACTTCTGATTCTCAAGATACTGGCCGATACCGGCATCAAGAGTTTCTGCCAGAATGGCAGCCTTCGGATTGTTATCAGCCGCAGCGGCTTGCTCCAGAGACGGAACCAGGGCACAGTATTCGCCTAAGGAATCCCAGCGGATGTGACCTTCCTTGAGAAATTGCTCCACATGCTTGGGAGCAGAGCCACCGGCACCCGTCTCAAACAAGCCACCACCGTTAATCAGTGGAACGATCGACAACATACGAGCAGAAGTCCCCAATTCGAGGATCGGGAACAGATCGGTCAAATAATCCCGCAAAAACGTTACCGGTGACAGCAATGGTGTTCTCCCCGCGGCGAATCCGCTCAAGGGAGTATTTCATGGCCTCGACCGGAGCCATGATCTTGATTTCCAGGCCAGCTGTGTCAAACTCCGGCAGATATTTGTTAACTTTCTTGATGATCTGCTGATCATGCCCACGCTTCTCATCAAGCCAGAAAATAACCGGCTCACCAGATGCCTGACCCCGGTTAACAGCCAGTTTGACCCAATCCTTGATCGGAATGTCCTTGGCTTGACTGGAACGATAGATATCCCCCGTTGAAACCGGCTGTTCCATCAATACGGTGCCGGAAGAGTCCACGACCTGGAATTTCCCCTCGGACGGAGCCTCAAATGTTTTATCGTGAGAACCGTATTCTTCGGCCTTTTGAGCCATCAAACCGACGTTGGAGACACTCCCCATAGTGGCCGGATCAAACTGGCCATTTCTGTTGGCGTCTTCACAGATTTCACGATACATTGTAGCGTAGCAGCGGTCAGGTACCATGGCGATGGTGTCCTGCAGCTCGTCTTGCAGGTTCCACATGCAACCACCATCACGTACGACGTTCGGCATCGACGCATCAACAATAACGTCATTCGGCACATGCAGGTTCGTTATATTCTTGCGGGAATCGACCATAGCCAGGGCCGGGCCGGTCTCATAGCAAGCATTGATATCGGCTTCGATCTCGGCCTTTTTGTCAGCCGGAAGCTTATTCAGCTTATTAAGGATATCCCCCATGCCAAAGTTCGGGTTGGCACCAATCGAAGCCAGAGTGTCAGCGTGCTTCTCAAGAGCATCTTTGAAATACACCTTGACACAATGACCGAACATGATCGGATCGGAGATCTTCATCATGGTTGCCTTGAGATGGAGGGAAAGCAGAACGTCCTTCTCTTTCGCCTCGGTTGCTGTCTTAGCGTAAAACTTCTGCAGTTCAGCAACCTTCATAACCGAGCTGTCGAATACTTCGCCCGCCTGCAAAGCGACTTCCTTCATATCTGTTACGCTGCCGGCAGCGTCAACAAATTGGATTTTAACCGTATCGGCAGCAGCCATGGTGACCGATTGCTCAGTCTCATAAAATCACCACCGTCCATATGGCAACACGGCACTTGGAAGTCCCGGGAGCAGGCCATGGTTTCATCATCCGATGTGGATTTTTCTGAGCGAATTTTTACCGACAAAGCGGCCCGACGGTCAGAGTTCCCTTCGCGCAAAACCGGGTTAACCGCGGAACCGAGACATTTGGCAAAACGAGCCTGAAGCTCTTTTTCTTCATCAGTCGTGGCTTCTTCGGGATAGTTTGGAATATCGTAGCCCTTCTCCTGGAGCTCGGCAATAGCATCCTGCAACTGTGGAATAGAGGCACTGATGTTCGGCAGTTTGATAACATTGGCTTCAGGAGTCAGGACAATTTCGCCCAGCTCAGCCAGGTAATCAGCAACCTTCTGGTCTTCAGTCAGGTTTTCAGGAAAGTTAGCAATAATGCGACCCGCCAAAGAAATGTCTTTTGTTTCAACTTCAACCCCAGTGCCTTTAGTAAAAGCCTGGACAACCGGCAAAAAAGCGTAAGTAGCTAACGCCGGAGCTTCATCAATTTCAGACCAGATAATTTTTGCCATTCTTTTCTCTCCTTAAGAAATAATACGAATGTAACAATAGACATTCACACGATCTATAACCTTGTTATAAACCGGAATAATCACCCTACATTGCGTTGTATACAGTATACAAACAAAATTGGGGTGTCAAGGGCCTTTGCGCTTTAGAGTAAAATTATCTCAATCACGAGAGCCACT
>LQAG01000408.1_pt1 | contig 12621 bp, 27 predicted proteins | sample 1535801 | NCBI WGS metagenome assembly LQAG01 (sample SAMN04331584, study PRJNA305678) | bioreactor metagenome | isolation source: bioreactor_3 inoculated with Wadden Sea sediment 1st replicate of a... | place: Germany:Bremen | reverse complement strand
CAACGCTGGCTTCGACGTCGACAACACCGTCAATCAGCCGAAGGATCGGACTGCCATCAACATCCAGGTCCGGAAGCTCCTCGATCTCGATCCCTTGGATCCCGGGGACTTGGACAGGTTCATAGCGCCGCGGCGAACTCCGGGACGCAGATGGCTGCGTCCGTGAAGAAGAAGATGGCCTCCACGATCAACACCCCCTCCGAGGGTGAGTACCTGCGGAAGGCCTTGAAGGCCGACCTGAAGATCGTGAAGGTTCAGCGGAACAGGCTTCGTGCAGCGGACATCCAGCAAGAGGACCTGGACGCTGCGGATAAGTGGCGGAAGCAGGTCATCAGGGTGATGGGCGTTCTCAAGAACAAGGTCGAACGGAGGGCGACAGGCTCTCCGTCAGGGATCAGATCAGGCGCGGATCACCGGACTGCCATACCCGTTCTACCAGGTCGAGGCGGCTGGCAAGGGCTTCGAGCTGGTCATCTCCGCGGACATGAGCAGCTCCATGAGGGGCAGGACCTTCAAGGAGGTCGAACGCCTGGTGGTCATCCTCCGAAGGCCCTGGACTTCCCCTTCGTGAAGCTCAAGGTCCAGGGGTGGTCGAGCAAGGTCGAGGGCGGGGTGATCCTCTACGACTACCCGACCTGCAGGGGCAACGAAGGTCTGGTCTCCCCGGAGAGCAACGCCGGCGGTGTGACCCCTCTGAGCCATGCGATCCAGCTCGCCGGTAGAACGATGCTGCAGTCGAGGAACGAAAGGCATATCTTCTTGATCAGTGATGGCTACCCGGTCTACAAGCTCAAGGGCCGGAACCAGTACATGAAGACGGAGGCCTTGCGTGAGTGGACTCGAGACGCAGTCATGGAGCTCCGGCAGCAGCGCATCAACGTCTGGTGCTGGATGCTCGGCAACAGCGTGCCCGACGATGCCTCCATGGACTTCATGTTCGGTCCCCGCAACTGGAAGAAGATCGACGTGGACGACATCTACAGGGACGGCTTCGACTTCCTCTCGCAACAGTTCCTGTCGTACCTGAGGACCAGATGAGTCTCGAGTGGAGTTCCAAAGATCCGAGAGAAGTGTCCGGAGATGGTCGAGAGATCGTCGTAGTCACCGGGGCGATGCCTGGATCTGCTCACCAGCCGGTCTACTCCGCCGCTGTATCCAACAAGCACTCATGGTCGATCTTCTTCAGGCGCACGGAGTTCTTCATTGGACCTGATGACTCATGGCCTAATCGGTGGTCCTGGGTCGAAGGCCCAAGTCCATGAGGGTTCAATGGGTCAGACAAGGTTGTTGTTCGAGGGTGTCCGGTTTGGTTGGACATGCTGCGGGTGCGGGAAGAACGTGCCAGGACCTCTGGTAGAGCGGGCCGAGCAGGAGAATCCAAGCGATCCCCTGCCGGCTGGTTCCGGCTCTGGAGAGGGTTCGGCGGGTGGAAGTGGTCCTGTGGCTGGCGTGGGAGAGAAACCGAAGGAGAAGAGTGAAACGACGAGACTTCGACCGGAGATTCCCGGTCCAGTCTCGGCATCGACGAAGTAGGGGTGGGGCCATCGCAGGCCCCCTCACCGCCTGCGGACTCGTTCTGCCGGGGAACCGGGCACTCGAGGAAGCGCTGGAGGCCGCCGGCGCCAAGGACTCCAAGAGGCTGACGGAACCGAGGCGGGAGTACCTCGCCGAGCTGATCCACGAGAACTACGTCTGGTACCACGTCTGCTCTGTCGAGGCGTCGGACTACAAGAAGGGCCACATGAACGACCACCTGGACAAGCTGTTCAGGGAGATCCTTCTGGAGGCGAAGTTGAGAGGTCCTGGATTCGGTACCATCATCATCGATGGCAATCAGAGCAGATCTCTCGAAGGACATCACTTCGAAGCCATCGCCAAGGCCGACGACAAGAGCCTGGCGGTGGCATGCGCTTCGATCATGGCCAAAACCCACCGGGATGCGATCATGAGAGATCTCGGAGGGAAGTACCCGGGCTACGGGCTTCGGGAAGCACAAGGGCTATCCGACGGAGATGCACAAGGATGCGATCATGGAGCACGGGGCGATGCCCGACATCCACAGGCGCTGCAAAGCTGTGGAGAAGCTCATCGCCGCTCGACAGAAACTCCCTGAGGGGGAGCTCGTCGACGACTGGAGCGACCGGCTACTCCGCGGGGCTGGCGTAGCCGCTTCACGACGCCTGCGCTGTAGCGGAAGATTCCATTGAGAGCAGCCAGTCTGACCACACGCCTGACCCCGTTGGGCGTGTCTTCCTGACCCTCAGGGCCGAAGATCAGTGTGTACCGCTGATCTTCGGCCTTGATGGCACTGGCGATTTCGTTCTCCTTCAGACTCAGCTTCCGCGCAGCCAGAGCTGGTGTAGCCGCCTCCACCGACAGCTCGAACACCTGCACCTTCTTGCCGAGCTTCTTGACCCAGCAGCTGCTTTCGAAGTCGAGCTGCTGGATTCTCGGATCAGACTTCAGAGCACGTCCGTCCTCCAGGTAGATCACTGTGGAGGCGAGGCGTCTGAGAGTGCTGTGGATCGGGTACATGCCTACAGACTAAACAACCGCGGGGGACCGCGCCCAGGCATTTCTACCCGGGCGCGGTCATCGGTCTACTGGGACGCGGCCTGCTCTGCGGCAGCCAGGGTCTGCAGAACCCGGATGGGTCCCAGGAACAGGGCCTCGAACAGACCCACCTGTCGCTTCTCCTGGATGTCGATGTCGATCACCATCCTCTGGGTGAGGGCACCGCCGTCGGTGCGCTGGACGATGTCCAGAGCGGCGATCAGGACCTCATCCGGCACGCCCAGCATCTGCCCGAGCGTTCCCGCGAACCGCTTCGCCACGAAGCTGTTGTTGGGATCGCCGTCGTAGCGGAGACGGTCCAGGAGATCCACACCGTCTTCCACGGAGTCCACCTGTTCATGCGAACAGGGCTTCGCACCACGGACGTCCTCTGGTTGGTCATGCGGACGAACTCGAGGACATCCTGATGCTGTCCGTTCTCCAGCTCCTTGCGCCAGCGGCGGCGCATCTCGTTCCTCTTCTGGGACTTCTCGTCCCGCTTGGCAGCGGCTCGCCTGTACTCGTTGTAGTTCTCACGGGCCTGACGGACCTTGGGAACCAGCGGCGCGTAGATCTTGGAGTACTCGTCGCCGACACCCACCAGGTGGGCCATCTCGGCGACGTACTTGAGATCATCCAGACCCTTCTCTGCTGTGACGACGTCACGCTCTTGGAGCGCCTTGCGAATCGTCCTCGCAAGCAGGCGGGCATGGGCGAGCGTGTTCTGCCGGTTCTCATCGTTCCACTCCGCCTCGAGTTCGCACACCTTCTCGAGCTGTCCGAGAAGCTCGGCGAGGACATCATCGATGTTCAGATCCTTGCCGATTTCACCACTGACCTCGAGCACGAACTCGCTCGCCTTCTCGTAAGACTCGTGATCACGCGCCTCGATCGTCTTGATCTTCTCGTTCAGCGCGTCTTCGAGCTTGGAGACAGCGGCCGCGAAGAACTCGGCCTTGACCTTGGCGGCCTCCTCTTCCTCGATCATGCGAGCGAGCTGAGCGTCATCTTCCGCCTCCCTGATGGCCTGCTCCTTCTTCGCGATGAAGGCGGCGGCGTCGATGGCGTTGATCAGGGCGGCGGTGGCCGGTCCCACGCCATCGAGCTTGCCTTCCTTCATCTTCGCACCGTCCGTGTCGCGAAGCCGGGCCACGATGTTCTTGGCCGCCACCTCACCGAAGGCGCGGCCGTTGGCCTTCTCGAAGCCGGCGATCATCGCCACCAGCTCCGAGTCTTCCATCATCGCGATCATCACGAGATGATCCTGGCTCAGCACGTCGGACTTCTTGACCTTCATGATTCCCTCCTGGTTGTTGGGGGAAGGGAGGTGAGAGATCTATTCTCTCTTCTCCCGGGTCGTGAGCTTATGCCAGTTTGGACGGTGGCTTTTCTTCCGTTCAGGGTACGGAGAAATCCGGCATAAGACAGCGAATCAACCCCAGGAAGGAGGTGCTGTTGGATTCAGCAAACGAGCCTCACATCGGGGCCTATGCCCATGATTTCTACCTTCACTGCATGCTCGAGGACTTGGACCGTATCGACAACACGGACATCACCCTCAACGAGGTCTATGGACCTCTCATGGCCATCGCAGAGGAGGGGAAGCGGGGCGGAGCCCATCGATTGATCGCCAGAGAGAGGTTCCGCACGAGCGTCGAGCAGAGTCTCTGGTTCGTCCACGCAGACTTCGAAGACTTCGAGGACCGGGATCAGGTGTGGGACCTGATCATGGAAGAGGACATCTACTGGGTCGTGTACTACGAAGGCCCGGGGATCACGATGCAGCGGAACGTCAAGGACGGGGACTCAGTGGTCAGGGCGCTGCTCGACGATGCTGAGAACACTCTCATCGTTGCCATCGAGTACTCCAAGGGATTCATCTACGTCCTGAGATCACCGGAGACATCGGTCGGTAGGATGTGGAAGTCGGAAGACGTCGATGGCCACTACCATGAGCATCCGTTCGAGGAGGTCGTGGTCTTCGGAGAGGATCACCCGGACTTCCACACCGTCGAGGGGTACGCCCTGCCCCGGATCTCATCGAAGGAGCTCTGGACCTCTACGAGAGGGAAGAGAAAGCCATGAATGAAGCCAAACAGAGGAGGCAATCAAGTGGTTAACGAGCCGCTGCGAAGCATCTACCCGGTCACGGAGTCCGTGGTGGACTGGATGTCGCACACGTTGGAAGCAGTGGATGAGGGGGCCTTCATCCACTTCTCGAGGATCAGGAGAGTCACCAACAAGGTCGACAAGGCCGAGCGGGGGTCGGTGATCCACAAGCTCCAGGCCCGCTCCCACCTCAGGGAGTACAACGAGCAGAACGCATCGAACATCCAGTGGGACGAGGTCGTCCACAGGTGCAAGAACTTCATCCCGGCGTTCGAGGTGAATGGGTCGTGTTCACCGACAGGTCGCAGGTGTTCATCGACATCGATGACTACCCCCAGGACATCACCATCGAAGATCTGCTCATGGACAGCACGATCGACATCGAGTGGGCGATCCTCTGGGACCCGAGCGAATCCGTGATCATCGTGTACAGATCCCCTCGTGTGGGGTTCAAGCGCAATCTCCGGGACGACCTGCCGATAGCCTGCGGCATGACCCGCGGGGAGGCCATGTCCTTCACGCTCCCGGATGCCATCGAGGGTGCGATCAAGCAGGACCTCGAGGCACTTGTCGGCGAAGACGAGGTACCCTTCGATGTCGATCCGGAGTGCATCCTCGACTGTATGATGGATCAACCCAGAGAGAAGGCTGTCTGCATCTCGGAGTTCTTGCCATGGCTCAGGTAGTAGATCCGAAAATCGAAGAGCGGTGGGAAGGCGTCCCGATGAACGCACGGCCGGGTGGGTGGAAGGGGTGGACCTGGACGCAGGTATCAAGTGGAAGGAAGCCCACCGGAAGAGAGCAATCAAATCCCGTCAATGGGAAAAAGTGATCACCAATCTCGCCAGGCATGAGAGGATCTATGACCGCCACATCAAGATCCACACCCCGTCCGGCAGCAGGCTCGTCAACATCGAAGCGACGTACGGCCCTCTGATCGGAAGGCCAGGATGCACGATCCTCGTGTGGTTCGGCGCCCGGGCCATCAACGGCATCTCCGTGTTCGATGAGTGCCGTCAGAGAAGGATTGGCTCGATCCCGCGCAGCCTCGATGAGATCCCAGCTGTCTTCACAGAGGCGAAGGGCATCGGACCTCGAGCCTTCCTCACCCAGGTCTTCCGAGTCATCGGCTACTTCGGAGGGATGGCGAATGTGACCATGAAGCGAGCGGCCTGCAGTTCACAGTAGACCCAGACGAATTTCGTCAATGGGCGAAGGATCCAGACGAGATGGTCAGGCTCCTCGCCGGAAACCTCAAACTCATCGAGGATCACGGATAAGTGTCAGACACCCACAAGTTCAGTCGGAGGGCAGTGGAACAAATGTTGGAGAAGAAGAAGCTCTCAGCAGCGCAACAGAGAAGGCTCTGGGCTCGGGCTACCAACGCCAAGAAGTTCATCCTCTCACTCATCGCTCCGGAGCTGCTCGAGCTCCGCGCACGACACGACGCACTGGAGATGTTCGTCCTCGATAACGCCAACTTCTACGGGTACCCGCCGGAGCAGGGCCAGGACGAGCTCAACTCGCTTCGTCAAAAGGCAATCGATGATCTCCCGGACGACGACAGGCTCAAGCACCTGGCGGACAAGAACGTCAACGAGGCAGTCTGGAGGAAGACCGAGGACTTGATGATCAAGGACATCGAGACCAAGCAGAAGAAGCCTCTGCTCGAAGCGACGGGCATCGAGGAAGGTTGAGGAAGAGCATCCTCTTCCCCCTCCTCTGCGGGCAAGAGGTAGTGGTCACGCGAGATACCTACATCAGCGACTGGGGACTCAACATCATGATCCCTATGGGGACCAGAGGACGGGTCGCTGAAATCAAGAGATTCGAAGGGAAGGCCTGGCTAAGCCTCCAAGACTTCGACAGGTACGTCCCTGTACCAATGATCAACCTCCTCCCGAGAGGTCAGGAGGTTCAACTACAAGTGAGGATCCACAATGAGCAAGCTGACGATTGAGTTCCCTGACGGGAGCAAGCAGGAGATCGAGGCCGAGTCCTTCATCCTGATTTCCTTCGAGAAGGAGAACCAGGAGGATGTCCCCGAGAAGGACGGCCTCTTGGTCAAGGGGTACGAGTTCCCCCAGTCCACCGGCTACGGCAAGATCGAAGCCATCGACATGCTGGGAAGCATGCTGACGCAGGACCCACACCATGGTCACCAGATGATCGGCCAGGCCGTCGTCAAGACCGTCGAGAAGGGTCGGGAGGTCCTCAAGAGCATGGCCGAAGAGATGTCGAAGGACTCGAACTGAGGTTCTTCGTCTGGAGCCGGCCGGACTTCGACGGCGATGAGGTGGAGGCAAGCAACCACTGGGACGCCGTCGAGGTCGCGGTCAGGCAGAAGGTCGAGCGTTCTGGGCATGCCGTACTCGGCCCTGCGATCAGGGTCTCGACCCAGGACGAGGGCGTCGGTCCCAACGACGAGACCATGCTTCCTCCTACGAGGACCACTTCCCAGGACTGTTCGAAGACGACGATCTCGCCTTCACGGTCGCAGCCTACGAGTAGATCATGGAATTCACCAAGAATGAGATGAAGCTGGTCTGCCACCTGGTGGCGATCGCCCGACAGGACGAGGGAGAGCTCCTCGCAAGCGAGAACAAGGACTTCGATCCGGTAGAATGGATCGAGGGTCTCTGCGATGAGTACGGGATCCCCGAGCCTGATCGAACCTCCCTCTACATGAAGTTGGAGCTGATGTGATCACATTCACCGTCAGACTGCAGGAAGCCCTGACCTTCGCCACTCACCATCACGGTGATCAGAAGCACGGTGCACGTCCCTACAAGTACCACCTGATCGAAGTCCTCTCTGTGCTCATCGAGTTCGGGGTGATGGATGAGGATCTCCTCATCGCAGCCCTTCTTCACGACCTGGTCGAGGATACCAAGGTCACGCTGATCGACCTCGATGCGAAGTTTGGCACTGACGTCTCGGACATCGTCTGGAGGGTCACCGGGGTCGGCAAGAACAGGGAAGCCCGCAATGAAGTCGCCTACGCCAAGATCAAGCGGAGCGAGAAGGCCTTGATCCTCAAGCTCGCAGACAGGATCGCCAACGTCCGCGCTGGCGGCCCGGCCTACGTCGGGATGTACCGCAAGGAGCATCCGAGGTTCTGTGAAGCCCTCGGCAACAGGCACATGGGCCACAACATCACTGCGGTGATGTGGCTCGAGCTCGACTCCATGCTGAGTACAGACGCTTGAGGCACGAGATCAGTGTGCTTCTGGCTGACGGTCGGAAGCTCCACTTCACGCAGGGCGAACACGAATCGAAGGACGAGTTCTGGGGACTCACCCTCTGCCGGATCGAAGAAGCGATCACCGGTGAGAGGAAGAACGCCCCGGAAGGCACCAGGTGGGCCGAGTGGGACCACTACGGGCACCCGCTCCGACGCTTCCACACCAACGGACTCGGCGTGGTCTACGAGAGCACAGGCGAGCCCTACGCAAACCGCAAGAAACGCATCCCCGGTCTCTTCAACGAAGACGAGGCCGCCGCGGCAATCAAAGGAGAAGGATGACAGACCGACAGGAAGAGATCAAGAAGCTCAAGGAGCACGCCAAGTCGCGCTTCGAGCATCACCTGGCCGATGGTGAGACCTGGATCGGCATCTTCGAGAACCAGGCCCTGGATAGCGTCGACGCAGGCCGCCGCGTGGCCATGTTCTTCGACATGGGGCAGTGGGATGCAGCCGAGATCGGCAGCCGCGCTCCGGACACCAACAACTTCATCGGCTGGAAGTACCGGCTGGTCTGCAAGGCGAAGACGGTGGACGAGGCCCTCGACAACATGAACTGGGAGGGATGATGGACAAGCTCCCGCAGCCCCACCTGGTGCAGAGATTGAGCGAGAAGCGGTCGGCGTCCAAGAAGTACACCGGCATCGACCAGGACTTCTCCCTCGACTACATGGGCAGCACCGAGTTCGAGACCGGATCTGCCTTCCGTGCGCAGAAGGGATGGCCGAGATCCTCAACAGCTTGGTCATCAAGGAGATCGAGAACCACAGCCACCACAAGAAGTGCTGGTTCGTCGGGACCGAGGCCCAGCTGCAGGAGGCCCAGGTCTTCTTGAGAAGGCCATCAACGGCAGGCCTCCTGGACTCAAGGAGTCGACCTACATCGACCACACCTACGGTACGTCCGACTGGGAATCCAGCCTCAAGGCTGACGGCTGGTGGGCCTACACCGAGTACGCCAGCCCGCCCATGCAGTACCCGTGGGCGCTCTTCATCTCCGAGGACCTCGCCGAGAAGTTCCTCATCGGACTCAGTCGCTTCCGTGCCAAGCTCGTCTCCGAAGGGAAGATCAGTGAGTGAGCCCGACTTCCGGCAGCCGTGCCGGGTTGCGGAGAGCTCTCCGACTACGTCTGGTGCGAGAAGTGCGCGAAGGACGCGAAGTGCCCTCACGGTGAGAAGGTCGGTGAGTGCAACGACTGTGACGTCGCCGGTGATCACGCTTTCGACGCAGCGAGGGGTGGATGAAGTACTCCATCGTCACCGACTCCCACTACATCATGTGGGCTCAAGGAAGAGGGCTACGGCTTCATCGCCTCACGCCGCGGCCTGGTTGATGAAGAACTCCGCCCGATCAACAAGGGCGTGGACATGACTCCAGAAGAACTCCAACAAGCCTGGGAGGCTGCACGTGAAGATCAAGCTCAAGGTCAGTGAAGAGTACGGCGGCGGGACCAGGTCCTGCAAGGAGCCCTACAAGGGCGCCAGCCACGCCATCGTCAACGGTGACCACGACTGCCCGGCCTGCTTCGGGAAGAGGGTCCTGGTCGCACACGACACCAAGGAGACCGCCATCTTCCTGGCCAGCGACCACAAGAGAGCGGTCGAGTTCCTGGTCGAGCGTGGAGCTGATGCAGACATGCTCGAGGAGGTCCCCCACACCGAGATCTGGGCCGTCGCCGGGAAGTGCCCCAACGAGACCGAGTACACCTGCGAAGCGGTGGCCTACTGCACCCGCTGCAAGACGGAGGTGGGGGAAGCTCCACGTCCGTTACGACACGGTCTTCGGCATCAGCGAGGACCGCCGCGTCCTGAGCGGCCGCTACGGAATCGTGATCGGAGGGTAGCGTGGAAAATCCCATCTACCTGGGCGATGGCGTGTATGCGAAGATCGAACACGGGCAGATCGTCCTGATGACCAACTCACCCACCATGCCCGACGATCAAGTACACCTCGACCACCAAACCTGGCAGGCGCTCGAGCGCTGGGTGAAGGGGATGAAGGAAGATGCAAAGCAACGTTCTGACTGATCCGAACTCCCCGCTCAGCAGGCTGGCGAAGCTCTGCAAGATGAGCATCCCCCAGGTCAAGGCCTTCATGCCGATGAAGATCCCCTGGAAGACATCGAGACCTACAACGACGCGGAAGTCGCCCGGCACTTCGGCTGCATCACGGAACGGGAGTTCCAGCAGTGGTGCTACGAGTGGCGCGACTCTGCGATCAGGTTCGGCGATCTCGGCATCTATGCCGCGGCGCGCTGGGCTGAGAAGAACCACCTCCCACCTCCGGCATCGGAGAGAGCGAGTCAACGATGAGAAAGAGCGACAACGGAAAGGGCCACCGCATCCGCGAGGCCTCCATCAAGCGGCGTCGGAAGAAGCAGAGCAAGAAGGGCAAGGGCACCTACGTCCACAACCCCCACATGCAGTCCAAGAAGGCCGTGGCCCTGGCTGCAGCCTCTCCTGACGACCACCTCCCCGGCCATCCCGCCAAGCAGGCTGTCGATGGGTAGCCGCCCGTCTGCGGACATCTTCTTCGGCGTGTTCATCGGCAACGAAGGCATCTGGAAGGATGATCCGGACTGGAAGCACATCCCCGAGTACATCGTGGACTCCGAAGAGTTCGAGAAGGCCGTCGCAGCTTTGGCTGGTGTGTCCTTCGACGTCCCTACGAGGGAACGAAGAGCTGTTCAGCGAGTACCTCGACGCCAGGCGGGAAGCGGTGAAGGCCTGCCCGATCAAGGTCATCACCGGCGGTGCTGTTGCACATGGGAACATCGACACGAGCTTGGCCATCAAGGAGTCCCACACCTACTCCGACTGGGATGGCAATCCACGCAGCCTCATGGGCGAGAAGATCCTCAACCACGGCGACGTGACCGAGGCCTGCTGGGGCGGTGAGCTCAAGGAGTGGGCGGAGAAGCTCGGACTGCCTTGGAGCAAGATCGAGAAGGCGAACCCAGATGGTCCTCGCTGGATCATGATCGTGAGTCAGGGCTGATGGGCTTCAACACCACGATCCTCATCCTGAACGACCGCCTCGGTGAGATCGAGAAGGACGCGGAGTACTTCGTGAAGGAGATGTGCCTGCAGGCCGGCGGCGGTGGGAACATGGGTCCGGCGCCGCTGGACTTCCACCACTCTCAGAGCTCGATCATCGAGACCCATCACGCTAATCAGACTGCCGTGATCCTGGTCGGCGGGAACACTGCCACCGTGATCGGCTTTGCGCGAGGCTACCGCCACACCGAGCTCACAGCCAGGTCCGCATCCTCGAAGAGATGCTCGCCCAGTACGGCTACGGCATCCGCCGCAAGCCTCTGAAGGATCTGAAGCGACAGCTCAAGTGGGCGAAGCACACTGCTGCGTCAGCCCGCAGCCTGTACGAGTCCTTCACGGGCGATATGAAGGAGTACTTCGTCGCCAGGCGCCGTATCGAACAGGCCGATGGAATGGTCGACTTCCTCTACGCCAAGATCGAGGAAGCCAAGAAGGCCAAGGAGCGCCGTAAGTGAGCGAGGTCCGTCGCGTCTACCGACTGACGCACCTGGAGAAGCCTCTCGAGCCTGGTACCAAGGCGGCTCTGCGCGGGGACTACTTCAGAACCAGGCTTCGCTTCGAGCTCGTCCCGAACTGCGACAAGCACCTGTTGTGGGCGAACTTCAAGGTCGAAGTAGTCGAGGAAGTGTACTTGCCGGAATCCGGCGCGATCGTGGAGCACAGGTTCCGTGGAAGCCCATCTGTGAGGTGGAAGTACGGTCCCAAGTGTACCCACATCGAGTACTTCTGCATCCTGTTGTGCAGCGGCTTGTGCAGGCACGAGATCGTCGGCAAGACTGCCGAAAGAGCCGTATACGACATGTTCTGGCAGGGCATGTTGAGTCATTTGGAATTCCGGGAGTGGATCAGAGAGATCGCCCCCGACTGGTGGAAGATCGTCGAAGAACACGTCGAAAAGGAGAAGAGAGTTGAACTCACAGATTGAGCAGATCATCGAAGAGCAGGGCTGGAACGAGAGCTCCGTCCTCAGCATCCTCTGGGCCTACGTCGAAGCCCAGGCACAGGACGACGCCGTCCTGGACCACTTCCTGAACGCGCAGTCGCAGGAGATCGAACCAGAGCCCGAGGAAGACATTCCTCCCTGCCTCCGCGAACTCGACCACTTCCACACCAAGTGGCTCTGCGTGAACGATCACACGGGCTGTCTGTGGAACGACGGCCACAACGTCTGCTCTCACGAGGGAGACAGCCTCCATCCTCTCGAGGACGTGGAGATCGGCCTGTGAGCACAGCTGCAGACAGGTTCCACGCGCATCTGGATGAGTGCAGGCAGTGCCGTAACAATCCCTTCGACCTCTGCCGAAGGGTATCGGTCTGCTGAGGGCCACGGCGCCTGTCGATTCTCCGAGGAGCAGCCTTGCTGTGATCTCGACACCGACGGCGATGGTGACTGTCCGGTCCACGAGCGTCCGGCGTCTTGAGGGCAAAACTGTGGTGGATCAGATCGTCAAGCAGGAACGGGAGCGCACCGAGCGCGTCTTCGCGCAGCGTGACGAGTTCCGTGGGAAGCTCAGGAACAGCGCCAGGCCTTCCCAGTGGAGCTACTGTCCCTTCTGCGGAGCGGAGATTCCTGGTCCTGGTCGACACGGAGAGAAGTGCCCCGGAGACGCTATGCAGCGCTGGTGGGCGGAGAAGAAGTACGACCATCCCGGCAAGGCC
>LQAG01000407.1_pt1 | contig 12628 bp, 16 predicted proteins | sample 1535801 | NCBI WGS metagenome assembly LQAG01 (sample SAMN04331584, study PRJNA305678) | bioreactor metagenome | isolation source: bioreactor_3 inoculated with Wadden Sea sediment 1st replicate of a... | place: Germany:Bremen | reverse complement strand
TTGGTCTTAGTTTATATGACCTTAAGGAATCTGTCTAACTTAGTGTAACCGCTCCAACCTTCACGGGAAGTCTTCAAGGTCTCTGTATAATTGGCATGGGCAACTTTGGCGCGGTATCTATACTTCTTTGATTTGCAACCAGATTTACTGGTGCAACCATTGCATACGTGAGGAAAAGGCATCAACTTTGTACAAGTCTTTGGCGTATAGTCTGAAAAAATCCTGTAACAGTTCTTTGTTGTGCATTTCTTACAGATATGATTGCAGTTTTTGAGCAAATTTGCTTACGGGTACATGCTGTGCGGTTTTTGCAACTTATAAGTCCTGTGTGACCCACTTTCCAAAACTCACCCTGTTTCTCTTTACTTCTTTTGAGATCATTGTTGGATCTTTTCCTAAGTACTTTGCTATCTCTGTAAGTGAACCGTTTTCATTAAGTGTATCTTCAATATAATGTCGATCTTCCTGTGTTAGATGTTTTCCTTTTTGCTGTCATTATAATCATCTCCTGTTTTTGTCAGGATAGATATCTATGACAGTATACTGCATCTTTGTGCAAGATTAACTTTACGGTTTTAGATCTGTGCAGAACTAGCTTCGGGTTATCCTTACTAAACGGAACTTACTTTTTCATTTAAGCCCATATTTATATTAATCTTAGTAGAATATGTTATACTAAAGACAACTGTAAAAAAATAAATTATATGGAGTTAATTTGATGGCGATATTTAATAAAATGAAGAGTCCTGTTTTTCTTAAGGAAGATAGTGACGCTAGACTATATGTTAGAAATTTGAAAGAAGTGCGAGAGGAAGCTAGGGGCGAACTGGCTTCAAAGCTGGATAAGGAAATTAATATTGCATCTGCAGGCTTAATAGGGGAAGACAAAGTTGCTTTTGAACTCAAGCACTGTGATATGCCTATATATGTGTTAAGAGACCTCCACATCAAGTTTGAAGACGTCTCTGCACAGATAGATTTTGCTGTGGTAACCAAAAAGTTCACACTTTTTATTGAGTGTAAAAATATGATTGGTAATATTGAAATAGACAACCAAGGCAACTTTATTAGGTCTTATAAATACGGTAACAAGTGGATTAAAGAAGGTATATATTCTCCAATCACGCAAAACCAACGCCACCTTGATGTAATGAAACGAATTTTTGTTTCAAGACAACCCAATAAAATTATGCCTTTGCGGCAGAAAAAATATTTAAGGGTATGTATCGGTCTGTGGTGGTTATGGCCAATCCGAAAACTATTCTAAATGATAAGTATGCTCCGAAAGATGTAAAAGAGAAAGTGATACGTGCTGACCAAATTGGTGCTTATATTAAAGACTTGTACAAGGCATCTAATGAACCTGTAAGCAATGAAAAACAGCATTTGGAGATGGCAGAGAAGCTATTAGCAAAACACCAGCCCAATGAGACGGATTACATGAAGAAGTTTGAGCTTCTTTTAGAAGAACAGCAAAAGAGTCAAAGTGAAATGGCTCGTTTTAGATCGCAACCAGAATCTCAAGCACAGGTGCAATCAAGAGAAAATATAAATCTTCAAGTAAATACATCACAAATGCCCACTGATAATAAACATGTGGTTCGACTCATTCAAGAACTAAAGCAATATAGGCTTGAACAGAGCAGAAATGAAAATAAGAAACCGTATATGATTTCAATAATAAACAGATGGATCACTTGGTGAAAGTTTCCCCTAGAAATTATCAGGAACTTTTAACAGTGAATGGTTTCGGGCCGGTGAAAACAGAGCGCTATGGAGAAGACATATTAAGAATTATATCTAAGTATCAATAATATGAGAAAAGGGGGGACACATCAAGGTGTCGCTGAAGAAAAAAATATTATTATACACAGGACAGCTTACTTTCGTACTAATGTATTTCTACAGATTTTATAACTTTTGAACTATCAGGAGACTCAATGGTTTTTTCTATTTATTGGAATTGTGGGAATCATACTGGTTAATATCTTTTTTAACCCTTTGACAGAGACTGAACGATTGAATAAAGACAGATTTAAAAGAGGGCTCAAAGTGAGCTCTCTTTTTTGACCATAGTGTATTGTTCATGCATGTTAGTTGTTGTGATATAATGAGTTAATAAAAGATTATGGTAACATCAAAATAAAAAAAGGAGGCTCATTAATGAAAAAAACAGATATATACTTTGGAATGGGCAAGCCTGATTATTTAAAAATGATTTCAATTATTGAAAAAATTTGACTATATAAATTGAAAAATGTTTTCGTTTTTGGTTCTAGAGCTAGAGGCGATTATAGTAGTGGATCAGATGTTGATCTTGCAATTGTGACAAAACATCAAATGGGAAAAGACTTATATAAAGTCTCACAAGCCTTTGAGGAATCAAGTTTGATATATTCAGTTGATATAATTAACTATAATAGTATTTCAAATAACCTTTTGAAAGAAGAGATTGATAGAGTCGGTAAAGTCATTTATTGGACTCAAAATGGGAGTGATCTGATCATGGAACAAAATCAGTTGAAAATGAAATATTATGACCTTCAAAAGGCTTCAAGTAAATTGCAAGATGTTCTTGTGAGGGATTACCAAGAAGATAGTATTGTTATTGATGCAACGATTCAACGGTTTGAATTTACTTTCGAACTAAGTTGGAAGTTATTGAAGGCTATGTTAGAATATGATGGTTTTGAAAATGTGGCGAGTCCAAGAAAAGCCATCCGAGAAGGCTTCAAGCAAGGCTACATAGAAGATGGGTCTGCATGGTTAAAAATGTTGGATGATAGAAATCGTACATCTCATACGTATGATGAGGAAAAGCGATCGAAATATTGATCGAAATCAAAGGTCAGTATATGGATTTGATAAATAAGTTTGTTTCTAGTGCAGGAAATGAATTACAAGAATAAAACAGGCCTTAGCAAACAGTTTTATATGTTTGCTAAGGCCAATCTTTTTACCCCAGCCCATCATAAAGCCGAAGAAAATTATTGAGCCGCTTTATACTGCCTTCAATATCCTCTTTAAATACAGCAAGTTGTTCACGGCCTTGGTCGGTAATGCTGTAGATTTTTTTCTAGGACCTGCCTCGCTGTCGGCCCACTCTGATGTTATACAGCCCTTTTTCTCCAGTTCCGATAACTTCCTATAAATAATGGCTGTGTCCAGCCTGTTGCCGGGAACAATTTCATTTAGGGTGTTGAGTATACCCAGTCCGTGATTTGGTTCTAGGGCAACAGCCAGGAGTATAAACGCGGGTGCATGTCGCCCTCTTTTTTTGAATGCATAAAACACCATCCTAAGTTATTTTCCAATCACTTGCCTAAGCTTTTACGTATGCCTATGCAACTTTTTCAGCTCTTTGTAATATGTCATCTTGGTTGTCTGGCGTTAGAAGTTTTTCCATTATGAATCCACCAATGACATAGACGGTTAAGCTTGTTAAGACATGTATGCTGGTAAAAACGCCGCCTAGGTTGACCCATTCAAACATAAAAATTGGCAGTTTGACGCTTGTCCATGACCCTAAAAATAGGAAGACAAAGGCCAAGCGGGCCCCTTTTCTAATAAGTAGTGCAGCCACTGGAAAGGCCACCACAAGGGGACCAGCTCCAACAGAACCTATAAATATAGCAATAAGGCCGCCCTTAATGCCTGACTTCTTTCCCATATATTTTACCATGACCTCTTTAGGAACCCAAACATCTAAAAGACCAATCAATAAAAATATTGGGGTAAGACCATGCCCACTGACTTAAAGTTACTAAAGGCATTTCCGGTGGCAACAAGCCCCTTATCTGGACTGAATATAAAAAGCAGGCCTAAAAGAAAAGAGGCAATATAAATGAGCTTATTCTTTTTTATATGTGAAATGACATTAGCTAATGAAATCATAAGACACCTCCAATTGCAATAATGAATAAAATGCTGGCCACAAGGGCAAAAACATTTCTAAGTACAGCGGCTTTTTTGCCAAAATACTCAATCTCCATGGGTAGGCTCACCAGACCAACCCCCATAAGGCGGATAGAAAACCAGCCACTTGAGGATAACCCGCCCCGTTTTCAAGCAGGGTCTTTCCAAGAGGAAAGGCGATAAAGCTTGGAATGAATGAAACGGTTCCAATCCCCAGTCCGAGGAGGATGCCATTAAGACCGGACTCCCTACCAAAATTCGACTGATTGTGTCAGCGCTGATCAAGCTAAAACAACACCCATGAGGACCATCATGCCCACTAACATAAATAAATTTTTCATAAATGAATTGTAGGCTTTTATTAGGGCCTTTTTTGTTTTTTGCCTGTCTTTGAAAAAGGAGGCCGTAAGCAGACCGCCTGCTATTAAATAAAATAAACCGTCCATATATTTCTCCTTATCTATATGTTAAATACATATACCGTTTTCAATATAATATCTTGAAACGATCTATGTGTCAATAACATATAGCCTGGATAAATAAAACCCCAATTGATGAGTCTGCTTTGGACACGTATCAATTGGGGTTATTTACATTAGTAATTTGTAGCTGTTTGAAGCACTTCGCGATCCCCAGACTTGTGAGGGAGGAAGTTGGCCGCAAGGGCGAATAAGATTGCTGGTAAGAGCCATCCAAAGCCTGCTGTTGCAAATGGAAGTTTTGCTAGACTCATCTGGACAAAGTCAATTTGAATGTTCATAGAAGCTAGGGCATCGAAGATGCTGACACAGAGAGCTCCTGCAACGGCGCCCTTGTAGACATTTTTATTCTTAATAAAGCTATCAGCCAGGCCGAGTAGGATGAGGACAATAGCCACAGGATAAACAAGCACAAGGAGTGGCACAGCCAATTTAACAATTTGCTCAACCCCTATGACAGACATAACAGCACTAAAAACAACTGTCGAAATTACGATGGCCTTGTAGCTGAGGCGACCATTTGTAAGCTTTGTAAAATAGTTTCCAACAATAGCTGTTAAGCCAATAGACGTCGTTAAACAGGCCGCAGAAACAACAATACACATGCTGACTTGTCCAAGGTTTCCAAGAACGCTATTTGTAATGCTAACAATTAGTTCAGCTTTTGGAATATCTGCTGGGAAGACACCGCTTGCAGTGGCCCCTAGGTATAGAAGACCGCCGTAAATGGAAAGAAGCCCTAGTCCTGCAATAAGACCTGCTTTGATGGTCATGCTAATTTGCTCTTTTTTATCCGTATAGCCTTTTCAATAAGAGAGATTAAAACCATGCCCGCCATGACAATTGAGGCAAGAGCGTCCATTGTTTGGTAACCATCAGTGAATCCCTTTGAAAAAGGCAGGGAAACAGGTGTGCCAACAGGAGAGCCAATTGGCGAAATAATGCCTTTAGCAATGATTGTTACAGTAACAATCAAAAGAACTGGTGTCAGTATTTTGCCGATCTTATCTATAATGCCAGATGGTTTAATAACAAAGAATAAAGTGATTGAGAAATAAATAATAGAGACAATCATTGGATTGATGGCACCGAAAAGTGGTTCAATACCAATTTCATAAACAGTCGCACCTGTACGTGGAATAGCCAGTAGAGGACCGATGGCTAATATAACAATAGACCCCATAATGACAGAAAAAACAGGTCCCACCCGGTCACAGAGATCGCTGATTGTACCGCCGGCCTTAGAAACTGCAATAACCCCGAGTACTGGCAGTCCAATGCCTGTTAATATAAAGCCCACTAAGCTAATGAGCCACTTGTCTCCAGCCATCATACCGATTGCCGGTGGAAAAATCAGATTGCCTGCTCCGAAGAACATGGCAAAAAGTGCTGCCCCGATTAAAACCGTGTCTTTCTTTTTTTTGTTCATAATTACCCCTCCCAATATATACATGCCGTTAAGACACTTTCAAGTTCCTTACTTGTACATATATAATTGCAAAGCTGATGCCAGTTTTCAGATTTTTAAAAATAAATAAACAACAAGCACTTGTTGCAAAGCTTTGAGAGGTAAAAAAATTAAGTTAAACCCTTTAAAACACTTTCGCCGGTCTCAAAAAAGAGGAAATGGATTTCCTCTGAATAGAAACCCATTTCCTCATGAATTTTGAAATTCTCTAATGAATATTTGTTTTAAAAGTGTTTACTTTTTCTTCAGATCATATTCTTTGACCTTGTTGGTTAACTGACGACGGGTAATGCCCAGTATGTTGGCTGAAACTTCCATCTTGTAATCGTTTTCTTCGAGAACCTTCTTAATATGGTCTATCTCTGTCATCTGCCGGATTTCCTTTAAAGTTTGCGGCATAGGACCAGCTTTTTCAATACGTTCTGGCAGGTCATCAGGTGTGATGGTATCCCTTCATGAAAGACGACAAGACGCTCAATGATATTTTTCAGTTCACGTATGTTTCCAGGAAGCTGTAGGCTTTTAATGTATCAATAACTTGTGGTGCTACCTTTGGAACGTCCATCCCCAGGTCTTCTGATGATTTTTTACAAAGTGAACAACCAAGTCTTCAATATCCTCGGGGCGCTCACGCAGGGGTGGAATCTCTAGGGTCACAGAGCTGATCCGGTAGAAGAAGTCCTCTCGGAACTGACCACTATCAATCAAATCTTGTAGATTTTTATTTGTGGCTGTGATCAGGCGAAAGTCCACGTTAATGCTCTCGTTTGATCCCATGCGCTCAATCATCTTAGAATCAAGAACACGGAGTAGTTTGACTTGAGTGGATAGGGGGGTGTCAGCAATTTCATCTAAAAAAAGTGTACCCTCATGTGCCGCTTCAAATCGCCCAATTCGGTCTGACGTGGCGCCGGTGAAAGCGCCTTTACAATGTCCAAAGAGTTCAGACTCCAGGACGTTTTCCTGTAGGGCGTGGCAGTTAACAGGGATAAAAGCTTTATCGTTTCGTCGGCTTTCGTGATGAATATATTTTGCAAAAACTTCTTTGCCAACACCAGATTCCCCAAGGAGGAGAATATTGACATGACTACGAGCCGCTTTTTCGCCATTTCAAGACACTTGGTATAGGCCTTGTTTTTGGATGTGGGAATCAGAGGGCGGTCACCTGTATTTTCTCCATGAGCAGACCGTCGGCGCTTTGATTCGTAAAGACCTAAAATTTCAGTCACCAGCTCGTCGGGGTCGTTTCCTTTAACAAAGTATGAGTCGGCCCCTTTTTTCATAGCTTCAACGGCATTGTCTATGGTGGCATAGGCTGTCATGAGTATAACAAAGGTCTCCGGTGTTGAAGCCTTAACGTGTTCAAGGAGCTCCATTCCATTCATTCCATCCATCATAAGGTCTGTCAGAACAAGATCATAGGGGCTTTAGCCTGAGTTTAAAAAGGGCTTCATCGCCACTTGACACGGTTTGGATGTTAAAGCCTTCAAGGCTGAGAATTTTTTGAGGACCTTTGTGTATTCCACTTCATCATCGACGATGAGAATATCATAATCTTCAGCTTTCATGTCTTACCTCCTGGTTGTGTCCTTGTGTTGTGGAATGACCAGAGTGAAGGTTGTGCCTTCGTTCAAGTTGCTATCCACCCGTATGCTTCCATTCATTTTCTGAATTTGATTGTATACAATATAGAGTCCAAGACCTGTGCCTGACCCCGGTTCCTTGGTTGTAAAAAAGGGATTGAAAATACTTTCAAGGGCATCAGAGTCTATGCCACAGCCTGTGTCTGAAACCAGTATAACCATGTCTGATGCACTGTCCATAACATCAATCTCTATTTTGCCGCCTGATGGCATGGCATCAATGGCGTTGTTGATAAGATTAATGAGGACGTGTTTAAGGGATTCAGAATTTATATTTCTGGTCATTGCTTGATCACAGGCCAGTCTAAAATCTATGTGACTGGTCTCCATAGACTTACGGCTCAGGTCATAAAGATTGGTGATCAGCTGATAAATGTTGGTTTCCTGGACCTTATTGTCAGTCAGCCTAGAAAAGTTAAGAAGATTGTCAATAATACGGTTGGCCCGTTCAACAGACATTTCTATAACTGTCATGGACTCGTCTTTGTCTTCTTGAGACTTGCTCCGCTTCATAAAATAGCAGTTGTTACGGATGATTCCAAGCGGTGTTCGGATTTCATGGGCAATCCCGGCAACCAACTGACCAATAGCCGCCATTTTCGTTGATTGAACCAGGCTTTGCTCGCCTAGCTTGAGGTCGTTATGTCTTCCATAACCACAAGGATGCGGGCGCGGGTCTGGGGAGCTGATCAAGAATATAGGTCTGGATTTTATAAATTCGCTTTTCGTGTTTTATTTCTCGCATGACAGAGCGGTTTGTGTTAAAGGTTTCTCGAATTAAGCAAGATGAACAATCGGATCCAATGATACCATTGACGTCTTTGCAGTGGGTGCCTTTAACATCTTTGCTGGATACGTTGTATTTCTCACAAAAGCTTCTATTGGCATCCTTGAGGTAGCAGTCTTCATCAATAACCACGAGAAGGTGGGTCAGTCCATTGAAGACAGTTTCCAGTTCGTTTTTTGACATGCGCAGGGCATTGGTCTGACGCTTGACTTCTTTTTTGAGTTGTAGGTTCCAAGCGGACAGGGCTGCAGCAAAAACCCCAATGAGAAGCAGGATGTATTTGGCAATGAGCATGGTTTTACTTGATGCACTGCTTTTTGTTATAAGTGGCGAGATTCCAAACCATTTTTGATAGATCATCTCCATGGTTCTTTTCTTTTTCAGACCAGCAATGGCCTTGTTAAGAATCTTAATAAGTCTCGGATTGTCTTTATGCACAGCGAGAACAGCCTCACGCTCATAGAGGTAATCGCTTAAAATAATGTACTCATTGTTGAGTTGGGACTTGGTAATAAAATAGTTCATGACCGACTCGTCCCCAAGGACGGCATCGACTTGGTTGTCAGCAAAAAGTTCGATGGCATTTTGAAGGTCTGCTGTTTTCAATACTTGTGACATTTTCAAATTCGTTTTCAAGATATTCAAATACAAAATCGCCTCTATTTCCAGCTATGGTTTTTCCTTCAAGGTCATCAACAGACTGGATGCGGGTGTCATTTTTTCTTACGAGTATAGCACCACGCTGATAGTATATGGGGTCGGAAAATAGAAATTTTTTGGCCCGTTCCTCTGACTTATACATATCGCAAATATCTGTTTGACCCGATTCGAGTTGGGCCAAGGCATCATTCCAAACCAGAGGTTTGAATTCTATAGGCACCCCGAGCTCAATGGATAGAGACCGTAAATAGTCAATAACAAGACCTTCGTATTGCTGGGAGCCTTCGTTGACATAGCGCAGGGGTGGGGATTTATGGTCTGCACCGTAAATAAGGGTGTCTCTTTTTTTTAAGGTAGGCCATGTCTTCATCTGAAAGACCGGCACTTGGAGACAGATAGTCTATGAGAGTCATGTCGTATTCGAGCTGGATCATGCTGTTCGCAAACAGGAGGACCAGGACGATGGACATGCCAATAAGAACACGTTTTATCATGGAATCACCTTTCGAATAATCACCAGTTTCTAAAAAGGTGTGATTATAACAATACCGTTCAGGCGCATTTTTATTCTGTAAAGTGGACAATGTCATTTTACAAGGGCCTGACTAAAAAGGACAAATGGAAATTGCCCGTCATGTATAAATATATACCAAGGTGAAGGATATGCATAGGGGGATTGAGGGGGGAAGTGGGGGTGGATTAATGATATAATGATCCCAATAAACCACAAATAAGGAGCTGGCTATATGTCAAATATCAACTTATATGAGTCGATCATTAATACGGAGTTAAAAAATAAAAATAAGACAAATTGGATGAGACTCAATGTGCTCATAAAAAACCAATGGAAGCTGTAGAGAGCAGTCATATTATAGCCAGTTACTTGAAAAATATCATTGAAAAAGGGCTTGGATATTACTCATCAAGCGATGAAGGGCTTTCTAAGCAAATTGAAATTGGAAATAAATTGATAGATCATTTAAAGGCACTTGTGGATGACGAGGCTTTTTCTTCTTATGAAATCAAAGAAGAGGACCTTCTCAGAGGGTGACTGAGAAATCTATAAAAAAGATCAATTTCTTAAGTTGATACCAGCGTCTTCAGTGGCTCAGAGCAATTTATTTACTGGTTCAAAAGAGGACCCAATGGTCTACAGTGAACTAAAAAGGGAAATTCGTACGTCTGATCGTGTGGATTTGCTTGTATCCTTTATAAAGCACAGTGGTTTACGTCTTATAATGGATGAACTTATTGAACATACGAAAACCAAACCCCTTAGGGTCATTACCACTTCTTATATGGGGGCTTCTGATTATTCGGCCATCAAGCTTTTATCAGAACTGCCAAATACGGAAGTACGTATTTCTTATGACACCAATCGCACCCGACTTCATGCCAAGGCTTATTATTTTCATCGACAGTCTGGTTTTAGCACGGCTTATATTGGGTCATCCAATATGTCAAAAGCGGCCTTAACAGAGGGCACAGAGTGGAATATGAAAATATCTGAGTATACTTCAGCTCAAATTGTTGAGAAATACAAGGCCACGTTTGAGTCTTACTGGAATATGTCTGAGTTCCAAAGTTTTGATCCCAATCAGGCGGAAAGTTTAAACCGGCTTAAAAATTCACTAAAGCGTGAAATTAGCGACCCTAGCGGAGAATTCTTTTTTGATATACAACCCTTTGGATACCAACAAGAAATACTGGACAAGCTTGAAATTGAACGATCTGTACACAAATCCTTTAGGAATCTTGTTGTGGCGGCAACTGGGACAGGGAAGACAGTTATTTCAGCTTTTGACTTTAAGCGGTTTTATAAAGAACATAGAAATGCTAAACTGCTATTTCTGGCTCATAGAAAAGAAATTTTAGAGCAGAGTTTAAAAACATTTAGAGGCATACTGCGCGATGGGAATTTTGCCGACCTATGGGTGGGCGGCGAGATTCCCAGTCAGGACGATCATATTTTTGCATCTGTTCAGACCCTTAATGCAGGTGGAAAATATGAAGCCTTTAAAGCTCAGCACTTTGATTACATTGTTCTAGATGAAACCCATCACTCCACTGCAAAGACATACCGACGTTTGCTTGAACATTTTGATCCCAAAATACTTTTAGGCTTAACCGCCACACCTGAAAGATTAGATGGGGAGAGCATTTTAGAATTCTTTAATCATCGAATTGTGGATGAAATTCGGCTGGCCGAAGCCATAGACAGGAAAATGCTGAGTCCTTTCATTATTTTGGAGTATCAGAAGAAACGGACCTCAGAGGCTTGAGGTGGACATCTGGCCGATACGATGTGGGTGAGCTTTCAAACTTGTATATAGGCAATCAAGCTCGAGATCAAGTTGTACTAAACGCTCTTAATAAATATTGTCCAGACAAAGAGGTTATAAGAGGGTTGGGATTTTGTTGTAGCCAAGAACATGCCCAGTATATGAGCAGGGTGTTTAACGCGGTGAATATTCCCTCCGCCCATCTGAATTCAAAAAGTCACAGAGAAGAAAGACGGGAAGTGGCTCAAAAACTTAGAAAAGGCCAACTGAACTTTATATTTGTTGTCGACTTGTACAATGAAGGGGTCGATTTGCCAGAAGTTAATACAATACTATTCCTGCGACCAACAGAGTCACCAACAGTTTTCATTCAACAGCTTGGTAGAGGGCTGCGGATTCATGAAGACAAGGAAGTTTTAACGGTCCTTGACTTTATTGGACATGCCCATAAGCAGTACGATATGCAAATGCGTTTTCAGAGCCTTGTGGGTAAGACACCGCATTCAATAAGGCGGGAAATTGAGTCTGATTTTCCTTCACTTCCTAAGTCATGCTTTATACAACTGGAAAGGGTGGCTCGGGAGAGAATTTATAAAAATTTGAAGGCCACTTATGTCAATACAGCCACCTTGCTAAGGTATGTCAATAATTTTGAGTATGAGAGTGTTTTGCCCTTTACTCTCAGAAATTTCCTAAATCACTATCATTTAAAGCCAAAACAAGTGTACAAGTTTTCAACACTAACAGGTCTGAAAACGCCTAATAAGTTGGATGAAAACCCATGTGTACATGACATTAAAAATATCCATAAAAAGCTATATAAATTCTGTGATGTTACAAGTGTGGAGTGGATTGACTTTCTGTTGGACTTTATTGATCATCCTAGAATTGCTTTAAACCAGAGGCAAAGTACCATGTTATCAATGACATATTATACCCTTTTCAATAGAGCTGCAGGAGCTCTATCGCTGGACTTATGAATGATTTTGTAATGCAAAATAAAGACATTTGCAGGGAATTGAAAGAAGTCCTTTTATACAACAAAGACCAACTTGACCACTTGCCTCAATCGCTGGAGATTCATAAAAATGTTCCGCTTGAATTACATAGTATTTATACGGTGGACCAGGTCCTATCTGCAATGGGTGTTCACAGTGAAAATAAAATGATCTCTTTCAGAGAAGGGGTTAAGTATGTAAAACATTATGGATGCGATGTGTTTTTCATCACTTTAAATAAAAATGAAAAGGACTATCAAAAATCGACAAATGTACAAGGACTATGCGATCAGCGAACGACTTTTTCACTGGCAATCACAAAGCAGAACATCGACTGAGAGTCCAACTGGACAAAAGGTATATTTATCAAAAAAGAAAATGGAAGCAAGGTCCTTT
>LQAG01000406.1_pt1 | contig 12782 bp, 22 predicted proteins | sample 1535801 | NCBI WGS metagenome assembly LQAG01 (sample SAMN04331584, study PRJNA305678) | bioreactor metagenome | isolation source: bioreactor_3 inoculated with Wadden Sea sediment 1st replicate of a... | place: Germany:Bremen | reverse complement strand
ACACTACCTAGAGAATATTTTAGTATGAATTTAGTTTTACCACAAGATTCAATAAAAACTGCCTCGTTTGTGGTACGGATCACCCAATTTTATTCCAAAGTGACCCGAGAACAAATGGATAAAGCAACTTTGAAACAGCACGCAGTTTCTGTCGCTTCATATTTCTATATCCTTCCCAGAATATGGACACTTCCTCCCCTTCTCCTTAATCCCCCTCCATAAATCCGAAACCTACGATTCCAGTAGGTAAAGCTACCAAACCGATACCTGCAATATCAATAACCGAAGCTAACATCTTACCCAATCCAGTCACAGGATACACATCTCCATATCCAACTGTTGTCAGCGTAGCGACAGCCCACCAAATCGATGCAACAATGTTTGGAAAAGCCTCAGGCTCAACGTAATAGATCAGTGTCGATGGGACATCTATTCTAACATAATGGAATACAAATATTGGTAGTATCTAGAAACCTCCCTTTGATCCATCAACTTTTTGCACTATTATTTCTAAAACTCAATATAGACTGACCAAATCTGATGTCGCCTGTATATTCAAATAGCCTAAATTATCAAAACTCAAACCAGGAATCATAAATTCAACACTATTCCAGCTTCCTGCACTTATAGTGTCTGTAACTGATATCAAATGTGTTTCAGGGTCACCAACACGATCTTTCGCAATACAAATCACATCTAGCTCCAGCCCATTGAATGTAGCATTATTTGGATTACCAATATTTATATCAACTTTATATCCATCAAGGTAAGGTTCAATACTATTAATAGCAAGAATCAAATTACCAACCTTCGTCTCAGCAACATCATATCCAATTTCAAACACGCTTAAATATGCTCTTTTGGGCGCATCTTTCGTCCTTTCAAATAATAGATTTGTATTTCTTGTTTGAGTATCTATAAATTTATTTAGCTCTTTGATATCATCATCATAAGAACTACAATCCTCTTGAAGCTCCTCCATGTAAGAGCCAAATTCATCAATTCTATTTGTCAACTCAATGATCTCTTCCTCTAAAGCACTAATCTCAGAATTAAGCTCATTAATCAACACCTCATTTTCTGCACTTGCAGAACATCCAACTAAAAAAAAAGCTACTCAATGAAACCAACATTGATTTCTTTATAATACTCGTCACCTTATTCATTTTCTCCTCCATATTTTTCTGGTCAACAAAAACACATATCACATTATTCACCTCGGCTACGCAACAGGTTTGGATCTATCAGGATACTTCAAATCAGATGTCCACACCCGAAGGACATACTCTACTGCGAACACAACAATAGAAAACACCTCAAACGCCTTGAACTCCTTTTGGAATTCAAGATACAAGCCGTAATAAGACTCAAGTATGATTGCAAAAATTGTACAAACAATAAGGGTAAGAATGACATTGTCAAAGACCTTGCTGGCTCTGTCGCCTTCTTCAGCCTTCTCAATGATCTGATATACTCTCCGCTTCATGCAGCCCTCCGTATTTATATTTCCCTCTGTTTGATTATAGCACTAGCTATTTTGGGATGCAACTTTATTGTAGACTGCAATAGAAGCAATTGTATTACGCTAGTTTATGGTCAGATTGAGAGTAATCCTTTTTTTTATGCCCAAATGGCTACAAAGATTCATCACTAAAAATATACATAAAATCAAGGGCAGGCTATGGACGAAAAGAAGAAGCCCTCGAATCTGGTCCGTTTTTTTGCACAATCACACACTAATTATTCACATAATTCATATACAATTTGCACAACTTTTCTCTTGACACCATCAAAAATCCCGCTTATAATATCCTCTATAGGAATTTCTTTTCGGGATAAAAGACTATGATGCATCATATTATCACTATCAAACTCATACAAGGAGATAATATGCAAGAAGAATCTAAAAGTCTGAACCAGACCGACAAGCATAAAAGCAGCTTCCTCAAAGAAAAGGAACTGTCTTCCGAACCAAAATCTGAAGATGCTGCCATTCATGAGGATGATAATTCAACATTAATAGTTGCTAACGGTGAATTGCAAGATGACATGCTCTACGAACACAACTCTGACAACAACATAAACGAATTATCTGAAGTCGAACCTGAACTTAATAATTCAGACTCCTTCACTGACTCCACAGAGATATCCATTCCTGAAGATGATGATGAAGATGAGCCTTACATAATGACATATGAACAGGCAATGATCCACGAAATGAACCGCATGCTCGAATGTGGAATTGATCCATTCTATACACCAACAAGTGATACTCAAGCGAAAGAACATGAAAGAATCTTTGTTAAGGATTTCATTGGTGATGTTTATAAATATTGGCAGCCTGGTGAAGTAATCTTGATCGGTTCACAGACTGGATCAGGCAAAACAACTTTCGTGATGGATATTTTATTACCACACTGCATAAACAACGAGTACAGGATGCTCTATCTAGTCAGTCGAACCGCTTTGAGGAAACACATTTCAGTCGATTACCGAATGCATCCAAACGTCACGTTGATAACATATCAGTTTTTGGAACAAATACTAATCAATAACGAGATGGAATTTTGTGATGTATTCATAGATAAATTCTATGATATTATAGTGGCAGATGAGGCACATTACTTCTTTAGCGACAGTCTCTTCAATAAAAACACTATGCTAAGCTTGAAATTCATCGAAAAATATGACCAAGATGTGACTCTACTGTTCATGAGTGCTACACCAGAACTTGTATCCCACTACTTAATAGATATTCTGAATGATAATGGTTGTCGCTACACCATCGAACCCAACTACAGTTACATTGAGCAATTATGGTTTTACAATGATGATGAAGTAATCCGAAAGTTCATAGATGATACTGAGGAAAGCGAAAAGTTCATCTATTTCACTGACACAAACACAGCAATGCATCTTAACGAAATCATCGAGAACAGTACTTTTATCTGTAGCAAGAATAATCATAATTCTAGTGCATCTGATACAAAGACATTTCAAAGCATCATTGACAATAATAAATTTGATGTTAGGGTGCTACTGACCACGCAGATTTTAGATGTCGGAATCTCAATCATAGACGAATCAGTCAAGAACATCGTCATTGATATTGGTATTGATCTTGACACTATCCAACAATGCATAGGCAGGAAGCGTATCAGTGACAGCGAGAAGATAAACGTCTTCATTAAGTTGCCCAGTCCGAAACGCCTCTCCCAAACATTCAATATGTGTGAATCACTTTGGAATGAAGCTCAAGAGATGATACAGTTAAACCACAAGTCATTAGGCAGTGGATATTCAGGCAGAATGTACAATTCAATGACAGTCATTGGAGATGATGGCTTACCAGCACTCAACGAAGCTAAGTATTTGAAAGTGGATGAATTACTGAATGATGCATATGATTATATTCACGACAGGAAGGGTAATCCCGACCAGTACCTGCCTTTATTCAGAGAAAAGGTTCAAGAGAGACTTATCAATGCTAACTACAAAGGAGTACTCGATGAGGAACTTCTGAGAATAAGAGTACAAAGGTTCATTCATGCACACCTTGACAAGAAGTTCTTCAGCGAGGAGAAAGAAGAGATTAAAGAATTTTTCACGATGCATTATGACGAGAACACCAAAAGCATCACTACCATCAATCGTGCAATTGATTCACTTGATTTACCTTATTTTATTGACACTTACAAAGAACGTTCAAGGACATCACCAAAACGAGATACTCGATACTGGATGTTCACTTACTTATGAGCAGATTATAAGTGGGGGCACTTTGTGCCATTTTCTCAGTACCTCTTATAAACTAGCAGAAACTGCCCCCGGTAATTCCTTGCTCTCCCATACGTCTTTCCTCTGACAAACCTGAGAACCGCAGATGGGGTTTCATGCATAACTTTGCGTGCAAGAGTCAATCATTGAACATCCGCACAATCAATACTTACTCAAATGATACCTTAATTGCTTAAGACCTATAATTAGATTTATATTCACACTGTAACCGCATCTTCTTTTCCTAGTTCTTGTGCTTGTATCTTGATGTCACATCAAGGCGCTTAACACCCACACACCGTTCTTTAGTCGATGCCACATATGAACAAGCTCTTATATTTCAGTTTCTTGGATATACAAGTCACACATACATCTGGGACCTTTTTAGTCCCGACTATTCCATCGATAAAACATCGGCAAGCTATTGATATATATGCACTTGCAATGAATACTGATCAAGTTTTCTAGCGATAAACATAAAAAAAGCAGGAAGGAGTCACCCCCTTCCCACAGCTTACCGTTTGTACATATCCTCAGCCCTGTACTCATAGCCCGAGTCTCTTGCTTCATCTATAAAACTCAACATCTCCTTTCTCTCAATTTTACGTAGTTCATCGCTTTCTTCAATCTTGTAAGTCACGTACAATTCCAATGTGAATATGACAGCTGCTATAGCATTAATCGTAGGGAATAGACCCACCACAATCAAACCGAAAGAAACATGCTTCTGATGTGTAGCGAAGTGTTTGGCATATAGGACATAAAGGATTAAAATCAGATAAAAGGCAATAACCGATACGATATAGAGCGTCATGGTTCACACCTCCTTTACCACTTGATACTGTCAAAAATATCATCAATTTCCTCTTGCTCGATGCCAATGTACCTCAAGGTCGTGCTTTGGCTTCTATGGTTCAGGATCTTCTGCAAATAGCTAATTATCATTGGATTCTCGGCAATGTTGTCAACATATATCTTGTAAGCACCGGTCTTCCGAAGCGTATGACTGCCAAAGTTTCCCTTGATATTGAGCTCTTTGCAGGTCTGATTGATAATTCTGTAGACACTCTTCACAGACAAAGCCTGTCCATACTTCCTGGACTTGAAAACATAATCATCATGATTGTAGTCTGTTAGGTCTGCTTCGAGCAAATCAAGTGCATCTCTTGCATCTGAGTTGATTCTTACACGTCTTGGCTTCTGTGTCTTCTTCTCTGTCACAATGAAATAGTCTGTTCCGAGAACATCTTTCCATTTAATCTGTACAAGGTCTGATGCTCTGAGCAAGAAGTTAGTGCCGCAGACAAATAATGCATAGTCTCTTAGATTGCTGCCTTTTAAGTAAAATCTGATCTTCTTGATATCACTTGGTCTTTTAATGGGATCGACCTTAGTCGCTTTTCTTACTCCATTTGATTTCTTGTTCAATAAAATCATCTCCATTTCGTATGTGACTAATGTTACTCTAATTACAGAAGTTCTTGTTCAAGACCTCAGAACTCTGGCAAAGCCTGAAAATGGGTGATTGTGAATGAGAACAAATACAGTTAGTTCCCATTCAACGCCAATAAAAAAAATTTAACGACACCAGTTTCATCCGTAACAAACGCCCTTCCTGAGCTCATATTCGGCTGATACAGCCCTTTGAGACATGCAGGGGTAGTGTTGTCTACCCCGAAATAGGTTTATAGCATTAAGTAACCAAAATTGGTTATACCCCCAGTTGAGTTGTAATCCCAGTCACGGCCTATAGCTTCGTAGTCCAGGTATGATAATAAATGCTCGGGAACATCAATATAACCTGCATCAACAAGATACTGTCCAAGCTCTTCATGAGTGTCTATGTCAGGAATCAGCACTGCTTCCTCTGCATGTCTGATCAGTCCTTCAAGGTCATCTCTCCAATAATGCAACCCTTCGTGCTCAAGTATCGCTTTTATTGCGTTATTGTCATCAACAACCTCTGCAAGTTCGTTCAATGTGTCAATGTTCTCGTATTCGCTGATGTTGTCTAGGAAGTCGCATTCGTAGTCTGTCACGAAGTATTCTTCATAGTGGACACCATCAACGCCAATCCGCTTCATGCAGTCCTGTATCTGCTCATCTGTACAGTGCAACTCAAGCCATTCGTAAATCAGTTCACCATCGTTATACGCTCCAAGATTTGTTAATGCGATTTTCATATGATCACTCCATTCTTGATAAATGAGAGCAACAAAAAAGACCTTCCTTTATTAAGAAGATCTTCTGCTGCTCGTTGCTATTTGGCTATGTATGGAGCTTATCACATGTCATTGCATAGTCAATTTTTGTTTATGTGACCGGATTCAATCTGTATATGAACTTCTGCCGGACATTATACCACTGATCCTGCGTTGCGTGCCTGGATACAGGCTAGTGCATGAGCCCCGGGGGTGGTAAAAAAACTATACAGGGTTTGTCACCTTTGCACATAGGTAGGTGCCTACAGCTCCACACCCATCAACAAAAAACGACCTTCCACTGGGAATGTGATATTTCCTATGTTTAAAATAGAGTCGTGTTTCGCTACCCTATTCACTTCAGCTATCTTATTCAATCCTGCCGTTTTGGCAGCAATAAACCTGCAAAGGGAGCGGTGTTTATGCACACCCTTTCTCTTGCATGCTCCTTACTGTAATTCTAATGTCACAAAACACGACCTTTGAAGCAAGATGGTATCCCAAATTGGGATTATAGCTCTCCTTTCAAATCTGACATCGTGAATCACGATGGTATACCCATCATCATCAAAGACTGTCAAACTAGACTTTGTTTGACCTGATGCACTGAATCTTTATATTACTGTATCTGTTCATAATTCACTTGCGGCAAAGCCTGTGTTGTTGAATCAGCTCCAAAACTTATCAGAGCAGACCACTGCATAGCTGGCAGTCAACTCAAGGCAACATCACAGAGCAAGTCATGAGCAAACCAAAAAACCAAACAACACTGAAGCACCTGTAACAGAAATATCTTGAGTTTCAAATACATAGATAATGCCATTACAAAAATACCGATACTACCAGTTATTGTTGTCTAACTTTTCTGATTATCCGACTGATGAAATATTTTTATAAAATTTGCTCTATTTGTTGATTTCTGTACTCTTCTTCTATCTCACCAATCTCATGTAGTCTTCTAATACAGAATAGAAATAGCTTTAAATATTTTTCACCTTTTAGGACTTAATACTCCTCTGTACATATGAAACTCTCCACTTTCAGCATAATCGCCTGAAGCATTTGAAACTGCCGCCAATATAAATCCTTCTACTCTTGAACCGATAGCTTCCTCAATTTCCTCTTTGGTGCTCTCCTTAATTCTATGTTTTAACGCAATGATTATTTCGCTAAATTCCTCCTTTGCAGCATCAACTTCTTGATATTTATATAATCGATTCACTATCTCATTAATTTTGTCAATGGTTGATTTTGTTTTCTTGGATTTAAGTGGATATTCTTGCTTACCTGAGTATCCAATAAATAAATAAGAAAGTGTAACAAACATAAAAGAGAATCCAACTCCAAACCCAATTATCATTCCTATGTTACTAAAAGAATAGTTATTTCTATATGCATCTAATGCTCCTAGAATCAATGAAACAGCAATTAACGATATAAAATAACTGCTAACTTGCTTTCCTCTATATTTGCATATTAACCAAGTTGATAATATCGATAACAAAAGATTTATTATAAAAAAATGTCGCCTCGTCTCTAAGTCCAGACTTCAGTGAATTTAATCCTTTTGATACATTTGAATGACTCTCTTCGACATGTTCAACTCGATACTTATCCAATATCTTTAGATTATCAACAATCTTATTTGACGTATATATATCTTCAATAACATCAGATTCATCATAACACGAAACTCGTATAGTAAACCCGACACCATTAATTACTGTATAATATACTTCTCCAAAATAGACGTTTTGAACTGCTACTCTCAACACTAAAGTGTAAAAATTTCTGCGAAGACCCTACATAGATTTCGGATGCATTTACAACTAATCCCTGTTCCTCATAAGTTCTAATATAAGGGCTAAAACTATTCTCAAGTTCAAAGTTATTGATTGCATTAAAGCTATTTACCGATTCAGTAAATTTATCTTGATTCAATACAATGCTGATTTCACTTAAACCATCTTCAGCAAACGCAACTAAATGAGCATTATAGTTTTCCATATATGTTAACACATCACTATAAGTCAATCCAGAATTTTCAAGATAACCTGAACCTCCATTATAGTCATTCATAAAAACTGAGTATTCTGTTGGTATAGAAACAGTTGTTCCAATTTCATCAAGCTCAAATTCATTATCGTTTTCTTCGTCTTTTGCTAATACTGAAAACACATTCAAAAACAAAATGGATATCATTACCAATAAGACTTTCTTCATAGATTACTCTCATATGATATCTCTAGAAGCCAATATCACACTTTCCCTTTCTTCAATATTTTAACTACACTGATTCAGGCTCAATTAGCGCATCGAGATTAAAAATTGTTCATTATGGAAGCAAACAAGAAAATGCTAATCTTCTTTATCCTCGTTCTTCTTCTCGTTAATAATACCAAATGGTATATGAACAAGCGGAATATTATGTAGAGATTCATCTAAATGTTTGATTTGGTCATCAATAAAAAGGTGTGGTTTTAGCACTTCAAGTATCCTCTTCTTTTCGATACCTCCCAAAAAGAACATCTCATCAACTTCAACCTCCCAACTTCTAAGAGTATTGATTGCTCGTTCATGAGAAGGTGCATTTCTTGCAGTTACTATTGCCGTTCTAAGTACCTTTTTATATAAATTATCCTTTTGTGCAAGCTTGTTTTCACGTTTTTGAAAAAATGAAATCTTGCTAAAAAATTTATGCATTAAACCCGGTTCAAGTGGATCTTCTGAATGCTTTACTTCATGCGCGTGGAACTCGTTTATATCATTGTTGACTTGAAATATTTTTTTCAGCTTCATCATTCGCAAGTACTCCATCAAAATCAAATGCAATTCTAAATTCTGTATCTTCTTCATCATCTTCAATATTTGTATTTAGTATTACTCCTGCTGGATATTGTTTTGCAATAGCTTTATCAACATCTTCTCTATTCGTTGATAGGAACAAAGAGATATTATATGCAGGAATATACTCAAAAGGGCTTTTTCCAGACGTAAAAGCAGCTCTTGTAATATTCAGACCATATTCCTTTATTGATTTAAATGCTCTCATCCCTGTTTCTGGGCTATTTCGTGACAACAACACTACTTCCACAGGCTGTTCATCAGCAAATATTTTGTTTATGTTAAGAAATCTTCTAACAAACGGATAAGCTACACCTTTACCTAACACTACATCTTTATTATCCATTTGGTATTTCTTATACGCTTCAACACCTTCATCTCTATATATCCTGTCTTCTTCTTCTAAGTCAAATAGCGCATTGGTGGATACACCAACAACTAATTTTTGCTGAATTTTAATTGCCATACCCCTCTCCCTTCACTTTGTTTTTAGTTAAATTTCAAGACTTTCATGATTAATGTAAACAGTAATGAGATCCTTAGTCATAATGTTCAATAAATAAAACAAAACAACCTATCATCATCCCGCTCATAAAAGTTCAATATTCAATTGTATAAACACGGAAACTAAGATCCCTCATCCAATCTCCCTACAGATATTCTAACACTCTTGATTGAGTCTGACAACATTTTCGTCATATGCTTCAATCAACTCTTCACCCACCGCTAGAACTGCTTGGCTGCGGGAAGCTTGCTAGACAGGATCAAAGAGTAGAGACCTGACTCGTTGATGATGATTACATTTTGCTTTCTGTCAAGTGCATCAATTATGGGGTAACGTTTCGTTAGGTCATCTTCATCAACATGATCTGACATTGCTTTGTGCGGATTACTGTACCCTAGTGCCTCTGCCACGTCCTTGCCTACGAACCAGGGTTCGTTGTTATGGAACAGAATCATACTTCAAAGCCAACTGTAAAGCTCCTTCTCTGCCGAAGGTGTACATGGGTCTTTCTTGATTGTTTGGATCTAGATATGAGCATAACGCAAATATGCGTTGTCCTTCTGAACCCAATGCTACTGCCTCTCTACGGATATCTTGCATTACATCTGCATGCCTATTCCCCGTATGTTCCGCTAGGTCTCTTGATGTCATTAAATGATACTCTTGATTATTTCTATCTGGCAGCAGATCATAAATATGCACTCTGATATCAATTTACAATGTAAAGTAACCCATGGTCTGACTGGGATTGTCGATACCATGGGTTATGTGTTGAGTTATGTTGTTAGATTATACATCGTTTTGTAGTCACTAACTACTGTTTTTCAACTTTCCATTTAACTCCATCTGTTGAACTCAATACATTAGTCTTGTCTTTTCGTATGATTTGCCCATCATAATAGAAATTAATAACAACATACTTTCCCTTAATCTTGTTGAAAACATTAGGACTGACAATATAGTTATACATTGCCTCATCGACAAATCTGTTTGTAGTCTTCTCCAATAAATATACATTGAACTCTTCGTAATCATTTTCGACAATGAGTTCAATACCTTCTACATCACTTTGATTACTAACATATTCATCTAGTTCATCAAAAGTACTAAACTCTTTTGGGGGTAAATCAACTGTCATTCTACCAATTATTACCACCAACAACAACGGAATCAATAAAATCAACGGTATAAATGACTTGTATTTTTTTACTGCTTCACTTATTTTCATATTTACCTCACATTTCGTTTATTTCCAGCTAACTGTTATGTTATTCTCAGCACCTAATCCTGCACCAAAACCATATGTTACACCAAAGCTTTTCTCACTAAATGAGACACCCAGCGAACCACCTCCCGAACCAATCAGAAGGCTCGACTCTGCTTCTACATTTATCCCAAATATATTATAACTATCTCTAACTGGTACTTCAATAACGGATGCAAAACCACCGACCGAAGTTTGTCCTGTTAATAAATCAGCCTCTACACCACCTCTAGCTGTAGCAATTTTTATACCTAAAGAATCCTTTCGGTCTTTTGAGTAAAAATCAATATCAACCAGTGAAGCCTCACCATTGATTGCAGTTATCTCTCCATCGGGTACAATAACTTGAACATATCCAAATATGCCTGATGAATTAGCTGTATATGAACCATAGCCATAATCGTATATATTATATACAATACCGCCATCTCTCACTAAATATTCATTCCGTCCAGACAAATCCTCATGATAAAACTCATATCCATTCTCAAGACTCCCCCACTCTTCTGCAACATTTCCTGGATAGCCATCTGCATTTGATTTAAAAGGCAGGTAGGCATCTTGACTCGTCCCCTTAGGTAGAAAACTGTCGTCACTATTATACCATTTTATGGATTGTGACTGACGCCAGAATTATGATTATGCAGATAGGTTTTTCTATCCACCCAAAAGCAAACCCATGGTATGACTGGAATTGTCAACACCAAGGGTTGTGTTTAGATTTATGTTGCTAGATTTCTACGTTTAATGTAGTTAGTTTTACAGGTATGGTGATTCCTTAACTTCTGCAAATAGTCCTGTTTCTTCAATCTTGTTAACTTGATTCTCACAATCAAAGTTTGAACCAATATACATGTTATAATCGTAACCGAAATGTACAAAGAATCCATCCAAATTTTCTAGTTTGCACCAAATATTTTCTCTTAATATTTGTGGAACTAAAACCTTTATCTTTTCCCTGTTAACAATCATTGTTTCAGGTATTGAGATTGTATCTTCATATACTTCTAACTCTACTATGTTAAGCTCTGATATCTCATTGCACTCCATTAACATCAATATTGCATTTATGTACAAATTTTTCAAATTTCTCGTACTCATCGAGTGTAAATTCCTTTCCTTGAAACTTTTTTTCCTATATCGCTAAATGATGTCCATTCATCTTTTATGTATGTACCATTTTCATCTCGAAATGTAGGATTATACTTAGTAACTCGCCACATAAATTTCATTATCAATCTCCTATCCAATTAAGGTCAGCATCATACGTTCCCATCCTTGTCTTTTTACTACCAAGGTTTTTGACCGAATCTGCCATTTTCCAGACACCACCATTATGAGAATCAACATCTCTTGTGATATATCTGTTCCCCTTTTTGTACACAGCCTGACCATGACTTGTCTCTTTTATTTTTTTTGAAACCTAATGCTTCAGCAGCTTCGGTTGCTTCTTTAGTTGTTTTGTAACCAGTTTTGTTCCGCCCCCTCATACAGACAGACCTATGACATCTCTTGATCAACTTCACTCCATTAGAAGCAAATGCATTCAATTACTAATGCATTCCTCGTTATACCCGCATATTGTTACTAAACCTGTTTCATGTTTTCATACTTGCCATAGTGTAATTATCAGTGTGAATAAAGGCAAAATCAAATCCACTAACAAAATCATCAAATAATAGTCAAAACCGCCATTAATAATCCGCTTAACTCTAGTAATTGCAATTTCCAGTTTTGACATCTTAACATTTGTTTCTCTCAACTTTCTATTAAGCTCTTCAAGATCTTCGTGTTTATTTACTTTCATTATCTCAATTGATTCAAGCTCGTCAAGTTTTGATTGTATTACCTCACGTTCTTGTCTTAAAGTTTCGTTGGCAAGTTTTAAAATCGAATAATTATATTTATACAGATCGTTGAATTCAATATAAGCCATCAGCAAATATACGACACTAATTACAATATAAATAAGTAGGAAAGTAATTACTTGAACTCCTCCCTTTTGGTACTGCAATACAATGCCTCCGTAGGTAAATTCTTTGATTGTAACCGATGGTTCGAATAGAATTATAATGCTGATGATCCAAAATAAGTTCCTAAGGAATTTCACTTTTTCAGAATATTCTATTTTTATATACGATTTTACATCGTTTATCATCTCATCTATATTATTCATAAACCTCTCCACTTA
>LQAG01000405.1_pt1 | contig 12798 bp, 22 predicted proteins | sample 1535801 | NCBI WGS metagenome assembly LQAG01 (sample SAMN04331584, study PRJNA305678) | bioreactor metagenome | isolation source: bioreactor_3 inoculated with Wadden Sea sediment 1st replicate of a... | place: Germany:Bremen | reverse complement strand
AATCACGCTATTTTTCTCTACTCGCCTTAATATGAACATAAGTATTACCAATGTATACGGCACTTTTTAGTTATTTTATCTTTTGAAAACCTAGATCAGCAGACAACAATCAATCCCATTTTTTTACTATTTATTTTCCTGATGTAGTATTGCATAATCGTATGGTTGTAATAGGGGGATTGCATCAGACCTGACTCAGATTTGATTTCTAAACTAAAATAAAAAGCCACCCAATTATAAAGGGTGACTTAAGAATTCATATTTTTTTACAATCCGTTTTTCTTGTTCCTCTAAACATTCGTCCTTGAGGTTTGCACTTAATAAGTGTCAACGCGTCTCAATCAAGGTTTAAAAGCATCTCTTCACTATTGGTTTAACACAAAGTCTTTAAACTTCAGCACCCATTTTCTTTGCTGGCTTTTGAACACGCCAGGAAACAAGAGTGTCATAAGTTTTGGCCTAATCCAGTCCACTCTTGTATAATTGACCTCATACTCATAGCGCGTCGTATTTTCATCCACTGGTATGAATCGACACGTTATTGTATTGTCCATATTTTCATGATGATAAAAAGCCTCATAGGAATCTGGCAAATTATTCTTGGTGATTGTCTCAGTCAATACCATGCTTTTTTCACCGTATTTATAATATATTTTAGATATAGCCCCAACTTGTCCTTCTTGTCCTTCAATTAGTTCCTTTTTTTCAAATCCATCTTGATAGGCCCCCAGATAAGCTGGGTCAGCAAAATACTCGGCCACAATGTCTTGGGGTTTTTCTATAATAACAAATCCATTAAATTTCATAAGGGTCCTCCACGCTTAAAACTTACTTTAACTCCATACACTATAACATACAAAATCCGACTACTTAAGTTCTTGAGTGATCTGTCCCTTGCCATCATTTAACTTAACCGTAGCCAGCGCACCATTGATCAGCGTTAGTTGAGGAGGCATATGTCCAATGTCTACATCATATATGACCGGCACATCCACTTGACCCCTTAATGTATTCAGGGCATCTTTCAGAGTGTAATCGAAAACATCACTGTAGCCCTCTGGCCGTCCAATAAGTATGCCATTACAGTCCTTGAACCATCCACACAACCTCATCTGTGTCAATGTCAGGGAAATATCAACAGCATTCATTTCACAGCTTTCCAAATACCATATGAAGCCATGCTCCTTATTTCTCTCTAGAAAAGCATTCACTGTATCAAAGGCGTTCCTATAACTTTACACAGGACATCAAGACAGCCCCTATGAGCCTGCCGCTAAACTCTAGTGAATTTGATTGTGGAACCGACTTCCATACTGTCTTCTCTTCAATATTATAGGGAACTGTTACCCAGTCCTCTATGGATGCCCAGTGCTTCTGGTAGGCTTGTGTCTGCGTTTGATGAATCGTCTTGTTATCATCATAGCCAATGTATTCAAGGCTTTTTTCTACAGTTTCATGTATGGGTCGCAACCAAAGTCTAGAGCATTTGGGCCATGAACGGATGCTAGATCAAGCTTTATAAGTAATACGAACAGCAATAGGCTTGTGTCTGAAAAACCCATAAGCCATTTTGGAGGCAGGGTTTTCAACTTTTCAAAATCTATGTATTCAAGTATTTCTAAAAGAAATGACCCGCCCCAAGGTGGTAAAATCAGTTTTACGTCCTTGTTTATGTATAGATCCATAAATTCTTTGGCTCTTATTTCAGCCCTCTCACTTGCCAGCTTGTGTTGTTTTCTAACAGACTGCGTTTCCATACAGGCATAGCCCATGGATTCTAAATATTTTATTGAGTGGTCTAGTCTTTCACAAAAGACACCCTGGACGCCTGATGAGGGCGCTGTTATTCCAATGGTGCCCTTCTTACTGAGTGGTCTAGGATATTTTATCATTGAACGTATGACATGATGACCTGGTCATCACGTTCTCCTTTCTTTCAGTCTAGCTTTGTGATAGGTCTTCTATGTACTAATCTTTAATAGTCTTTTTTTAGGATACCATATACTTCTAGGTCCACTATACCTTTTCCTGCCCAAAAGGCACCTTGTCTTATAGTGCCTTCTTTTTGAAATCCATTTTCACAAGAACTCTTTTCGAAGATTCATTTTCCAACATAACCTCAGCCTGAAGCCTATTAAATCCTACAGTCTTAAAGAGAAAATCCACCAATAGGCCTAGGGACTCTGTGGCTATGCCCTTTCCCCAGTAAGATTCAGCTAGATAATAGCCTACTGTGGCACACTCGACCTTTTTCATAATATCCATCACTTCTATAATTCCAACAAGTGAGTGTTTTTCTTCTTTTAAAAAAATGCCCAGCTTAACACGGGATTTTTTATTAAAATCTCTTCGAAAATGCCCAATCATGTTTTCAACGGTTTTCTTGTTGTGCTTTGGACGAATTCCACAATAGGTAAACACACGGTCATTATCATAAATTTTAAATAACCCATCAATATGGTTTGCTTGGATTTCTTTCAAATTTATATTCTCTGATTCAATTTGGGGATATGCTTCAAACAAGGCTTGTAAATTCATGGTCATTTCCTTTCTCATCCTTCTTATTTTAGTGGGATATAGATGTTCATTTTATATTGTCAGGATACTTTGATCGGCATACATCAATCACTTCAAAGTCTGGCCCATCCCGTCTAGTATACTTTGATGTCATGAGCCAAACACTATAAATATACTTCCAAGTGTTTTGTGCATTTTCTATACAACCATCCAGCTCAAACTCTGCATACCGCCCTGGTGGAATTGTATAAGTGACCAGTTTTGGGGACGGCAGTGTGTTTAAATGAGTGACCGTTTCTCCCACCAAAAAATTGAACGCCCCACTTGACTGGTAGTCGTAGTTAATACCATATGCAAAGTCTGGGTGATTTCTATTTGGAATATCAAGATAATAAGCACTATGACCAAAATCATCATAAAACTGCGGTATATCACGGAAGTATTTCTCATCTTCAAGGTGTGTCTTATAGGACCGCCCAATAATATACGTTTCATCAAGTTCGACGATTCTAGGCTTCTTAATACTAAGGAACTGGTCCAAATCTAGTTCACTCGGATTTAGTTTCACTTGTCTAACCATTTTGTCTTTAGCACCACCCTGCATTTTTGCTGTTTTTTTCTAAAAGCCGCTGGCGTCACTAAAAAGGTCTTCTTAAATGCTCTTGTAAAGGCTTCCTGGGAACTATAATTATATTTTAATGAAATTTCCAGGACTGATTCATCGTGCCTGCTTAAGTCTTCGAGGGATTTTGTGAGCCTTCTTAAACGAATGTACTCTTTAACTGAGTATCCTAAAATGGCTTGGAAAATTCTTTGAAAATGGAAAGCTGAATAATAAGCTTTTTCTGCTATAGATTCAATTGTAAGTTGCGAGGTCAAATTTAATTCTATGTAGTCAATTGAATTTTGAATACTTAAGTAATGGTTCATATGCTCCCCCCATTTATTTAATACAATTTTATACTATTTCAACCATCCGTTCTTGATAAATTATGCTATTCATAAATGACCGCCTTGTATTCAAGGCATCAAAAAACTTCCTATAAAACAATAGGAAGTTTAAGTCAGACGCTTTGAAAACTACAGATCTGCATCCTCGTCATACCACATGTAAATACTTGATTTTAAATATCAATAATTAGCATAACGGGAAATTTTGAATGATATTTTACAAGTCGCAAAATACGAATTAACAATATGCTTTTAGCCTAGGGCCACGTCTAATATCATCATTACGGAGAAACCCAGCATACAACCAATTGTTGCAATATCTGTTTAATGGCACCACCATTTTGTTGAGATTCTGGAATGAGTTCTTCCACAACCACATAAATCATTGCACCTGCCGCAAATGGCAAGGGCATATGATAGTATAGGCCGCATTGTTATTACAGCCATGGCGCCAATGACACCTGCTATTGGTTCCACAATACCTGATGCCTGACCATATAGAAAGGCTTTCTTTCTTGAAAAGCCTTCTCTTCTTAAGGGAATAGAAACGGCCGCACCTTCGGGAAAGTTTTGCAAACCAATGCCTAGAGCAAGGGCAACAGCTCCCGCCAATGTCGCAGAAGGAAGACCGTAAGCAACGGCACCAAAGGCCACGCCAACAGCTAAGCCCTCTGGGATATTATGCAGTGTAATAGCCAAAACCAGTAGGACACTTCTTTGCCAACTCGTTTTTATACCCTCGGCATCTTTTGTATCAAGGCCCATATGTAAATGGGGCAGGGTTTTATCCACAATAAATAAAAAGGCGCCTCCGCCTAAAAAGCCTATGGCAGCTGTCAACCATGGTGTTTGACCAAGTTCTTCAGCCATTTCTATCCCCGGGGCCAAGAGGGACCAAAAACTTGCAGCAATCATGACCCCCGCTGCAAATCCCAACATTCCATTTAAAATATTCTTGTCAATTTTTTTAAAGAAAAAAACCAGTGAAGCGCCAAGCGCTGTCACCCCCCATGTGAAAAGGGTTCCTATTAATGCTTGTTGCACTGGTGAAAACTGTGATAGCCACTGAATCATTTCTGCCTCCTTCACCACTCTTACTTAATTCATATACTTTGGGCACTTGCTAAACTCCAGATTGGCATCCTCTTCATAGGAAATTTAGAATTTTTGATTCTTAAATAACTACATATGATGTAACAAGGATTCTTGAGTGATTCTTAGAAGTCACTCACTTACGACATCTAAATATATATTACCCAATTCCACTTGTATCATACACAGTTCATTCCTATTTATCATTTAGGAAAAAATAGGCCACTTTAAAAGCGTTATGCTGGTATTTTTTTAAGGATAAAGTTTCTAAGTCTAGGTCGCATTTTTCCAGTATGCACTTAAGGTCTGAGGTTTTACATAGTCAATGTTCATTCCTGTCAATTGTATGAGGGCTTCCATTTTAAAAACGGCTGGTCCACTCTTATAAACACCTGTACTGCCGCTTTTAAGCGCCACTTTTGATATACTATTTTTCTTTTTAAAAAAAGTCACTTTATGTTTTGATAAAAATCCTTGATGTTTTCCTGATTGGTATGGTCTCCAAGTTCTATCTTAACGGGTTTCTTTGTCACTATTTCATGGTTTTCCTTACTGCCCTTAATGACAAGTACATGTGCCAACTTTCCTGTAATATCAATGCCACAAATATTATCCATGCATGTTCCTCCAATAACCATTCATTATGTCTCTCAAAACTACAAAGTTTTTCGGTATATCTGGTCATACGCACCAGAATATGTTATGCCTCGGTCAATAAGTGTCCAACCACTCTTTTCATAGTAGTTCTTTATATCTGAATATAAGTATATTTCACTAAAACCAAGTTGTTTGGAATAGGCTGTAGCGTGTTCCTGTAACAACTTGCCTATCCCTTTTCCCCGGTAGTCTGGCACTACATAGAGGGCCGAAATCCACGGGGATAGGTCTTGCCTACTAACCATGTCACATCTCCATATGCCTATGGTCGCCACTGGGCGTTTGTCATCAAGGGCAATAAATGTTTGAGGTAAGGCCTTCTTGTCTAAACTATGGCTAACAATGCTGTAGAAAAAATCAAAATTATCTTTTGTCCCCCATTCCTCATGCATCCATTTAGCCACAGTCTTTATGTGGACTTGCTTGTCAGAAATATGGTGTATTTCAATATCATTTTTCTTATGATTCATATTATTCTCCTATTACTTATATCGTTTGACATATGTAAACGCCTAGTAGCGCTTGATTCTTTCGATATAGAGTCTTCCACCAAATAGAATGTGATGACCATCAGTGTCAGGGTTGCGGTACATAACTTCATGAGGTCATTCAAAATACTTAGGGAATCAACCGGGAAACAAGGCTAAGCCCAGGTATAAAGTAAAGCTGGGGTGCCAGGCCAAGGGCATTTGTATGAAAGGCCCCAACATAGATGACCTGGTATCCTAAATAAGCTAGACTCAAAAGACCAACAGAATGTGCAAGTCCAATAGTAAACACGTTCATGTCATAAGCTTTCTTTATTTTATAACCTGCATACAACCAGTATGCATAAAACAAGAAACTCATTACAAACATCATAAATCCGTTAACTGGAAACTGTATCACCAGAAAGTTTATTATGAATCCCAATACACTAGGAAGGAGGCTTAACCCCACCAAAGTCCACCACTTATTCAGCTTGATATTCATGCTTCCTCCTCATATATGTGTGTTTTCCTAAACCTATAAATATTCTATGACCTTATCTGTAAAAAGTTTTCCATCTAAATGGTCTATTTCATGACATAGACATTTAGCCGTCTCTCCGCTGGCTTCTATTTCAAAGATTTGACCGGCCCGGTTAAGCGCCTTCACCCTTACCCACTTAGGGCGTTCAAGTCGTCCCCATTTTCCCGGTAGACTCAGACAACCTTCTGTAACAAGTTGAAGGCCACCTGCCTCAATTATTTCAGGGTTTATAAGCTCTACAAGTCCTTGTCCCATATCATAGACAACCGCCCGCTTCAAAATACCAACTTGAGGTGCCGCAAGTCCTGCGCCATTATCCGTTGCATACATGGTTTCCACCATATCATCTAGTAAACTCAGAATTTTCTCGTCAATATTTTCAACTTGTCTACATTTTTTTCTAAGGATAGGATCTTCATTTTTCCGAATTGTTCTAATTGCCATTTTCGTCTCCACTTTCATAGTCTGAATTTACATTGATGCAAACTCTCATGCTTTGATAACATATTTTCATTAATATGATTCCAACTGCAATAATTCTTATTTATACTTCCTGGTCATGCCATATAGACCCATTATAACAAATCTCTTCTTAATGGTATGAACAATTAATTGGTCATTCAGTGAAAACACAGACCTACAATAAATAAGATAAATGACATAAGCCAATCACAATCGCAATAACTTTTTTATTAAGTCGAAACACAAAAAAAAAAATCCGATAATCACGAGTATGTCTCCAATAATATAGCCCCAAAAACAAGTGGACTATTTCCTCCCCTCTGCGAAAACTTTAAGACAAGGGGTTCTAGGTATACTAATGTTAATCCACCAACAAGGCCTATAAACACTTGTATGAAAAAGGCCTTAACAGAAAATCGATCCTTATCTCTGGTGATTCGGTCTCTCACTATATCATTTTCCATTTTCATATGCAGTCTTTTCTCTTCAAACGCCCTTAAAAACTGACCTATGTTTTTCATGGATACCTCCAGGTTCTCCTTAAAATCGGCTTACACCCTATCCCCATAGACTTTACATATTTGTCCAAATAATTCAAGTCTATGATTTTGTTTTATCTTCTTTAAAATAATATATTGAAGCATCGACACAAACACTATGGAAATTAAAGTGAGGGATTCAATATGAACAACATTGAACTGACAGACCGAATAAAGGAACAAATTATATACGACTTGCAAGACTTTTTCACCAATGAACGTGAGGAAGAACTCACAAATCTTGGTGCAGACCTACTACTGGATTTTATACTGGATACAGTCGGTCCAATGATTTACAACCAGGCCTTAATTGACGCACATAGGCTCATGACTGAAAAAATTGACGACCTGTATTTACTCGACCTAGAAGATTCCTATATAAAGCGAGATTAATTTGAAAAGCATTTTCCCATAAGTTATATTGGCCTATTATGAGGTAGGCCAATTAATTAAATGAGACTTTTCAGTCGCTTTATTTCGCAGCTAAGGTCTTCGACTTTATACTCTAATGTGACTATGGGACTTATATTATACTTGGTCATTAGGGTCTTAAACTGACAAAAATCGTGATCTGATGGTTTTCTGTGTTGGTCTGCCTGGCCGTCATTCCAGTGTAAGTGAACATATTTAATGAGGTCACCTATGTCTTAACCCAGTCCTCAAGACCATAGCTAGAATAGGCAAGGCAATGACCTGTATCAAAACAAATGCCAAAGTTCTCCTTGTTGACTGTACGCACGATTTTTCCTATGTCTTCAGGGGTGTCGTCATACTCATTTTCAAGGAGAATATTTATATCTTTTGGAATATAGTTTTTGAAAAGATCTATCCAAAATTCTATTTGATTATTTACCTTTAACTCTCTAATATGCTGGACTGATAGAAGTGGATTCACCTGGCTATGAAAGACAACATTTTTTTGCTCCAATTTTTTTTGGCAATATCTATAGATTGAAGATATCTTTGCCTGGTCACTTCTATGATTTTCTTATCCGTACTGCCTGGATTCAAGTCAAAGGAAGACCCATGCAGTGAAATGGGTTCATTAAAGTTTTTCAATTTAGATGCCCATTCAATTATCAGGGCTGATAGTCTGTATCAAGTTTGTCTTGACCAAATGTTTGTACTTCTATACCGACTTTATGCTTAGAATAGATGTGGGGATCAAAATTTTTGAGGTCTGTGATGATTGTTGATAGCTTCATTTTTATCCCTTCCATGTTTTTAGTGTACTTAGATGTCCTTATAAGCATTTATAAGAACCACAAATCATATGATGACACATGGTACAATCATCAATGCGGTCTATGTTATATTCTACCATTATATCTATATAAAAACACCCCATAGCTAGGGCTATAGGGGTGTTTACATGTCTTAGATTCTTATGGAACCATTGTTTTCATCTGTCCTGGACTGGTTATTGATATGACGCCTCCCCAGTTACACATTAGCTTCGAGCTATTGTTTAGGCTGGCATATTTCCAATAAGGACTGTTGGTGATCCTGGTGTCCACGGGGCCGCAATATTTGGAATACAAGGCTGAGGTTTGATGACCCCTGGTGGTGGCACAGGTATCATTGCTGCGACCTGTGGATTTGCCGGGGATCGACATACGCCAAAAGGGGTTATATTGACCATAGGTTTATTGTCCATAATATTGGCATACGGCATACTGGTTAAAGTTTTGTTGGCTGGCAGCACATTGAGTGTGCCTGGAGTGGCGCCCATAGAACACATTAAGGATGCGCCTCCACATACTAAAACGCCCATATTTTCCTCCTATGTTTCAAATTCAATGGATATATTGCCTTACATACCCAAGTTTGGATCTATACTACCCAAACTCTAGTCCGATTTTTGTGCAACCACCACCCAGTAGGAACTGAATTGATCGGTGCCTTATGATTCCAAACATGCTCATTCTTACTGAGTGACAGTGTCTTAAACCCACTAAGCATATCATGAATATCCTTTTCATCACTAAAATAGTGAACATCGCCGGGATGAACAGAGTTTTCGCTCTTGTAAGTATGAGGCGCCACCTTTTGACCGCTTCCATACTTTCCATCATCCCGAGTGGGACATGTAAAAAGAGGATGCCACTGGGCTTTATATAACTTTTGCAGATTTCCATGGATTTCATGAACTCTAATCGTGTGCCGTGATAAAGCACGTTATATGAGAGGACTGCATCAAAGGTGTTTTATTGAACAGGGCTTCTGTGTATGATCCCTTGATCGTTTCTATAGCAAGATTTTCCTTTTGACCTGCCTTGTCCAGTGCTACAAGGGCTTCTTGTGAAAAATCCACCGCCGTGACAAGGTAGCCCATTCTTGCCATAGCAAGTGCGTGACGTCCTATACCGCATCCCAGATCAAGAATCCTGGTCTCGCTTTTTTCTTTAAAGGCCCTATGAAAGTAGTCTGTCACTTCAAGAGCAGGTTTTTTCCAGTGCTGAAGGTCATCATTTTGGCCCCAGTAACGATTCCAGCTTTTGTTCTCCATAAAACCGCCTTGTGTTGTCCTGTGTGTCCCTTATTGTATTATATACAGTCTATATAATATAGACTGTAATCATTTTTCCGTCCCAGGAACCATAACTTTCACATACGCACATGCACTACAGTAATACGCCTCTGCTGATGACCCCCTAAAGTCATATCTTGTCAGTTTCACATCTGATTTTTTGTAGCTTTCATATATTAGTTTATGTTTTTTTCAGTCCAATATGTCATTTTTGCGCTTTGTATATAGCCTTTTTTCCATTGTTTTTCCACATTCTAAACATTCCATGTACTCATCCTTTATTAAATATATAAACCCCTTCATAGAAACAAACTGATTGTGGCCTCCCTATTTACTATAAAGCCTTATCAATAATATAGTCTGAGTTGGTTAGTCTTCCTCTTCTACCAAAAGTGCTTCTGTCAACGACAATGTCTCCTACTAATAGCATTTCTTTATTATAGTCAGATTGCTCAACAACCATTCCATCAGGGCTGATCAAGCAAGACGGGGCAAGCTGATATGTGGACATAGAGTTTGATGATAATACATGCATAACGTTCTCTACAGCCCTTGTGATTAAATGAGATTTTATTATGTCTCGCTTGTCCTTATCAACCTCTGAACCAATATCCGTAAAGGAAATTAGACACAAGTCTACATTATTCATATATAGCTCCCTAAAATACTCTGGAAATCTAACCTCATAACATATTCTTGTGCCAACTTTAATACCATCTATTTCATAGATCCCAAGCTCATTTCCTCTTTCAAAATTGTCACAATCCCAGCCCCATAGGGCGCGTTTATTGTATACACCTTCTATGCACCCCTTATCATTTATCATAAGGATTGAATTATATGTTTTACCATCTTCTCTAGTTATGGTTCCAAGAGCTATGTACATATGGTGTTTTTTTGCTGCTTCTCTTACGATTTTTTGTGCCCTACTTAATTCGTTGAAATCCAGTTCAGAAATCGCAGGGAGCTCCACTGGCGGGTATCCACAAAGTGCACACTCTTGTGTTAAAAGAAGTCGAACCTCCTTCTGACTTGCTGATTCAATGGCTTTTAGAATTGTATTTAAGTTCTCATCAATTTTGCGTGAAATACTAAACTGGAAGGAAGCCACACGTAACTTTTTATCAACCATCTCCATCACCCTTCTATACCAAATGCCTTCTCACATCTCTGAATCCATAGCCTTTGATAATCTTCATCCGGTATAATCCGATTTTTAAGATCATCAATTGAAAGAATCCCTTCTCTTTGACACCACTCAATACATATTAAATACTCTGAGTCGTCTAAGTCATCTTGATCCCACACAACTTTCATGTGGGTACAACCAGCTTCCCGAATACAGACTGCCCTTGTATGCCCATCTGTTAAAAAGAGCTTTTCACCATACTTTTTTACTGGAATGGGCTGATAATTGTGGGTTTCTGGTTTTATCCATTCCTTCACTCTAAGTCGCTTGGTCCTATTAATAAACAATTGGCTTGGGTGTACCTTTTGGATCTCAACATAAAATTCTGAAAACATTTTTATTGTCCCAATCCACCACTGGAGTTTTTGTCTATGTATATTTCAAAAGCTTGTATACCTTTACGCGCAAACTTAATAAACAAAAACATACAGTACACCGAAAGTCCGAACATACCAATCATAAATAGTATATATAGTATCGAAGCAATTCCTAGGCCGATTTCCATAAATATCCACCATCTTTCTATTTGAAATCTTTATTTTGAAGTCTCTACTTTGAAGTCTTTATTTTTCCGTATAAGCAACTCAATAGCACCGTGGTAATGTTCTTGACCATGTCCAATATCAAGACTTAAATCTTGCTTTTTACATATAATTCATACCGCTTATCAAATAAATCTAGTAAGTCTTCCATAGTAAAGAATGTTTTTATCGCTTTTCTTTCCTGTATAAAAAATGTATCCCTTTCAACTTCTGAACATGTTTTCGCCAGTTTCTTGTACTGTGGATCTTCCGTTGAGAACACACCCATGTAAAAAATACCACCACTAACCAGGCCTTCTAGGGCATTCTCAATGACTTTTTTTAGCTTGGGATTTTTTTCATAAAGTTTAAGGCCCAAGATGAAATAATTAGGGTATATGTCTCTTTTTCAATTTTTGAAACTTGGTATTTTTCATTGAACAACTTAAATGCACAGGGGGTCTTGCTAAATAAATCATGGCACCTTTCTAGGGCTGTTTGTGAAATATCCACTCCTGTGATTTCACACTCTTTTAAGGCAAACTTTAGACTGTTTCGACCTTCGCCAATCCCCAAATCTAAAACTTTTCCATTTTTGATGATTGGTTCATAAATTCTGAGTAGGTCTTCTTCCTCTATGCCCCAAATATTTTGCATTTCCTTATAGATTTCTTCCCAACTGTTTAATTGCATGGCGCCTTCCCTTCTTAGAATTCATATATGCATCAACAATTTCGCTGTTTATATTAAAGGCATTATAGTTTGAACCCTTACCCTATAGATTATAGATTTTATAGCTGAGATTTATTAAGATACATAAAAGTAGAACACTTAATGCTATTTGTACAACTTCTCCCTATACCGACTATCCGACAATGCTAAATATGTTCCAGGAAGCATTGACAAAGTGGTCAGCCAAGGTGCATAAATTTTTGAAAGCACACTTAAAGCAAACCACACTATGAATATCCACTCACCGTTTCAAAGCTACAATAAAACACATACATTAGATATACACTCGTCATTATATTCACCCTGGAATGAGAACAAGCACAATGGCTAGTAGTCCATTCATACCTGAAATATTCCCGACCATAGCAATATTCATCAAAGGGATAAAAGCAAAGTGTTTATTTTTATACTCGGATTTTTCACCAAGTATGTATAAGTGAAGACAAAATAGAACATATGTTATAATAATGACCATTATATTTTTTCCGCCTTGATTCATAGAGCAAGTGTTTATACCACAACCACAATGTATCATAACAGGCACTGTAATTATATTACATAAAAATTAAATAATGTATCACTCATTATTGCTATAAA
>LQAG01000404.1_pt1 | contig 12878 bp, 18 predicted proteins | sample 1535801 | NCBI WGS metagenome assembly LQAG01 (sample SAMN04331584, study PRJNA305678) | bioreactor metagenome | isolation source: bioreactor_3 inoculated with Wadden Sea sediment 1st replicate of a... | place: Germany:Bremen | reverse complement strand
CCGCGCAAATTTTTCCGGTTTTCCCAGTACGCGGAGGCCCTCGAAATTAATTCCCTTGACCAGGTTCGGGCCCTTGATATCCAGCCTGGGGATGATTCTGATATTCACGATGGGGTTTCTTCCTTTTTATGCAACCGGTTATGGGCCATGACCGCTTCAGCCAGAAGCCAGTCCATTTCTGTATCTATGTCAATGGAATCCTGCTCATTCATTTCATATTTTATTACCCGTGAAAAAGGGGTGGCTGATTTGTTTTCAGACTGTCCACATTGATGACATACACAGCGCCATTGTATTCATACACGGCGGGACAATCCTGTCGTCTGCTGAAGTTGCCGGACTTTGATGGCCTCAAATAGCCGGCTTTATCTTCTTCAAACAAGTTGAAATATGGGTTGGCTTTTGTTTTTTTACTGACACAACCATGTCCAGATCCTGATGGTAAAGTTCAAGGGCTTCAGTGATATGTCTTGACGTTCTGAAAGGAGAGGTCGGCTGAAGAAGCACAATGCGGTCCAGCTTAATACCGGCCTTTTCATAAAAAGCCACCACATGCAGCATCACTTCATCGCTTCCCGCCGTGTCAGTTGCCAGGTGAGAAGGCCGTTTAAAAGGGAGCTCCAATCCATATTCACGCACCTTGGCCGCTATGGCATCATCATCTGTCGAAACACAGATGTCTTGAGGAGATACAATATCAATAGCTGCATCGAGTGTATAATAGATCAGCGGCCTTCCGCCAAGGGGTTTAAATGTTTTTCCCCAGAATCCCCTTGGAACCGCCCCTTGCAGGTATAAGAAAAAGATCTTTCATAAAGCAGGTTCTTTGATCAAATTGCTGGACAAATCCAGGTCATAAAACTGTTTCTTGAGAATTTCTTTCAGAGGGATTACTGTAAGTATTTCAGCAATTTTTTTGGGCAGTATTGGGTCGAAAATAAGGATTTTTTATGTTTTTGAGCGATTGCCTGAAATCTGCATCAAGGGCCTTACTGATTGCTGAAACAATATCCTGGGTCTCAGTTCCGCAATCGATCACACTTTGAACCCGCACCCGGCCCTTTTGTCTGTCACCGATATTGACGGTGGGAACACTGAAGCAAGGCACTTCAATGATTCCGCTGGAGCTGTTCCCAATCACAGCGGCCGCAAGACTGACGGCCGAAAGATACCGCAAATATCCCAAAGAAGGAATCGCCATGCAACGATCAAAATGCATGTCCACATAGGCATACATCATTTGATTTATTATTTTGCCATCTGTATCTGCGTTGGCCTGGGTGAAAATACATTTATGATCCTGAAATTGATCCAGTGCTGCCAGTAACTGGCCGAATTGCTCTCCGGCGGTTTCATTTTCCAGGGTAACCGGATGAAACGTAACCAGAAAAAAAGGGCGATCCAATTTAAAATCTATGGATGTTTCCAGTTCATGTCTTGTCATTAACTGGATTTTTTTATATTTTCCACACCCAGCGCCCCCACATCAAATATCCGATCCGGGCTTCCCCTAATTGAATGATTCTCTGCCGATATGTGTCACAGCAGGGGAAATGCAAATGCGCCATTTTGTGATGGAGTGACGGAACGCTTCGTCCATGGCTCCCACAGTGCTTTCACCGCCATGAATATGGGCAATGGGTATTCTGCAAACAGTGGCTGCTGAAGCACAGCAGAAAGATTCAAACCGATCGCCGAGAATGACCAGGATGTCCGGCTGAATCATTTCCAGGGCCTTACCATATCGGCTGATTGCCACGCCCATGGAATCGCAAATACCGCTCGGTGAATCATCGGACAGTTCGATATCAATGCAATGATCTAGTGCATACCCATCCGCTTGTATCTCATTGACCGTCATGCCCTGGTCAGCCACCAGATGTGTACCGCTGACCAACAACTGCAAAGATAATTTCGGGCTGTTGTCGATTTCTTTGATCAGATTCCGGAGAATACCATAATCTGCACGCGTAGATGTATACACACATATTTTACGCATCGATCAACTCGTCTTCGGCGAATGTACGGTTTGATTTTTGCCAAGCATTTCATACCACCGCATGGGGCTGATCCCGCTGCCCGGCCGCTTCACTGTCAGGTTTCTTCTGTGAACACCTCACCGGCAGTAATCGGCCGGGCCGCGACAATACTTTTGCGGGCAACGGCCATGTTGGCTGTTTCGGAAGGGCTTGGCTTTTTTATGCCATGCCCCAGGGCGGTCTCTATGTTTCGAATACTTTGAATCATGGCAGATAATTCCGCCGGTTCCAATGAGGCCTTGTGATCCGGCCCGGGCAGGTTTCTGTCCAAAGTAAAATGTTTTTCAATCACCGTGGCCCCCATAGCCACTGCTGCAATAGGAACTTCGATTCCTATGGTATGGTCTGAATACCCGACTTGTATACCAGGAAAAGCATTCTTTATGGTTTGCATGGCATTCAGATTGACGTCCTCAAAGGGCGTCGGGTATTCAGTGTTGCAGTGCAGAACAGTAATTTTTCAAGGCATGTGCCAGAATCGGTTAACACATTCAATGCGTCTTCTATTTCACCCAAGTCTGCCATTCCGCTGGATAAAATGACTTTTCTTCCCAGGGAACCCACCTTTTCCAAGTATGGTAGATTTGTCATTTCACCTGACGGAATTTTCCAAAACGGCATGTGCAGATTTGATAAAAATTCTATGCTTTTAAAATCAAATGGGGTTGATATAAAATCAATTTGTTGTTCTGAACATATTTTGCTCAATTCCTCGAATTGATTGAATGACAATTCAAGTTTTTTAACCATATCAAACTGATTTTCAAAGGGATTCTCAATATTTCTTTTCTGATAGGATGCGAGTGTAGCTTTTTTTGAAATACACGCTTCGGTTAAAAAGGTTTGAAATTTTATGGCATCCACTTTTGCGTGTTTTGCAGCATTGATCAGTTTTAAGGCTTGATCAAAGCTGCCGTTATGATTCACCCCTGCTTCAGCAATAATATATACGTGATCTTTCATTTTGAATTCTTACTACCCTTGTCGATAACAGTTTTTCCAGGAACGCCCATTACAACCGTCTTTTCAAAAACGCTCTTTGTCACCACCGCACCCCCCCCGACAACCGAAAACTGTCCGATCCGAATTTATTTCCAACAGACTTTCCCTGCAACACCGCTGCGTTGGTTCCGATATATGCCCCTTGTTCGATTAACACATTCCCGGAAATATTGGCACCAGGAGCTATGTTCACAAAATCCTGTATGATACAGTCATGCCCCACCGTGCAATTCAGGTTGAAAATTCCAAAATCGCCCCATTCAATGTTGTTGGTAAATCGGACTCCTGCAGTGATGATGTTTCCTTTTTTCATTTTGAGTCTTTCAAGTTGACCGTGTCCCATACTGGCGGCTGGATGAACAATATTGGGAAAAGGCAGATCCGGATATCTGTTGTAAATTTTCTGCCTGGTTGGGTTGTCCCCGGCCCCGATGACAAACACAAACCGCTGCTCTTTTAATTGGAAGATTTCTGTTTCATTTACCACCGGTTTTCCAAAATATCGGGTGGTCTCGGGGTCCAGATCAATATACACCAGTTCATCGGCAAAGGGATTCAAGATATCGGCCACTTCTCTTGAAAAGCCGGATGCGCCGAACACACCTGCCTTTACCGGCCCTTGAACGTCTGGAAAGAAGACAGATTCCCCATGACTCGCCCCCCCCCGACCACACAGCGCTTACCGATCTCAATACATTCCCGGGCCATGGCGGTGCTGCCGAAAAACGTTCCTTCGCCAACCGTGCATCCGCCATTGATAACGGCATTGGTGGCATGTGGCAATGATCCCGGATCTTCGCGTCATGTTCGATCAGTGCTTGGTGTTGACAATGCAGTTTTGCCGATGGCGGCACCGGCATTCACCAGGGCTTGTGCATGACAATGGTGCTTCTTCAACGGTGGCATGCTTTGACACATAAGCCAGCGGCGAAATAATGACCGGAAACGTGCCTCCAAGGGATTTGATTTTTTCAAAAAGGGCGATCCGCGTGTCCGGGGATTTGATTTGTCCCAGGGTAATCAGAAAATGTTTGTATTCTGCTGCCAGGTGCGGCAGATCATCATCGGTTCCGATCACAGGGTAACCCAGAATTTTCCGGTGCTGTTTTTCAGGCAGATCAATGATGCCGGCAATGGTAAACCGGTCTTCCTGCTCAATGACATCGATGCAGGATATGCAATGACCGCCGCCGCCCACAAGGATGATGTCCGGTTTCATGATCTCACACTGCTGGGAAGATTGACAATCCGGTCCTGGAGCCATCGGGCGTTTTCGAGAGGGCCGCTGACACATGCGGCATACATGGCCAGATCCGGCATCAGTTTCCAGGCCGGCCGGGTCATGACACCGGCGGTGTTGGTAGCGTCAAGCAATGCATCCCGGGCGGCCCGGTCTGCCAGGGCAATGGTGCACAGCCAGTAGTTGCTTTGGGTGCCATGGGGTTCGGCCATGAACTGTCCCCAGTTCCGGGAGGCAAGGAATGCCTGATAGGCCCGGGCAATCTCATGCTTTTGTTTGAGGATGTCCGGGAGCCTTTCCAGCTGGGCGCAAGCCAGGGCCGCGTTCAGGTTCGGGAGCCGGTAATTGTATCCGATCTCATCATGGTCAAATTCCCAGGGGTGGGGCACTTTAGCGTGGTGGTAAGGTGTTTGGCCCGGTCCGCCAGAGTGTCATCCTGGGTCAGAATGGCCCCGCGCCACCGCAGGTGATGGTTTTGTTGCCGTTAAAGCTCAAATCCCCAGATCACCGAACAGGCCGCAATGGGTTTGTTTGGACCAAGAGCCAATGGCTTCGGCTGCATCTTCCACCACAGGGATGGACCAGGCTTTGGCAATGGCAACAATTCTTTCGATCCGGCAGGGGTGGCCAAAGGTGTGCATGGGGACGATGGCGGCGATGCGGCGGCCGGTGGTTTTGTTGAAAACAGATTGAGGTTGAGAGTTCTTAGCCTTAGCCTTAAACACTGCATTTTCCTTGAGCCAAATTTCCAGCGCATCCGGGCTGAGGCCCATGGAGTCTTGTCCACATCCACAAATACCGGGCTGCGCCCAGGTGCGCAATGGCGTTTGCCGTGGCAGCGAAGGTCAGGGGCTGGGTGATGACTTCATCGGTGCTTTCCACCCCCACCAGCCTGAGTGCCACCTGGAGGGCGCAGGTGCCGTTGACCGTAGCCACTGCCCGGGCAGCGCCGGTAAAGGCGGCCAGGTCCTGTTCAAACCGGTTGACATATTCGCCCACGCTGGACACAAACGTGGAGTCAATGGCATCCATGACATAGTCTTTGTCCTTCTGTGAGAAGGTCGGGGCATGCAGGGGATGAACTGGTCTGTGCCGTAGAGTCTCTGATAAATTATCAGGTCGTTATACATTGTAGATGTCTATTTTATACCGGGCAAGGTTCTCGGGCCGGGTGAACCAGGCTATGCATTGCTGCAGGCCCTGTTCCAGGGAATACTGCGGTGTGAATCCGGTCAGATCATGGATTTTGGTATTGTCGCAGCACAGGCGGACACTTCGGAGTTTTCCGGGCGGATCCGGGCGTCGTCGGTGATGAAGGTCACATCCGAGTGCATCAGCTGCTTGATAAGGTTCAGGGTGTCGCCCACGGAAATCTCAACCCCTGAGCCGATATTGACCACCTCGCCTATGGTTTTGTCCGATTGGGCCAGGTCAATGAATCCCTGGCAGGTGTCCAGGACATAGTTGAAATCCCGGGTGGGTGACACATCCCCCAGCTGGATCTGTTTTTGCCGGCAGCGATCTGGGTGATGATGGTGGGGATCACGGCCCTGGCGCTCTGGCGGGGGCCATAGGTGTTGAAGGGCCGGGCGATTGTCACGGGCAGGCCGAATGCCAGATGAAAGCTCAGCGCCATCTGATCGGCCCCAATCTTGCTGGCGGAATACGGCGACTGGGGCTGCAGCGGATGGGCTTCATCAATGGGCACGTATTGGGCCGTGCCGTACACTTCCGAAGTGGAGGTGTGGATCACGCGGCCGCACCTGTTTCCCGGGCCGCCTGGCAGATATTGAGGGTGCCTTTGATGTTGGTGTCCACATACGAGTCCGGCGCCATATAGGAATAAGGGATGGCAATCAGGGCCGCCAGGTGAAAGATGACATCGATATCTTTGGTGATCTCTTTGCAGAAATGCGGATCCCGGACATCGCCGCATACCACCTCCAGGTTGTCCCGGTCCTTGATGACCTCCAGCCACCCCCAGTCGTTAAAGGAGTTGTACAGGCTCAGAGCCCGGACACGGCAGCCCATGTCCAAAAGGGTTTCGGTGAGGTGCGAGCCGATGAAGCCGTCTGCGCCGGTAACCAAAATTCGTTTGTCAGTCAGTTTCATTTCGGGGGTCAGGCCTGCGTTATTGTAGTTATTGGGGGGTTGGGTGTTGGGTGCTGGGTTTTGGGGTAAAATCTATAATAAATCTTCAAGAATTCGGTTTAATGTTCTGATTTGTTCAGCTGTGGGGTTAAGCTGGTTCGCCTTGGCGTATATGTGTAGAAGCCAGATATTCCTGGTTTCTGTTACAACATAATACAAAACCCTGAATCCGCCGCTTTTCCCTTTCTTTTGATCAATCGAACCGACACGGACTTTATACACATCACCGATAAAACCTTGCAATTTATCCCCTTCAAAAATTCCCTGCTCAAGTTTTTTTATAAGAGGTTCTAAATCTGTTTTAATTTGAGGATACTTTTTCTTGAGTTTTTTGAGATCCCGGGGAAAGAAAGCAAGGGGACGGATGATGTACATTAGAGGTTTTTCAAAACGTCTTGAATTGTGGGAATCGGTTTTCCCATTTTTAAATCTTTATGGGTCTGTCGAGCAGACTCAATAACCTTATCCCACATATTATCGTCTTCAACTTCAATGGTAACTGTCAGAAATTGATGTTCCTTGACATTGAATCTGTTTCGTAATGAAGGGGGAAGTTCCGTCCCTTTTATATTTTTGATTGTAGTCGGCATTGTGACCTTTTTCGAATTATCAGTTAAAAAACATCATACAATCCGAATTATAAGGCTTTTTACAAAAAAAGCAAATTCCTTGCGCTCGAAACTCACACCGTCTATTCCCGGTGCTAAGGAGGGGTACGGACAACTCCTCCTGCTGGACTTTAACCAGCCAGAACTACAGCCGTTCACAGCATACGGTCAGGCCTGCGTTATTGTAGTTATTGGGAAGTTGGGTATTGGGTGTTAGAGTCTGCCGTCGGTGAGGAGTTTGTCCAGGATACCTTTGACATCGTAGATAATGGTGCCGGTCTGTTTGTGGGCGCTCAGGTCGATGGACAGGAACTGTTTGTGGGCCACGGCCAGGACGATGGCGCTGTAGCCGTTGGTTTTCCGGGGTATTGGGTCATGGTTTGGGATGCCGTAATCGTGCATGACTTCGGACGGGGAGGCCCAGGGGTCGTGCACGTCCACGGTCATGCCGAAGTCGGTCAGTTCGTGGACAATGTCAATGGCGCGGGTGTTGCGGATGTCCGGGCAGTTTTCCTTGAACGTGATGCCCAGCATCAGGGCGGAGGCGCCTTTGACGGGAATGCCTTTTTTGATCATCAGTTTGACCACTTCCGAGGCCACGTACGCGCCCATGCTGTCGTTCATGCGGCGGCCGGCCAGGATGATTTCGGGGTGGTATCCCACTTCCTGGGCTTTTTGGGCCAGGTAATAGGGGTCCACGCCGATGCAGTGGCCGCCCACGAGTCCCGGCTTGAACGGCAGGAAATTCCATTTGGTGCCGGCGGCTTCGAGCACGGCATGGGTGTCGATGTGCATGCGGTTGAAGATTTTGGCCAGCTCGTTGACAAAGGCGATGTTGATGTCTCGCTGGGAGTTCTCGATGACCTTGGCGGCTTCCGCCACCTTGATGCAGGGGGCCAGGTGGGTGCCGGCCGTGATGACTGAGCGGTACAGGCATCAACTTTTGGCCGATTTCCGGAGTGGAGCCGGACGTAACTTTTTTGATGTGCTCCACGGTGTGTTCTTTGTCGCCCGGGTTGATGCGTTCCGGGGAATAACCGGCAAAAAAATCAATGTTGAATGTCAGGCCGGAGGTTTTTTCCACCACCGGGATGCAGTCTTCTTCCGTGGCACCGGGGTAGACCGTGCTTTCATAGATAATGATATCCCCTTTGGAGATCACTTTGCCCACGGTCTCCGAGGCCCGGATCAGGGGCGTCAGGTCCGGGCGGTTGTTTTTGTCGATGGGGGTGGGGACGGTGATGATGTAGACGGTACAGTGTTTGATGTCATCCAGGTCGGTGGTGCAGAACAGGCCGGGTTCGGGCGGGTCCTGGGGGGTTGGGGCCTGGTTGATCAGGACCTGCTGCAGGATCTCATCTTCCACTTCCAGGTAGCGTCGTGGCCGTTCATCAGTTCGGTACGCGGGTCTGGTTGATGTCGTATCCGATCACGGGGTAGCGGGTGGCAAGAGCCGGGCCAGGGGGAGGCCGACGTAGCCGAGGCCGATAATGGCAAGTTTCGTCATATGGGTATCAGGGGTTGGGGGTTAAGGGGTGGATATAGCTCCGCTCTGTCGGTTACAGGAAGGAGGGGCTGCAGCCGAAAAGCAGGGATGGTGCTGGGGTGTTGGTATACAATAAACATAAGCGGGTGTAAATAAAACCCGGGGTCAGGCTTGCTTTATTGTAGTTATTGCCATAGATGTATTGAATAAGGGTGCAATAACTACAATAAAGCAAGCCTGACCCCTGATCGTTGGCCGAAGCAGACCCCTAACCGCTGGGGAGGCAGACGGTGAAGTGGGTGCCGCGGCCGGGTTCGGAGGTGACGTGGATGGTGCCGTGGTGGGACTCCACAATGCTTTTGACGATGGCAAGGCCCAGGCCCGTTCCGTTGATGAACCGGGTGTGTTCGTTTTTGACCCGGTAGAACCGGTCAAATATGTGCTCGATTTCGTCTTCGGCAATGCCTAAGCCCGTGTCCGCCACATGGAGGTTGACGCAGTCATCGGTCTGATCGGCCCATACCTCGATTTTCCGTTGGACGTGGTGTACCGGATAGCGTTGGAGATCAGGTTGGACAGGACCTCTTCAATATTGGTGCGGTTGGCAATGACCGTGAGGTTTTCCGGCACGGGTTTGCGGATCAGGCGCAGGGATTTTGCATCGGCCTTTTCCCGGAAGAACCGGACCTGGTCTTTGATCAAAGGGCATAAATCCACGGTTTCTCTGTCCTGGTTGATAAGTCCGGATTCGATCTTGGACAGATCCAAAAGTTCCGAGGCCAGCTGGGCCAGGGAGGTTATTTTGTCAGCACTGCGCTGGAGCATCTCGGTCTGCTTGTCTGTGAGATCCCTGCCAGGCCGTCCAGGATCACCTTAAGCTGCATGAGAATGGAGTTTAAGGGACTTTTGATCTCATGGGCCACCATGGACACGAAATCGGATTTGAGCTGGTCCATTTTTTTCAGGGCGGTGATGTCATGGAACACGGTCACAGCGCCCAGGTTGCGGTCCAGGCGGTCCCGGAACGGAAAACAGCGGATCCCGATGATTTTTTCCTCTTTCCCGTCTTCCGGGATCACGGCGAGTTCATCCGTGAGTTCGGAAAATGGCCGGATGTCTGGGCCAGGGCCTGGTCAATCATCTCCAGAATCCGGGGTCCTGGACGATCTCGTCCACCTGCCGGCCGATGGCGGATCGGGTTTTGGAGCCGATCATGTTCAGAAACGCGGGATTGGCCAGGACAATGGCTTTCTGGTGATCCGTGGTGAGCACCCCTTCCTTGAGGGTGTTGACCATAACGCGCATCCGGGTTTTTCGCTGGCAATGTCCTGGAGGGTGCGGATGAACTCGATGGCCTTGGAGATCACCATCCGCAGTTCCTGAGGGGAAAACGGCTTGGACAGAAAATCAAACGCCCCTTTTTCATGGTTTCAATGGAGTGCTCAAGCGTTGCGTATCCGGTGATCACGATGATGACTGTGTCCGGGTGCCGGGCCTTGATCCCGATGAGCACGTCCATGCCGGACATGCCCGGCATCATCAGGTCTAAGAGCACGATGTCGAAATGGGTATCTTCGATCATTTTCAGGCCTTTAATGCCGTTGTCGGCCAGGGCCACTTCGCAGCCTTCCTGGGTCAACAGCCGGTGGCAGGCTTTCTGAATCCGGTCTTCATCATCCACCACCAGGACTTTGGGCTTAAACGAAAATGCATCCGCCACCTTTTTCATATCCGCATCCGGGTTGTCCTGGGTGTCACTCAATGGGGTTTGTGAATCTGTATTCGACATTATATGGTTGGTTCCTGTTGTTCTCTTTCTTACATTTTAATAGTTCAACTCATGCCGATCCCAAAGGATTGCATAAATGAGGGCCGTCTTCACTGGGCACATACATGGGAAATTCCATGATGAACGTGGTGCCCTTGGTCCCGGTTTCCTTGACTGATATACGGCCGCCGTGTTCCTCGATAATGCCGTAGACAATGCTCAGCCCCAGGCCCGTGCTTTTGCCCACTTCCTTGGTGGTGAAAACGGGTCGAAAATTTTGGACAGGTTTTCCCTGGGAATGCCGCAGCCCGTGTCCTTGACCTCTAAAAACACCTTTTTATTGGGTTTGTCCCGAAAGGTGTACAAGGTGATTTTTCCGGTGCCGTCCATGGCGTCGGCCGCGTTCATGATCAGGTTGATGATCACCTGGTTGAGTTTGCTGACATCCGCATGGATCAGCATCATCTCCTCGGCCAGGATCCGGCGGATCTGGATGTTACGGAACTTTTTCTGGTCTCTCATGAGCTTGAGGCTCTGCTCCACGATCTCGTTGATCTGCACAATCCGTTTGTTGGAATCTGTGCTCCGGCTGTAGACCAAAAGGCTTTTAACAATATTTTTGCACCGGTTGGCATCTTCCACGATATAGGAAAGATCATCCTTGGCATCCTCATCCAGGTCGGGCCGCTCCTGCAGCAGGCTGGCGTAGAACAGAATTCCGGTCAGGGGATTGTTGATCTCATGAGCCACGCCGGCGGCCAGCTGTCCCAGGGACGCCATTTTCTCGGACTGGGCCAGCTGTTTCTGGGCCTGTTTGAGTTCCTGCTCCACCTTGTTCTTGTCTTTGAGATCGTTGTAAATGGCCATGGTGGCGGATTCGTTCCCGTGCTCGTCATAGATGATGGCCGCTGACATCTCGACCTCTACTTCTTCGCCTTTGGAATTGACAATGGTGGTTCTGGGAATGATGAGCTTGCCTTTGCCCCCGATTTTTTCATCCCGGAGCATGCGCATGATCTCTTTGGCCCTGCCCGGCGGGTACAGCTGTTCTGTATGGGTGATGGTCCCTTCCCCGCCGTTGTACGCGCCGAACAGTTCTTTGGCCACGGAATTCATCAGTTCGATGCGGCCGGACCTGTCGGCGGCCACAATGGCGCTGGCAGAGGCGTAAATGACCCGGGTGATGAACTCTTTTACCCCGATAAGCTGGTTTTCCAGGGATTTGGTCCGGGTAATGTCCCTTATGCTGGACAGCACATACCCCACCTCCCCGTGATCGTCGAAAATCGGGGAAAACACCCGTTCCTCCCATTTGTACTGCCGCTTCAGGGTGTAGGTATGGGCTTCCTTGTTGGCGATCACCCGGGAAATGGGACAGTCTTCTGATTTACACGGCGTGTTTTTATACAAAACGAATGATAGCATTTCCTGCCCAGGATATCTTCCGGGGTCAGATGGTAAGCGTCATAAAATTTTCTATTGGCCCCGACCACACTTTTTTCCAGGTCAATGATCACGGACGGATATGACAGGGAGTCAAAATACGCACCCGCCAGAAAAATCTTCCGGATTCAAATTCTCTATCATTTTTGTGTGGGGTCAGGCCTGCGTTATTGTAGTTATTTGATCCCGGATACCTGCCATTTTTTCCTGCAGATCGGTATTTTTTCAACACGGGTGCGGAGGGCTTTTCACCTGTCTACTCAATCCCGGCATGTCCCGGTTAAAATACCGGGCAAAATCAGACACCAGATACCCGCAATGATCCACGCCGATGAGGTGGCCATGGCTCTGGCCTGGGCTGCTGCCGGCACGGCTCGCACTGGTCAATCCAGCCGGATCTGAAACACCGGCAGCCACCGCCACCAGCGCCTCGATTCCGATATGCGCCTGAACCGATTCATTTTTCCGGCCGAGGGTTGCCTGAATGAAATCATCATTGCCGAGGATCCGCCCTTCTGTGCGGCTGCCGCGGCGAAGCTTCTCCAGGAGTTTCTCGCCGGTTGTCCTCCCCATGTAATATAGATACACTGCGCGTGCATCCGGTTCGGTTACACCGAACTGCCTGAGTCCATAGTCGATACACAACCAGTCCGGCGGGCGGATTTCACCGGCATACGCAGCATGGCTGCTCCGGGGGTATGCCAGGGGGTCAGTGACCAGGCCGGCCCGCACCGGATTCAGATGGATGTAGCGGATCAGCTCCTTGAGATAGACATCCTTGTCCACAAGTATGGCCTTGTACCGTCCCTGGAACACGTGCCCTGCCCGGTCATGCCGCTTGTTGAACCACCAGGTGTACCGCTGTGAAATATTCTGCATCAGCTTTGACAGCGGCTCTTCCCGGACCTGCAGCGCCATGTGCACATGATTTTCCATCCAGCAGTACGCGTGAAGCCGGATCGCATACTGATCCAGCCCCTCAGCAACAATGTCTTCAAAATATCTGCATTCCGCATCATGATGAAACACTGTCTGCCGGGCGTTTCCCCGGAGCATGACATGGTACACTGCTCCGGGATAATGGATGCGTGGCTTTCTCAATTTTGTCAGTTTCGGGGTCGGGGTCAGGCCTGCGTTATTG
>LQAG01000403.1_pt1 | contig 12900 bp, 19 predicted proteins | sample 1535801 | NCBI WGS metagenome assembly LQAG01 (sample SAMN04331584, study PRJNA305678) | bioreactor metagenome | isolation source: bioreactor_3 inoculated with Wadden Sea sediment 1st replicate of a... | place: Germany:Bremen | reverse complement strand
GAGTGAAAACTTTATCAAATTGATAGGCTTACTTGAAATATCAGACACTGATGAAATCAACAGGACTATAAAAGAAGTACAGGCTTATGGTCATACATCAGGAAATGACACGTTATTTGGATTTCTACTTGGACTTAAATATCTTTTAAGTTCTTAGGGAGGGTTTATTATGGAACAGGCAAGAAAGGCAAACTTGGTAGAGCGATACAAGGCTGTACCTGTGTCTGAACGTTATTGGTGGAAAGTTGTTGCACTAGGCTTCTTCGGTTGGATACTTATGTATGCTGATAGAACGATTTTAAATCCAGTTATGGGACAGATCGGTGCCCAATTTGGTCTAAGTAATGCTCAGCTAGGTTTGGTAAACAGTGTGTTTTTCTTAGCATACGCTGCGACACAAATTCCATTTGGAATTGTTGCTGATAAGTTGGGAAGAAAACTCGTTATTGCATTAGGATTTATTTTATTTGGTGTGACAACATATTTAAGTGGTGTTGCAAGTGCCTTTGGCGTTTTCATGCTTTACAGAGTTTTAACCGGTATTGGTGAAGCGGCCTTCTACGGTCCGGGTTATGCCCTATCAACAGAATCAATTCCAACAAAGAAGCTAACACTGGGAACGGCTATCATTAATAGTGGTATGGCCTTTGGTACATCACTGGGTTACCTGCTTTCCAGTAAAATTGTTCTTGAAAATGGAGAGCACTGGAGCCAGCCTTTCTTCATAATGGCTATACCAACTGTCTTGCTTGGTGTGCTTTATTTCTCAATGCTTAAGGAAAAGGTTATTAGACCTGAAGATGCACACAGCCAAGGTGTTGAAGCAAAATTCCAGGGGACAAGCGCATCTGAAGCAGGAAGTCAATCAATTGAAAAGTTCAGCTTCAAAGCAATTATTTCAAACAAGAACTTACTTGTTACTTTTATATTATGTTTCTGTTCTATATATGCTAACTTTGTAATTTTAACTTGGTTGCCACAGTTTCTTCAGGTAGAAAGAGGCTTTGCAGGCACGAGTGTAGGCTTTATATCATCCCTCGTTCCATGGGCATCTATCCCAGGTGCTCTCATTCTTGCAAGACTATCTGACAAGTATAAGACAACAAAAAGTTTATCTATTTCCTTGTACCCCTATCCAATTATTACGTCTTTTGGTATAGCTTTTGTAACCAGCCGTACACTGCTTATTGCAGCTCTTTTGGTATATGGATTAACAGGTAAACTGGCTCTTGACCCAATTCTGGTTGCTTTTGTAACCAAAAATGCACCGAAGAGTTCTCTATCAACAACACTGAGCGCATATAACTTCGTGGGCATGTCTGGTGCAATCCTAGCGCCATATATTACAGGTTGGATCGCTGATACAACAGGATCGATGAAAGTGGGATTCTATTTGGCATCTGTTCTTCTCCTTATTGGTATGGTGATCTTTATTACATTTGCAGAAGATAAGAATGATTAAAGCTATAAGGATTTTTAGAAAGAGGTTGATGATATGGAAAATAAAAAGATTATAGTGGCGCTTGGTGGCAATGCCATCCTATCTGATGATGCTTCAGCGAACGCCCAAATCCAAGCCATTCGTTCCACTTGCGAAAAACTGGCAGACCTTGTGTCCGGCAACAATAAATTGATCATTCTCATGGGAATGGACCACAAGTGGGCAACTTGCTTCTTCAGCAGCAAGCGGCTGACAGTGATAAGAATCCAGCAATGCCCCTTGATACCTGCGTGGCAATGACTCAAGGGAGTATTGGCTACTGGATGCAAAATGAGATGAGCAGTGTTTTGCAGAGAAATGGCATTGATAAAACAGTTGTATCTCTTGTCACACGGGTAAGTGTTGATAAGAACGATGATGCATTCTCTAATCCCACGAAACCCATTGGTCCCTTCTTATCAGAAGAAGAGGCAAAAGAAGCCGCTGGAGATGGCAACCTATATATCGAAGATGCTGGGAGAGGCTACAGAAAGGTCGTACCATCTCCAAAACCAGTCGGTATTGTGGAGTTTGATGCTGTGAAAAAGCTCATTGACAATGATGTTATTACAATTTCATGCGGTGGCGGTGGTGCACCGGTGGTTAAAACAGATTCTGGCTACCAAGGTGTAGAAGCCGTTATTGATAAGGATTTTGCTTCTCAAAAGCTGGCAGAACAAATTGGAGCTGACCTTTTCATTATTTTGACTGGGGTTGACAATGTGTTTATTAATTATAATAAGCCAGACCAGAAAAAGTTGGAAGAAATCAGTGTGGATGAGTTGAAAATGTATATAGCTCAAGATCAATTTGAAAAAGGGAGCATGTTGCCTAAGATTCAAGCGGCCATTGAGTTTGTTGAATCGACACCAAGGGGCAAAGCCGTTATCACGTCCCTGGATAATTTAGGCAATATAAAAGATGGAGCTGGTACAGTTGTAAGGCTCTAATTGCTTGATAAAATACGGTAAAGGTAATTTAAAATTAAATACTTTATATTTATTTCTTATGTAGTAAGATAGACATGCAGTCTTTACTTTTCAACATGTGTAAAAAAGAAATGAAATATACTGGAAGGCGGGTGGAAATGGGGCTTCCATTTCCACTCAACTTATAGGACAAGTCTGTCTTACTAAATTTCCTAAAGTTAAAACAGTCGACTTGGTTGACTCGGGGGTCGTATATGAAAAAAAAGAAAACTGGGCATGACGGGGCAAATCATGATAGCCATGACGCTTGGAATTATTGCCGGTGTCATTTTTGAAGGGCGTATTTCAGGCATTAAGCTTGTTGGAGATATTTTTCTAAGACTGATTCAGATGTCCATTGTGCTTCTTGTCATGGGGCAAATTATTGAAGCCGTTGGTGGGTTAAATCGTAAGGAATTAAGTCGCAGGGGACTTAAAACCGTCTCAATTTTTTTTAGGGACATCATTTTTAGCAGCACTCTTTGGAATTTTTTATGGGACTCATATTAGAGCCTGGTCATATTAGTAATCTTGAAGGTCTAACCGCAGGTGTTGAAATAGATACGAGTTCTATTGGAAACTTGTCAGATACCATTTTAAGGTTCTTTTCAAAAAAATATTATTCAGTCTATGGCACAAGGTGACATAGCACAAGTTATTATTTTTTTCTGTTCTATTTGGTCTAGCTATGAGTTATGTGCGTGTGGAAAGCAACAATAACCATATTCTAGAGCATGTAAAAGTTTTCAATGCAATTATATTAAAATTAGTCATGCTGGTTATGAAAATGGCACCACTAGGTATATTCTCCCTTATTGCAGCCACAATTGGCAAATTGGGTGTGGGGGTTATAATGCCCCTTATGCGTTATTTGGGGGCATATGGACTGGCGACAGCTATATATCTTACTGCTTTTACGGTTTTAGTCGCCATCTATTGTAGGGTGAGTGTGTTTCATATTATAAAAGGTATGTTTGAAATGTCTATTGTTGCTCTTGCAACGACATCTTCAGCCATCACTTTACCCACAGAAATGAAAGATGCCAAAGAAAAGCTAGGCATTAGTGAGCAGGTGTCACAGTTTGTGTTGCCGCTTGGAATGACACTGAATAGCAATGGAGCGGCCATGCACATGGCCATTACCGTGGTAACCATTGCTCAAATTTATGGGCGAGTTATACAACTGGTCAGTATTTATTTATCGCTGCCCTATCCACGCTTGTGTCATTGTCTAATGCAGTTGTACCAGGAGCTGGTCTTGTGTCAATGGCCATAATCATTCCACAGATGGGGCTTCCTATTGAGCCATTGCCATATTTGCAGGGGTGGAATGGTTCGTTGGAATGCTAAGAACAATTTTAAATGTGGATTCAGATGTTTATACAGCGCTAATCGTTGCCAAAAGCGAAAGTGAGCTCGATTATAGCGTTTATAAATAGATTTACAGCATTGTACCTTTTTACATTTATAATGGCTTATAGTGTAAAAACTCACAACATGGAAAAAAGTCTTTCTGTAGGAGAAAGGCTTTTTTCATGTTGTATTTTATATTTATTGAGTGATATTTCTATTGTAATGTTATAGTGCAGATGAATATGTTATAATCTGGTATACGATATTAGCATCTAGGAGGTTTATTATGAATCAGAATGATTACTACGATTCACACGACATGAGTGAAGTACAAAGTGCCTTTATTACGAAGGTGTTTGGATGGATGGCAATGGCTCTTGCCATAACAGGGGTGGTTGCCCTTTATACCGCGTATACCCCCTCTTTATTGAGAATGATATTTGGCAGTCGTATTGTATTTTACGGACTGGTCCTTGGAGAACTTGGACTTGTTATATATCTAAGCAGATCCATTAATAGAATGTCTGCACAGACAGCGACATTGACTTTCATTTTTTTATGCCATTCTTAATGGTTTAACCCTAGCAAGTATATTCCTCGTCTATACGTCGAGTTCAATTGCTTCTACATTCTTTATCACAGCTGGTACGTTCGGTTTAATGGCCTTTTATGGTCATGTTACGAAAAGAGACCTTACGAAAATGGGAAGCCTACTCATAATGGCTCTTATTGGTGTCATCCTGGCCTCATTAGTCAACATATTCTTTAGAAGCCCAGTTGTTTACTGGATAACTACATATGCAGGAATTCTGATCTTTGTTGGACTGACTGCATACGATGCTCAAAAGATAAAAAACATCGGAGCTAGGGGATTTCTGGAGAAGAGATGGAGCAAAAGGCAGCTGTTATGGGTGCCCTGACACTATATCTTGATTTCATTAACCTATTCTTATACATGCTAAGAATTCTTGGTAGAAGAAAATAACTAGGGTTAAAAACCACTGTGATTTTTACTAGAAAGGTGGTTGAAATTGAAAAGTGAGTCAGTCTAATGGAATATTAGATTTTCAAAAAACATCAGAAAAACAAAGTGAAAAAGCTGAAAAAGAATCAGACAGCAAGAAACAAATCGTCGTTGAAAAAGATGGGGAGTACGCATCAACCTATATGATTGATGGTGACGGTAATAAGATTTTAATAAGTCGTATACCAATTGAATCTTCTAATAATGAACATGATGCTGAAGAGGGTGTAACTTCAGACGCTGAAATCGACATAAGTCACGGACGGCAAATGTATGAAGCATCGGTCCATAAGAAGAATGTCAAAGAAATAATGGAACTTGTTGAAATCAGTGTAGGCATACCGAATAAAAACGGTTACGATGACTAATAAGATGAAATCTCTCGGTTGTGAATATGCAATTTGAGAGATTTTTATTATTTTTCATTTGAATGAGCGTATCACTGATGTGGTAGTTTTAAGGCGCAAAATATTTGACTGCATGACTCTTTTCATGCCTTCTGAATCATTCATTAAAATTTGAATTTATACAATAATTTTTGAAGCGGTCGCAACAAAATAAATCAACACAATACTAAAATAAGATAATTTTCATAAAATTTCTTGTGTCCCTGTTAAAAATATGATAATGTACCACAGGAAATTATTTTTTTCAGACACTTGCAAAAATACAACATTAAAACTTCGTTTATCCATGTCTAATAGTCTCGATTTTAAAAATTTTGACATGACGGAACGGAGAGATTTAAGTGAAGTATGGCAGGTTGTTCTATTACTAAAATCGGGGGAAGCTATGAAAACATTTATCGAAATTATTGACTACATTGTCGCAGCAGGTAAGGGGAAAACTGAGAAACCAGTTAGAGCATTAATTCTGCAAGGGATCCTAGCAGGTATGTTCATTGCGGTAGGTGCAATTGGTTACTTTAAGTTGGTTGCATATACAACTGACCCAGGTCTTGGAAAGTTTTTAGGCGCTTTGGTCTTCCCAACGGGCATCATTGCTATTCTACTACTGGGTAGTGAACTATTTACAAGTGACTGTATGGCCATTCTAAGCGTTTATAAGAAAAAAGTAAATCTTGGAAAGTTCATGAAAATGCTTTTACTGTACTTGCTGCTAACCTAGTGGGTGCAATCATTATGGCTTTATTATGCACGGGTGCTGGCATATTCAGTGAGCACATGCTAGAAATCGTGGCTAAGAGTGCAGTGACAAAACAACTATGCCAATTGGCCGTATGTTTACAAGTGCAGTACTTTGTAACATCATTGTTTGTGCGGGTGTTATGATGGCTTACAGTGGAAAAACTGTCATTGGCAAGGTTATAGCTGTTTGGTTCCCAATCGCAGTCTTTGTATTAAGTGGCACTGAGCATATTGTCGCTAATATGTTCTACCTAATGATGGCCTTCTTTAACGGAGCAAATATCACTGTGGCAGGTATCCTAACAAGCTTTGGCGTTGTTGCTCTTGGTAACTTCATCGGTGGTGGCATCATTATCGCTGGTGTAAACCACTACATGGACAAAGACCTTAGAGTTGATGAAAAAAAAACGAAACCTCTAATGGCTAAGGCAAGCAACAAATAATATATTGAAAAACAGTGGTGACTATGATCGGGCTTATGCTGGATTCATAGTCACTTTTTTACTTATGATTATTGATAAATTGAGGATATGCATAAACTATAATGCAGTGGTTTATAAGGGATGTTCTTGCGCAGTTGAGGGGTTAAATAGTGCAAAATAACATTTTGATTTGTGCGATTTGACCTGGGTGTAAATATACTATATCATATTGACAGAAAATTATGTCGTGTCAAGCACTAGATATTCAATTCTTGACAGAAAATACAAGGAGACTTGCAAATGTATCTTCCAATTTGATTCCATCGAGTTTACAAAACTAATTCCAAACGGATCTTTTAAAAGCTTTTCTAAAAGCTTTAATTTTTGCATTGTTATTTTGTAATAATTCGGAGGTGTTCAAATTGAATAAGATGAAGAACGTGTACTTAATGTATGCGATTATGTTTTGCAAGGCTTTGTTTTTATGGTCCCGTAGCGACTCTATTTAGACAAGCTAGGGTCTTTCTATGTCTGAAATCTTTATTATTGAGTCAATATCCTGGGTGCTCATAATTCTTTTAGAAGTCCCTTGGGGTTGGATTTCAGATCGATTTGGATATAAGAAAACCCTCATTGTGGTGAATACTCTGTTCTTTTTATCAAAGATAGTCTTTTATATGGCCCACACATTTGAATCGTTTTTACTTGAGCGCATTATTTTATCTGTGGTAATATCGGGATTATCAGGTTGCGATACAGCGATAATTTATAACTCTATCGATACGTCTCAAGCCCAGAAAGTTTTTGGCAGGTACAGTGCTTTTGGAACATTAGGCTTTATGATTGCATCCGTATTATCAACAATTATTGTATCTGTTTCTTTAGAATATACCGCTCTGCTGACTATTTTCCCCTATGGTTTATCGATGATCGTAACTTTTTTTCTGACAGAGGTGAAAGTAAAGGGTCATGAGAAGACAAATATTTTTAGTCTTTTTAAGACCACATTCAAAGATAAGAGTATATGGATATTTGTTGTTGCTGTGGTCTTAGTTGTTGAAGTGGCTCAAGCCATCACAGTTTTTCTAAATCAAGCCCAGTACGTAAAAAGTGGGATAGATCCAAAATACTTTGGGCTCATTATAGCTGGTATTCAGGTTGTTAGACTTATGTCAGTAAAGGCCAGTTCTTTTAGTAAAAGAGTAGGGGATGTTCGGGCTATAAGTATTCTGGTTGTGTTCATTATCTTAAGTTGCATGGTTTTGATCTTCGCGAATGGGCCAATACTTAGTGTTGTAGGCGTGTTTGTTATTGCTCTGAGTATATCCATGATAGGTCCTATAGAGGTTGATATAAAAATAGAAGCATTCATGGACGTGACAGGGCGACAATTTTGTCCATTTATTCCATGGTCGGTGGGCTGATTGCATCCCTTGGTAATGTTGTAATAGGCAAGGTTGCGGATCATTCACTTAGAGGTGGTTTTCTTTATTTGTGTGTTCATGAGTCTTGGATCTTTAATACTGCTTGGTATTTATTCAAAGTGCCAAAAGAATTTTCTAGACCATGAAAAGCACACGGAGGCGGGGGAGATCACAGGCCTTGTATCCTAATAGGCAATCGCAATTTTGTGTTCATATAAATAATTCTATAGTTGTTTAAAAAAAGCGGTAGATCATGGTGTAGAAAAAACTATTATAAATACGAGAATGAAGATTTGTATTACTGAGTGTGAACGTATAGCTTACTATGAAATAAAGAGTCCTAGCAAATATATAAGAAACCCAATAGCCCTGAAAAGGGCTATTTTTTTATAAAAAAAATTATATGAAATGCGCGATTTTGTTTGACGAAATGAGCAAAAGGGAATACACTTATAAAAAATTATATAAATCGAATAAAAAAATATATGGTCCTGTAATACTATCAAAATTTAAGAAGTGACTATATAAAACAGTCATGAAATAAAATGTCAGTATAAAGTGAAAAGGAGATGTGTTCAAATGGTCAAAATAACTTCAAAAAAACCAAAAGAAAAACAGGGGCATTACTCCCCAGGTGTTATTTCGAATGGGAATCTGTATATATCAGGCCAACTGGCCATTGATCCAAATACAAATAACCTCGTTTCAGGGGGCGTTGAGGCCCATGCAAAAATGACGCTTGATAACGTAAGAATGGTCTTAGAAGACGCTGGTCTTGGGCCTGATAATGTTACGCAATGTAGAGTGTATATATCGAATATTGATGATTGGGAGATTGTTGATAAGGTTTACAGTGACTTTTTTGGAGACCATATGCCAGCACGGATTGTACTTCCAGTGGGAAAACTGCATTATGGTAGTCTTATAGAAATAGAAGCCATTGCGGAGGTGGTTTAGATGAAATTTGTTTGTTCAAAATGTGGTCATAAGGCAGATGTTGATACCAGACTCACAAAATGTGAATGTGGGGGCCTATGGAAATTAGAGTGGAAAGTGCCGAAATTTGATTTGTCCCTGATAGACAAAGACACATGGAGCATTTTTCGCTACAGGACCTTTATGCCACTACAAAATGACACCTGGAAAGAGACCAGTTTAGGTGAAGGTATGTCGCCTATAGTTCAGTTTTCAGAAGATGTCATGCTGAAAATGGATTACTTCATGCCCACATTATCATTCAAAGATAGAGGGGCTGCGGTCCTTATGTCCCATTGTAAAGCTATGGGTGTTAAGCGTGTTGTCCAGGACAGCAGTGGAAATGCAGGCAATAGCGTGGCAGCATATTCTGCTAAGTTAGGCATCGACTGTGAAATATTTGTGCCAGAGGGCACATCCGATAAAAGATAAATATGATTAAATCCCACGGAGCTCGAGTGAATGTTGTAGAGGGTACAAGAGATCACTGCGCTCATGTGTGTCGAGAAAAAGTGGATGAAGAAAAAGTTTTTTATGCGAGTCATGTCTTTTAACCCATTTTTTTTATGAAGGCACAAAAACCTATATGTATGAAGTCTATGAGCAATTAAAACGTGTGCCATCAAATATTTTTATTCCACTTGGCAATGGAACACTTTTCATAGGCATTATGAAAGCACTGGAGGAGTTTTTAGCCAGCGGAATTATTGAGACTATGCCAGTCGTGGTCGCAGTGCAAAGTGAACACTGTGCCCCTTTCATAAAAGCAATAGAAAGTGGCAGCCAATCTCCAATTGAGATGTTTCCTATGCCAACATTAGCAGAGGGTATAGCCATTGGCATGCCACTGCGCGGTCCTGAAATTATGGACTATATTAAGAAATATAAAGTTCAAGTCATCATTGCACCTGAGGACATGATTTACAGGCTAGAGAGCGACTAGCAAAAGGAGGGGTTTATTGTGAGCACACCTCAGCAGCTACTTATGCTGCCTACATGCACCACTGTAAAACAAATGGACCTCTGCATGACACTCTAATACCTATGTGTGGTGCTGGTCTCAAATCAGATCACTGATTATAGTCGATTTAAAGAGTTATTCTAAGGATTGTATTATACCCTAGAAAGTAAAAACATTATAAGAAAAGGAGCCAAGTAATGACTACTGTTGAAAATACCAATATACATTTTGAGTTTAATTCCCAGATAGAGGCCAAAGCCATTGCTAAAAGTGGTGATGTGGTTCAGTTTAAGTGCCAAGATTGTTACTGTGAGCAAATCACCCAAAATGGACAATTGCTTAGCACCCTTAATATGGACAATAACAACCCCGTCACAGGGCCATTATATATTGAAGAAGCAAGACCAGGCGATGTGCTGAGAATTGAGATAAAAGAAATTGATATTCAGGACCAGGGATCAATGTGCGTTCGAAGCGGGACTGGAATTTATGAAATTCAAGGATCGCACTGTCGTAGATTTAAAATAGAAGATGGTATGATTGCGTTTGATCATGACATCAAAGTGCCGATAAAACCCATGATCGGTGTGATCGGCACAGCACCGAAAGAAGATGTGCGATCAACAGCATTGCCAGGTGAGCATGGTGGAAACTTGGACATTAAGGATCTTGGCATGGGAAGCATAGTGTATTTGCCAGTGGAAGTTTCTGGTGGTCTGCTGTCGATGGGTGACATTCATGCTGTACAAGGAGATGGTGAAACCGTCATCTGCGCCCTTGAAATGAGTGGCAAGATCACTGTTAAAATTGATGTGATGAAAAATCGTACAGACATACCAACGCCCTTTGTCATTTCAAAAGAAAAATATTTAACAACAGCAGCCAGCCCGTCTCTTGATGAAGCCAGTGTTTTAGCTGCTAGAAAAATGCATATGTTTTTACAAGACCACTCTAGTTTGACCGATGCCCAAAGTGGCATGTTGCTGTCTCTTGCAGGCAATTTGAGAATCAGTCAAGTTGTAAATCCACACAAGGGCTGTATCATGGAATTTCCAGTGGGACTAGCCAAAGAGACGTTTGAGAAATAGATAGAAATCAGGAGGTCGTTATGGGAATTTCAAAAGCCCTAAAAGCATATATACCCTTAGCCGATATGATGGCAGAATCATTTGGTAACAACTGTGAGGTTGTTATACATGATTTGACAGCACCACAAAATTCAGTTGTTTACGTGGCAAATGGGACCATCACTGACAGACGAATTGGTCAATCGTTTGATCATTTAATTAGAGAAGTCTTGTTGTCTAAAGATTTTAAAAAAGACTACAAAGCCAACTACACATTCAAGTTCCTAATGGCAAGAAAATAAAATCCTCGACGTCTTTAATTCGGGATAGTGAAGAGAAAGTTATTGGTGCATTTTGCATAAATTTTGACATTGATACATTTATAAACATGCAGGCCTTCATGAACATGTTCTTATCAGACAACACTTACACATCAGAAGAGGTAGAGGTACAAACGATTGACTCATTTGATAATGTATCAGATATTATTGACACACTTATAGAAAACACGGTAGGAAATGTTGACATAAAACAGATGAAAAGAAGCGAAAATATTGAGCTGGTAAGGTTCATGCACGATAAGGGGATTTTCCTTGCCAAAGGATCAGTCGATAAGGTCGCAAAACGACTTCAGGTTTCCCCAGTAACTGTGTATTCTTATTTAGATGAGATTAAAAAAGAAGAAAAAGAACATAAAAAAATAGAAACAGAAAAAGGGGGGGGGATGATGGAACGATTGAGAAATGCAATTGAGTTGCGAGAAGCGGGAAAACTTAACGAAAGCCAATACATTACTAATTGAGCTGGCAAATGAGTTTCCTAAAATGCGCAGGTGAATTATCAATGTGCTTGGAGTTTCGATGTGCTGGGGCTAGAAAAGGAAGCCGTTCCCTACTATGAAAAGGCTATAAGTCAAGGTTTACCCGATGAAGATTTAAAAGAAGCCTATCTGGGTCTAGGAAGCACATACCGAACCATCGGAGAATATGAAAAATCAAAGACCTTGTTTTTAGAAGGTCTCGAGAAGTTTGATGTTAATGCCTTAAAAGTATTTTTGGCCATGACATTATATAATTTAGAGCAACATGGACAAGCAATGGAGATTTTGCTTAAGGTCATTGCTGAGACATCAAAAGATGAAGATATTATTGCCTTTAAAAAGGCGATAGAGTTTTACTCTGATAAACTAGATGATAAGTGGTAATAGTCCCCAAACCAAGTTCTCCTTGGTTTGGGGTTTTTAATATTATTAGGCGTTTACTGCATACTATTCAAGGCGGATTCTGGGATTACTTTGATTGTCTCCTGTTCCATCTAAACTTTACAGACCGTAGTCAGTGCATGAGAGTTAAATGACACTTAGGTTATTTTTTACAAGATGATCAATTAATACTTCCGTAAACGGTACAAATCATTTATACTATAAATACATGTAATTATACTAAATGTATTGAATATCGTTTCTTTTAAGTAAAATATTTCTTGTGAAATGCGATTAATTGCTTTTCTGTGAATCAAGGTAAATCAAGTAAAAGACCATGAGTAGAGACCAATTAAAAGATAGAAGCGATAATAAAATAAAGGAGATCATTACAAACGTTGAAGACAGAAAAATTTTGAAAAGGTAAAAAAACGAAAACTATTAGCCGCAGTTATGATAGATGCGATTGGTATGAGCAGTTTTGCATTTTCTGTGGTTGGAGAAAGTGCCGACATTGTATGGGGGCCAATCAGTGGACTGCTTATTATGATGCTATTTCCAAACTATAAAAAAATGGCCTTGTTGGGCGTCGTGGAAGAAATGTTACCATTTACAGATATACTCCCGACAGCACTTCTGGCGTGGCGACAAGAGTATAAAAAGTCATCACGGCAGGTTAAATGAAAGAATGGTAAAACTGTATTTATATGCAGATGATTTATTACGTGCTAGAAATTTATAACAGGTGTTTTACTTAAAATAACTATTAATTATTTGGAGGTTTAATGGAAAAAAATTGAGTATAACTTCACTTTGAAACGTACAATAAAGCCAAGTGATAATGATTATATTGATTCTCTCAAAATTTACAATTGAA
>LQAG01000402.1_pt1 | contig 12902 bp, 12 predicted proteins | sample 1535801 | NCBI WGS metagenome assembly LQAG01 (sample SAMN04331584, study PRJNA305678) | bioreactor metagenome | isolation source: bioreactor_3 inoculated with Wadden Sea sediment 1st replicate of a... | place: Germany:Bremen | reverse complement strand
AGCACCCCCCTGTAAAATCCACCACAAAGTATTTCATATCGTAAAAAAAATCCTATCCCCGGTATGTGAGGTCAAATTTGTGCGGTACACCTTACCGGGTGGGGCGAAAAAATCAAATCAATATTGATTATTCGTCTTGGGGCCATATAATAATCAAGAGATAGAAAATCCGGTGAACACCCCAACGGCTGTCACCGTTTAATTCAAGGAGAAACCGTATTCATGAGAATTCTGGTGGTGGAAGATGACGTCAAAATCACCCGGTTTGTGGAAAAAGGCCTGGTATCCGCGGGATATGCCGTGGATATTGCAGCCACAGGTGTCCAAGGGTTTGAAAAAGCTTTTGACACGTCCTATGATACCTTGATCATTGATATCATGCTGCCGGAAATGGACGGGTTCACCCTGATCCGCAAAATCCGAGAGCATCAGAACAACACCCCATCATAGTGCTCAGCGCCCGGGGCCGGGTGGATGACCGTGTCACGGGACTGGAAGCCGGGGCGGACGATTATCTGACCAAACCGTTTGCGTTTTCCGAACTGCTGGCCAGAATCCAGGCATTAATCCGGCGGGCCGGCAATCTGACCGATCCTGTTGTGCTCTCCTGTCGGGATCTGAAAATGGACGTACTGAAACGGCGAATTCATCGGGGAGAGGACGTCATCGATCTCCAACCCCTGGAATTTTCTTTGCTGGAATATCTGCTGCGGAACAAAAACCGGGTGGTGTCCAAACCATGATCATGGAACATGTGTGGCATTACAATTTCGATCCCATGACCAATGTGGTGGAAGCCCGGATCTGCCGGTTGAGGGACAAGATCGACAAAGACTATCCGGTCCGGCTGATACATACGGTGCGCGGGGCCGGGTATGTGATCAGAGACGACAATGCGTGATCTGTTCCGGACCATCCGTTTCCGGCTGACGATCTGGTTTGCGGGGATTTTTTCCGTATCCGCAGCAGTGGCGTTTATTTTGTTCTATTACCTGGCGGTTCAAACCCTTCAGGAACAGATCGACCAGGAACTGCTGGACAAAGCGTCCCAGTTCACGTCGGTCATTCGCCAGAGCGGATTGAGAGGCGCCGGAAACCTGGCCGTGATCGAATCCAAGGCTGCCGGCGAAAAAATTGATTTTTTCAGGCTCCTGTACCCCTCAGGCGAAGTGTTTGCCTCTTCCCATATGTCCTACTGGAGAGATATCCAGGTGGACCAGGCCATGCTGGACCGGCTGATGGAACAAAAATCCCCGGTATTTGACACCCGCCTGATGGGCAATGATCACAACGCCCGCATTTTATATGCGTTTGTGGCCAGAAACGCGATTTTACAGACCGGCATCACCATGGAATCCCAGTCCCGGCTGCTCAGTGCGTTCAAACGGGTGTTCATGGTGGCCATGGGGTTTATTGTGGGATTTTCCGCCCTGTCCGGATGGTTTCTGGTGCAAAAGGCCCTGTCCCGAGTGGATACCATCACCCGGACCGCCAGAAGCATCACCGGCTCCAGTCTTCAGAAACGGGTTCCGGTCACCGGCAGCAAGGATGAACTGGATCACCTGGCAAGCACCTTCAACCAGATGCTGGACCGGATCGAATCCCTGGTCAACGGGATCCGGGAAATGGGCGACAACATGGCCCATGACCTGAAAAGCCCGGTCACCCGGATCCGGGGAATGGCGGAAATGACCCTGCTGCAGAAAGAATCCCTGGAGGAGTTCCAGAGCATGGCTGCCAGCACCATCGAGGAAGCGGACCGGCTTCTTGACATGATCAACACCATGCTGGTGATTTCCAAAACCCGGGCCGGGCAGGGCGAGTTTCATTTCGAAACCATGGATCTGACCCGGATGGTTCAGGAGGCCTGCGAGCTGTTCGCGCCGGTAGCGGAAGACAAAGACATTGTTTTTACCTGTCACGTACCGGGCCGATTCGAGGTAAACGCGGATGTGACCATGCTTCAGCGGGCATGTTCCAATATTCTGGACAATGCCATCAAATACACCCAACCGGGCGGGCGGATCACGGTTGATCTGGTCCGGGAAAATGATGCGATTCTTGACATCAAGGTGAAAGATACCGGCCCGGGAATCCCTTTGGAACTGCACGAACGGATCTTTGACCGGTTCTTCCGGGCCGAGTCTTCCAGAACAAGTCCCGGCAGCGGGCTGGGTCTGTCTTTTGCCCGGGCCGTCGTCCGGGAGCACGGCGGTGATATCCTTGTATTCAGCACCCCGGGCCACGGGGCCTGCTTCACCGTGAGATTGCCATATGGTAATTTTCAGGTCATTTAAAATCATCTTTGTGTATTATAGTACCCGTATAGAAGAAAACTTTTGGGTTACACCAGGAATTATTGATTTTCTTTTAACGGTTCATTCAAACAAGGAGATTGACATGAAACACTTGAAACAAACCTATCTGTTTATCACGCTGCTTGTGGGTGTGCTGGTTCTGATGTCTCAGCCGGTGTCTGCAGCCCAGAAACATCCCCACGGACAACTCATGATTCCGGCTAGTTTTTCCGAGCTGGCAAACGCAGCCAAACCCGGCGTCGTCAATATTCAGACCGTCAAAACCGTTCAGGGAGGCGGACGGGTTTTCCAGCATTTTTTCGGGCATCCGTTCGGAAACCAGGAAGGTTTGGAGGAGTTTTTTGCCCCGTTTTTCAATCCCCAGCCCCAAAGCCGGAAGGAACAGAGTCTGGGCTCCGGATTCATCATTTCCAAAGACGGGTATATCGTCACCAATCATCATGTGATTAAAAGTGCGGACCAGATCAAGGTGATCCTTCACGACAAAACAGAACATGACGCTGAGATCGTGGGCACCGATCCCATGACGGACCTGGCGCTGATCAAAGTGGATGCCAAGGATCTGCATCCGTTAAAGTTCGGTAAATCCAGTGAGGCGGACATCGGATCGTGGGTAGTGGCCATTGGCAGTCCGTTCGGGCTGGAACAGACCGTGACCGCCGGCATTATTTCCGCCAAGGGACGGATCATCGGCTCAGGCCCCTATGATGATTTCATTCAGACCGATGCGTCGATCAACCCGGGCAACAGCGGCGGCCCGCTGCTGAATTTGGACGGTGAAGTGATCGGGATCAACACCGCCATTGTGCGGTCCGGCCAGGGCATCGGATTTGCCATTCCATCGGATCTGGCCACCGGCATCATCGACCAGCTTATCGACACCCGGCAGGTTTCCCGGGGCTGGATGGGGGTCGCAATCCAGAATGTCACCCCGGAACTGGCGGAATACTACGGCATTGACAGGGAAGGCGGGGTTTATGTCGCCAAGGTATATGAAGGCAATCCCGCCCATGAAGCAGGTATCCAGATCGGAGATATCATTGTCGAAATCAATGGTGAAAAGATCGACACCTCCCGGGATTTGACCCTCACCATCGCCAATCTCAAGGTGGATGAAACAGTTGAAGTCAAAATCATCCGGGAAGGCAAGGAAAAAACCGTTAAGGTCAAACTGGGCAAACGTCCGGATCAGGACCCGGAGGTGCTGGCGACCTTGAATGAATTTGACGGTTTCGGCTTCAAATTCAAAGTGATGGATCCAGACACTGCCCGTCAGATGGGGTATCCTGCAGAAATCCAGGGTCTGGTGGTCACGGAAATCAAACCGGATTCTTCGGCAGAGAGTTCAGGGGTGCGCGTCGGTGATCTGCTTCTGGAACTCAACCGTCAGCGTGTCAAGGATATCAAATCCTATCACGAAGTGCTGACCCGGATTGAAAAGGGCCGAACCGCCCAATTACTCTTCAGGCGTGGCAACAGCCATGTCTTTGTGGTCCGGTTTGAAAAATAAAAATTGTTAAAAACCGGCTAAAAACCCCTTCCTGCATTTTGGATTTGCAGGAAGGGGTTTTTAGCCGGATTCGGAACCAACAGAGACCGTATCGTAATAATTTTTTTAGATCTGACGCAAATGGGGTCGTGACGCTGTCGCAACCATCTACAGAAGATTGTACTCTTGATGCGGTTTTTATGTCACTTTCTGTTTGAGAGAAATAAAAATACCGAATCCGTTTACCGGTTTCGGTCTATTTTTCGAATTATATGGTGGAGCTGAGGGGATCGAACCCCTGACCTTACGGCTGCCAGCCGTACGCTCTCCCAGCTGAGCTACAGCCCCACATCGGAAAGATTGTCGTCTTATAATCGACCCGCGCCCGGTGTCAACAAAAAATGATATTTTTTGACCCGTCCGCAAATTCGAATTAAACATTGACAGTTGGTTTTTCGAACAGATATTATACAAAATTTAGTGTTTTTTATCAGGCGTACACAAGGAGAGGTCAATGCTGCGTTATCTGAGGGAAAATTCAGGCAACTGGATCATCAAGGTTTTTCTGGGTATCATCGTGGTGGTGTTTGTTTTTCTGGGCGTGGGGTCCATGAATGCCACCCGGAACAATTCAGTGGCTACGGTGAATGATGTGCCCATCACCGTGGATGAATATCAGCAGGCATATCAAACCCTGGTGGAACAGATGCGGAATCGGTTTCAGGACAATTTGACCGAAGACCTGCTGAAAGCCTTGAACGTCCGTCAGCAAGCCTTAATTCGCTGATTGAAGACAAACTGATGACTGCCCAGGCCGATGCCCTGAAAATTGTTGTCACAGATACGGAACTGGAACAGTCAATTTTGAACATAGATGCTTTTCACAAAGACGGCCAGTTTGACATGACCCTTTACAAACGGCTGCTGGGGCTCAATTCCATGACCCCTGAAATATTTGAGCAGCTTCAGCGGAAACAGTTGAGAAAACAGAAGCTTCAGGACATGATTGTCGGTTCCGTGACGGTCTCGAATTTGGAAGCAGACAGTTTTATACTTTTCACAATACATCCATGCGAGTGGATTACCTGAAAGTGGACCCGGCCGATTTTTCAGAGATTCCCGTGACAGAAGACCTGATCCAGGCCCATTACAATGACAACAAGACCCGGTACCAATCCGAACCCAAACGCAGGGTGGCATTTATCCGGTATTCTCCGAACGATTTTACGGATCAGGTGACCATTACCCGGGAACAGGTTTCAGCCTATTTTGAAGCAAATCCGGAAGAGTTCACAATTCCGGAACAGGTGGAAGCGAGTCATGTTTTAATTCAAGCCGCGGATACTGGGGATGAGACTGAAATGGAAACAGCGCATCAAAAGGCCATGGCCGTGTATCAGCGTGCCGTGGGTGGTGAGGATTTTGCCGAACTGGCCAAAGAGACCTCTCAGGGTCCTTCCAAAGAGGACGGGGGATATCTGGGAAAATTTGACCGGGAAAGCATGATCAAACCATTTGCAGATGCCGCATTTTCCATGCAGCCCGGTGAGATTTCCAAGCCGGTGAAGACCCGGTTCGGCTGGCATGTGATCAAGATGATGAACCGATTCGATGCCCGGATAAAAACGCTGGATGAGGTGGCCGAAGAGATTGAAAGCCGGCTTAGACAGGAAACGCTGCAACAATTGGCCTACGATAAGGCTGAAGACGCCTTTGATGCAGTCATCGACGGCGACAGCCTGGCGCAGGTGGCACTGATGACCGGAAAAGAGGTCCAGTCCACAAAGGCATTTGATCTGAACGGAAACGGTCTTGATTTGGATGTTGCCGCCGGGTTTGCCCAGGCCGCGTTTGACCTTCAGCTCAAACAGATCAGTGACATTCAGCAGATTGATGAGGATTATTTTTTGATTGAAATCACGGAAATTATTGAACCGGTTCAACTTCCCCTGGAAGCGGTAACAGATCAAATTTCGCAGGAACTGGAAAGAAAACTGCGCCGACAGGTTGCTGAAGAACAGGCCAAAAAACTGCTGGAAGCTGTAAAAATCAGCTGGAAATCTTGAAAAACCGGCCCAGGAAAATGAACTGGAAATTTCTACGACAGATTGGTTTACCCGCAATGAACCGGTCCGGGAAGTCGGACGGTCCGACACGTTCAACCGTGATGCGTTTACATTGACCCCGGAAAACCGGGTTTATCCTGAGGTACTGCAGACGGATCAGGGGTTTTTCATAATTGCCTTTCATGACTTGCAGGTGCCTGAACAGGACGACATTCAGAACGATCGGGAAAAATCAAGTTACAGCTGCTTCAGGCAAACAGTCACAATACTTTCAATCATGGCTTGAAGAACTAAAGGAAAACAGCACCATTGAAATTAATTCCCAGTTTATCAATAATTGATCGGATGTCGCGGATTGCACGCAGGGGGCGAGTCCAATGTTTGGCATGGCTTGCCCTGATCGGCGTACTGATCGGGTCTCAGGCGGCAGCGTCTGCACTTCCCGTTTCCGTCAGCCAGGTGATAGAGGACCCGGCTGTGGTTCACGGCACTCTGGACAACGGGTTTCAATATGTGCTTATGAAGAATGCCACCCCAAAGGACCGGGTCAGCGTCTATCTGAACATTTTTGCCGGATCTGCCCAGGAATCGAATCACGAGAAGGGAGTGGCCCATTTTCTGGAACACATGCTTTTAACGGCACCGAGCATTTTTCCCCGGGAGAACTGGTCACCTATTTTCAATCCATCGGCATGGATTTCGGTGCGGATGTGAACGCCAGCACCTCTTTTTTCCATACGGTGTATGATCTCAACCTGCCCAAAGGAGATCAACCTCACATCGAAGATGCCCTGCAGGTGCTCACGGATTACGCCGCAGGCGCCTTGCTTCTGGAAGCAGAAGTTGACCGGGAGCGCGGGATCATTCTGGCAGAAAAACAGGAGCGGGACTCGGTTTCCTATCGGACCTTTGCACAGACGTTCGCCTTTGAACTGCCGGGGTCTATACTGCCTCAGCGCTTGCCCATCGGCACACGATCAGTGATTGAAACCACGGATCAAAACCGGCTCAGACAGTATTATGACCGATGGTACCGGCCGGACAACATGGTGCTGATCATGGTGGGAGACATGGATCTGACGGCGGTGGAAAAATGGGTGACTCAGGCATTTCAACCCCTTGAGCCCCGGCTGTCTGAAAGCCTGTACGCCCCCCGGGGGATTGCCTGGGAACCCCATGAGGGCATTCAACCGTTTCATGTGTTCGAACCAGAAGCTGGCAATACGCGAATCACCATCGAACGGATCCAATACACCGATTTTTTCTATGAAACAGAGGAAACCCTGAAGCGGGAAGTGACCCGGACTCTGGCCGACACCATGCTTGAACACCGCTTTTCACAGATGATCCAGAAAGGAGGGGTGGATTTCTCCTCTGCCTCGGCTTATTCCGGCCGGTTTCTCAATCATGTATCTGCCGCTGCCGTTACTGCGACCTGCGATGCCGGGCACTGGGAAAACAGCTTGATGCAGCTGGAAAAACTCCTGCGACAGGCCCTGGAGAGCGGATTTACCCAGGAAGAACTGGATCGGGTCAAAGCGGATTTTGTGACCCGCCTGGATACGCAGGTCCGGCAGGCAGATACCCGTCAGACACAGGATCTGGCCCGGTCTCTGCTTACTGCCGTTCAAACGAAAATTTGGTTTTATCCCCTGTACGGGCTCAAACGCTGCTGAAACCCCATGTGGAAACCCTGTCCGTTCAGGCGGTGAATGAAGCATTTCAGTCATCCTGGAGCACGGATCACCGGCTGGTTCTGGTGACCGGAAATGCGGACATTTCATCGGGAGCATCTGAGCCGCCGGAAAAGATCATCTTGAAAAGGTTCCAGAACAGTGCCAGGGAAAAGCCAGCCTGTTTCAGCCGTCTGGCTCACTTTCATTTCCTTATCTGCCGGTTCCGGATACCATGGCTGCCATTCTTACCCGACAGGAAAACGTGAACCACCTGGGTATCACCCAGGTGGATTTGGACAACCGTGTCCGGCTGAATCTCAAACAGACCGATTTTCAGAAAGGCCGGTTTCTTTTTAAGGTGAGTTTTGGCTATGGCAGAGCATGTGAGCCGGCTGACAAACCCGGTATCGCCCCCATCAGTCAGCAGACGCTGCAACTCAGCGGTCTGGGCCGCATGACCCTGGAGCAGTTGGAAAAAGCCCTGGCCGGCAGGGATGTGATCATGGAATTTTCTGTGGAAGACACCTGTTTCTCTTTGAACGGATCGGCTGATCCCTGGGAAACCGAGCTGGTGTTTCAATTGATTCAAGCGTTTCTGACGGATCCGGGATTCAGGCCGGAAAGCCTTGAGCTATCCAAAAACCAGTACCGTCAGATGTACGATGCCCTCAAACAGACTCCGGACGGAATCATGCGCATCCAGGGAGACCGGTTTCTGGCCGGGGGCGATACTTGGTTCGGCATGGCCCACCCGGATGAAGTGGACCGGTTGACTCTGGACGATCTTCAGTCCTGGCTCCTTCCTGTTTTCAACCAGGGGGGGGTTGAAATATCGGTGGCGGGAGATTTCGATGCAGAGGCGGTGGTTTCCCATGCCCGAAAGTGGCTGGGGGGACTGACCGCACCGGAAACAGGTCCTGGATGTGACTTTGGCAGACCCGGGACGGTTCGATTTCCCAATGGGGACGCGCTGTCATTGACCCTGGATACCAAAATCGACAAAGGCGTGGTCCGAATCGCTTTTCCAACTGATGATTACTGGGATGTGGAATTGTCGCGGGGACTGTCCATGCTGTCCCGGGTGCTGTCCGAACATTTGAGAAAAATCATCCGGGAAAAACTAGGGGCTGCTTATGCACCCTATGTGTACAATCATCCGTCCCCGGTCCACGACGGATACGGAGTCTTGCAGATGGTGGTGCCGGTGTCGATTCAAAATGTGGACGAGGTGACCCGTACTCTTCATGAAATTGTGACAGACGTGCGTGTAAAAGGTGTTTCAGAAAGGGAAACCGAGCTGGCGCTGGCACCGGTGCTTAAACAGCTGGAAGTACTGCGTGAAACCAATGAATACTGGCTGAATTCCGTCATGGCGGGATCCCGACGTCATCCGGAAAAGCTGGACTGGGCAACGACCATTTTATCCGGTTACGGAGGGCTAACCCATACTGACATGACAGAACTGGCAAACACCTATCTGGATGTGGAAACATCCGCTGAAATCCGCATTGTGCCGGCACAGTAACCAGGCCTTGATTCACCCATCAGGGATCAAGCCATTCTTCGTCAGGAGCCTTATCTGTTGAGACCTGTTCCCAGGCAGATTGGATCACTTCATATCCAAATCCACAGTAGCGCAGATAATTGAACGCCTTTTTCTGCCTGGCCTTCGGATCCAGATGGCGCCAATGCCGGATTCGGGCAGACAGGGCTTTGCAGGCCATTTGGATATCATCATATGATTTTAGCTGGGATTCGATGATTCGGGTGCAGATGCCTTTTTGTTTCAGTTCATGGGTTAGCGCAAACCGGGATTTTGGGTGGTTTCTTTTCCGGTTTTCGATGAATATCCGGGCAAAGGCCTCATCGTCAAGATACCGGTACCGGTTCAACCGGTCAATAATACGGGGCACCCATGCCGGATCCGGACTTTTTTGGGTCAGATAGCCGGTCATTTCTTTAACACTGCGAGGCCGAATAGCCAAATACCTCAAGGCGGCCTGGAACAGCTTTTCCTCTCCCGGGCCTGGCGTGTCATCAAACAGCGGCATGAGTCAGCTCCAGTTCAGGGAGAGCACAGCCAGTTCCTCTCCGGTCTGTGCATCAAAATACCGTGGCACGTTGTCAACGGATCCAGGTGATCCGCTACCGCGGTTTTGACAGTCACAGTTCCCGGATACAAAGTCTCTTTGACAAAATTGATGACCAAGGTGACCACTTCATGATTGGTCAGCCATGAAACGGGCAGGGTCTCTAAAGCCCATGTGACATATACAGTGTTGTTCACATGCTGGTTCATGTCCAGATCATGGATACGGACATGAAATTTTCTTCCGTACTGCCAGTGAGACAGGTCCGGATGGTTGGGCCACAGGTCAGGCGTCGGTCCGCTCCGGTTTGCCAGGGCCGGGGGCATGTGGTGAGACAGCCTTACTGGCCGGTTGTTTTCAGCTTTAACCAGGACCCAGACTGACAATGCCTTGATCTTTTGGATCCCATCAGAAGACACTATCTCAAACTCATGGATTTCATACAGATTTTTCCAGGGGAACCGCCAGGTTCTCAGTTCATAGGGACCGGGCCAAGGCAAAGGATGGATCACGCGGATCTGGTAACGGGAGATAACCCACTTCAACCGTTTTTCAGCCAGGTCAAAACTGCTGACCCCCATCTGATGCGCGTGAATAACGGCCACATCCTGAAAAAGCGACACCAGCCGATCCATGCGCACGTGGTTGTTGGCACCCATCACAGAGTAGGGCAGAATCAGTTCCTGACTGAATATCGGATCAGCAGACATGTCAGGGAATCTTTTTCAGTAATCTGGCAGGGGATTTTAGCAGATCGGTGAACATATTGATCAGGCCCTTTCCCACAGCAGATGGATGCAGCGGCGTGATCACCGGGTCGTTAATGGTACCGGTGGCACTGGCGGGAAACGACACCAAACGGCCGTCGAGAATGGTATTGATTACCGGAATGAATTGAACAATGGTGTCAATGGTTTTGAACGGGGCCACAAGACAGGTCAGATTCAGCCTGTTCTCAAACGGATGGATTTCCCCGGTAAAGAACAGGGCCATGTTTTCCGCATCAATGACTGCTTTTTCCAGCTGAATGATGCCGTTTTTCATGTGTGCGTTCACTTCAATCCGGTGATAGCGGAACCCTTCCTGACGAATATCCGGGAGTTTCAGGATATTCAAGACTGAAAGAAGCCTGGACAGCAGGGTCATTTTATGAATCTGCCCGTTTTCCGACACAAACGTGATGTCTCCGCTCAGCCCGGTGTGCAGGGTTTGAGAGGTCCGGTGTTGGACAAAGCTGCATTCAGGGAATATCCGCCGTCCATCAGATGAATACCCGGATAAACACAGGAGAGCAAATCACCGACATTCTTTCGTCTGCAGCGGTAAGCCTCAGGTTCGTTTCGGCGTGTCTGACCGGGGATGCCGGGTCCGGGTTGATTTTCATCTGGCCGGTGATATCAACTCCGCAGAAATCTGCGCGATCCAATCGGACATCAGCCTGATGATGGGCCCATAAGATTCCGGCCTTAAGACCGGTGAAACGGAATGTCCCGTATTCCAGGCGGTCTGCGAGAAGGGTCAGATTTTCTCCAGGGATGGGGAAAGGGGCGCCGGATCCTTTGTTTTCGAAATCATCGGTATCAGGGAGTCCATTTGAATCAAACGGGTGTGGACCCGCAGCCCGGTATCCGGATCTGCCGTGATGTCAACAGGCTGCCCCTGGGTCAGGGCCAGGACACGCTGATAGATCAGAGATTTTTGGTCCAGAAGGGTATCCAGGGAACGGGTGTCGAGTCTTCCCTTGAACCGGACCGCAGGAATGGGCAGATGCCGGTCGAACCGGATGGTAGCGTCTGTCAACGGTTTGTGTTCAAGCCGGATCATATCGGGTTTCAGGTCATCTGTTCCGGTACCGGACAGCTGAATGGACAGCCGCATATTGGTTCCCATAACGGCTTGCCCGGACAGGGAAATCCGGCCCTCAAGCATTTGAAACCTACCGGCTTCCACCTGAAACGGCAGGGCCAGGCCGGCCGGGTATGTTATCCAATTAGACAACCAGTCCAGATCATTGATCATGGCCGTAAGATCATTGATCGACAACCGGTTTTTGACCATTTTGAATCCGGCGGACAGGTCCTGGATCTCATGGCTTGGGGAAGTAAACCCGATCCGGATATCCCTGCCAGTGCCGGATAAATCAAGCACACCCCGGGTCAAATCAAACATCGGGCCTTTGTACTGAAGCTGGGTAACCGCCAGACGGCCGGACATCTGTTCAAGCGGCGCCACCCGGGTTTTAAGCGGTTCCCAGTGCTTCAGTTTGGGCCATATTTCCTGAATATCGATCTCCATTTCATCTGCAAACAGAGCCAAATCAGGGTTTTTTCCAATCGACACCTGTGCGGTGCCGCCGCTCACCAGGGTTCTGCCGATGGTACCGGAAAACCCGGTGATCCGGACCTGGTTGTTTTCATATCGGAAAACACCCTGTGACACGGTGACGGGAAAGGGAATCCGGTCATAACTGCCGATGCATGAAAACGGTTTTGTGGAGACAGACACCGACAGATCTGGCTGCTCATGTGTCACGGCCAGGGTCAATAAAGTGTCGGCCCGGCCTTGGAGACCTGTGATCCGGGCCATCTCTTTTGCTAGCAAGGTATCCGGTAACAGACGGACCAGCGTGGCTGGTAATTCCGCCAGGTTCACATCCAGATCGAATTCACCCGTAAACGGGACATGGGACGGGTGAAGCAGATCAATGGACAACCGTCCACGGGTCATTATAGAAGACTCAATTCTTCCATTGCGGGCTTGAATGGTCAATTTGCCGTCCGACACGCCGGCGGTACCGTTGACATATTCGGCTGTCAGCGGGGTCCCGGGTATTTTTACCAGCGCATTTTCAGCGGCTCCTTCCAGGGACATTTTCCGGGGATCAAACAGGGTGTCCCAGGTGGGGGCATGAAACCCTACGGTCACATCATAGGCCGAACCCTGCCATAGTATATTAAACAGATGATTCACCACGGCATTGTCAGAAGCCAGGGCCAGGGAGACTTCGCGGGCCTGGGCAATGTCGATCTGATTCCCCTGGAACGTCAAAGCGGTTTTCTTTGCAGACAGGTTGTTTGTAAATGCCATGGATACCTGTGCGAAAGGATATTCCAACAGAACCGGATCCAGACGAAACCCCACCTGATCCGGCAGATATGAAAACGCCATGTGAACCTCGCCGCCTCGGACTGGGGACTGGGACAACCGGGAGGAGGTGATTTCAAACCGGTCCAGCCTCAGGTTACCGGTGATGCCGGTATCCG
>LQAG01000401.1_pt1 | contig 12945 bp, 22 predicted proteins | sample 1535801 | NCBI WGS metagenome assembly LQAG01 (sample SAMN04331584, study PRJNA305678) | bioreactor metagenome | isolation source: bioreactor_3 inoculated with Wadden Sea sediment 1st replicate of a... | place: Germany:Bremen | reverse complement strand
GAAAGACCGGCTTCCATATCCGGACGGGGCTGGTTGTCCAGTTTTGTCTCCAGGGCGGCCAAAGATTGCTCCAGACTTGCAATGCGGGTTTCCATGACCTGGAGCCGTGTGATGTCAGGATCAGAGGTCACGGCTTCGGTCCGGGACCCCGAAGACCTAAAAAAACAAAAACACCAGCAAGGTCACAACCAAAGCACCGGCGATGATCAGGGTGGTCTCATTTTTTTGAACAGCGACGGGCTGATACCCCAGGGACCGGTCCGGCCTTCCGCCGTTTTTTTCCGGTTGGTATTGGTCTGGGTGGTGGGAATTTTTGAAGCCGGTTTTTCCTTTTGTTTCATTGTCTGCTCCTCTTCCATGAGATCAGATTATCCAGGGTTGTCAGGTGGTATTTCATCCGCCATAATGTCAACCAGTCCTCCAGAAGAACGGCCAGACGGGCTTTACGTGTTTCGTACTCCGCTTCGGCCGCAAGGGGTTCCACCCGCTTGCATGCCGTCAGGATATCGGTATCTTTCCCCTGGGTGTGCCGGTTAAGAACGGTATAGATATCCAGGGCCTGTCTGTAATATCCCTGGGTTTCATAGGCCTTTGCCAGTTCCCGTGTATGATATGCATGGTCCATGAAACGTCCTTTTTTTATTTCTATTCCATTTGTTTAAAAATTAATTCATCCGGCTCAGCCATTCCCTGCTCATGTTTTGCCAGATGCCTGACATATTCAATATCCTGCTTCAACCGGAAGATCTGATTTTCAACCGCCCGGTTTTCCTGTTTCACGATACCGATCTGGGACATCACCGATGCTTTTTGTTCGTTGAGGTGACGAAAATCCCTGATGCCATGGGTTGAAAAAAAAATGTAAACCAGAAACAATCCCATAAGAAAAAGCGTTACGTAGAATCCTGATTTTTCAATGCGGCCCATCAAAGTTCCTTTTTTCGCTGCGGTTCTCAACCACTGCCTGACCATATGGAATTCAGGCAGACAAAAAATTTTTGCCCCGATCAGCACAGTACCCATGCCCAGCAACACACAAGCCATCACCTGTACTCCCAGCACCAGTTTGCTTTCATTGTCAAACAGGAAAAACCGGTTCATCCCCTGGATCAAGATTGCCATTATAGCAGATAAGAAAAGGGCTCTGCAACCCGAAACCAGAATACCAGATATTGAGAAGCGGATACCCGCCGGAGAGTGGTACATCAAAAAAAAGAACCCGGCCATGGATGAAATCGTCACCGCCAGGGCCAATCCCTGATTTCCATGTAATACATCAGTATCGGTGCGCACACCAGGTTCGTGAACATGGAGATAAGACCGGCATAAAACGGATGTTCGGTGCTGTCCAGGGCGTAATGAACCGTGATCAGCAAACGGGTGCCGATGAATGCCCCCGTTCCCGGTGCCAGATACAACAGACAGTCTGCGGTCCGGATCACCGACGGTGTATCAAATGCCCCTGACCGAACAGCAGCTGAACAATGGGTTCATTCAAAATCATCAGCCCGGCCATGGCGGGGATGGCGGCAAACACGGCCAGACGGATACCGGTATCAAATACCTTCTGGATGTGAGTGATCCCACCGGCCGCGGCCTGTCTGGAAAAAAACGGAAACAGCACCGTGGATATGGACACCGCGATCAGGGCCACTGGAAACTGAACCAGGCGGTCGGCATAATACAGGTGGGACACACTGCCGTCCGCCAGCAAAGAGGCCAGAAAAGAGATCACCAGCATATTGAACTGATAGGGAGCGGCCCCCACCATACAGGGGAGCATTTTTTGAGGCTGTCAGCCACCTGAGGGTGCTGCCAGACAAACCGGTTCAGACGGATCATTCGTTGCCGGAGAATGAAGGGCAACTGAAACACCAGCTGGGCAGCGCCGGCAGTCATTACCCCCATGGCAAGCCCAATTACCGGTGCTTCATAAACACCGGGGTCAAAAGTATAAACAGAATCAGCACCAGATTAAAGATCATGGGTGTCGCACCGGGGACCCAAAAATTACCCAGGGTATGTAACACCCCCATTGACAGAGAAATCATCAGGATCACCCAGAGATACGGCATCATGAGCCTGAAAAGAACCAAGGTCAGGGCGAACTGTTCTTTGCCGGGTGCAAATCCCGGTGCCATTAACGACAGAATCCAGGGTGCCAGAAGCCATCCGGCCAGGATCAGCACTGCACCCACAACTGACAGAATCCCCGCCAGGCTGGTGACCATGGACACGGCCGCATCCCGCCGGCCAGCCTGCACATGTCTGGAAAAGGCGGGATAAAGGTAATGCTGAAGATCCCGTCGCTGACCATTTTCCTGAGCAGATCAAACGGACGGAAAGCGATAAAAAAAGCATCACTCACCGCCGTGGTCCCCAGAACCATGGCAATGGCCGCGTCCCGGACCACTCCTAATATCCGGCTAACCAGGGTCAAACCGCTGACGGCAGCAGTATGTCGGATCAGGGCCATGACAATTTTACCCTTGACAGAAAAAAGGATATTTTGTAGATATATGGTTTTGAAATATCAAATGTTTTAAAATTCAACCGACGAATACAAGGAGTGAATGTAAATTGGCCAACCACAAATCCGCAAAAAAACGGGCAAAAACAAAACCTGGTCAGACGACAGAGAAACCGGTCTGTCAAATCCAAACTGAAAACGCTGGAAAAAAATTGCGTGCGGCCAAGGATTCGGGAGACGATTCGATCAATGAATTGATGCGGCAGAATCAGTCCGCACTTCAGAAAGCCTCTCAAAAAGGCATTATTCATAAAAACACCGCTTCCAGAAAAATTTCCAGACTGTCCAAACTGGTCCATGCCTGAACCGGTGTGAACGCCTGAACCGAAATAAACCAAGACAGGATTTACACCCTTGTAGATCCTGTCCTGATTATTCAATCACTTTCCGAGCGACCATCCTTCAAAAATCAGCGGACATCTGGCTGACGATCCGTTCCGCGATCCGTTCCGCTATAATTTCTATAGCCTGCCGGATATTGGCCGTGTCATCGATCCGGTTCGATCCCACAGCATACGACTCCACAGCGGTGAACTGACTCACCGACCAGATCACTGTCTTGTCCGGTGAGAGCAGCTGTACATCCACCATCGCCCGCACCCGCCGTTCCGTCACATTTTCCGTGGAAGACCGGGACAAGGTCGAAAAGGTGATGGACGTGACAGCCCCCTCGATCAGATAGGCGGCTTCATCCGGGTCCACCACCCGGGTGTCGGTCCGGTCCTGAATCTCCCGGATCAGCTCGTTGGTAAAATCGATGCCGGCATGGGTCTGGGCGGTCCGGTTGGCAAATACGGTCACCCCCACCCGGGAGACACCGGGATGTACCAGCCCCCTCCCTTCCAATCGGTAGCCGCAGGCGGTCACGGTCAGCATCAGCACCACTACCCCCCGCCAGAAATCGAACCGCGGGTTGTCTTAAACGAATCATATCACACCACAATGTTGACCAGAATCTGTTTTTGTTGACCAGAATGATCTTTTCACCGGCTGATTCTGAATATGTCTGGCGATTTTTTCATCTGCCAGGGCCATTTCTTTAATGGCTTCCTCACTGGTGCCGGCTGCCACACTGAATTTGGACCGCAGTTTGCCGTTCACCTGAACCACCACCAGGGTTTCGTCCGTTTCCAGGCTGTCTTTGCGATATTCCGGCCAGGGTTGTTCCAATACACTGCCCTGCCCGCCCATCTTTTGAAACAGTTCTTCACAGAAATGGGGCGTGATGGGACTGAGAACCAGTACCATGCTTTCCATGGCCGCCAGCACCACAGCCTTTGTTTCAGAATCAGCGGTGTCCAGATCAATGGTGTACACAGCGTTCACCAGTTCCATGATGGCGGCGATGGCCGTGTTGAAGTGAAAGCTTTCATCAATATCCGAGGTCACCTTCTGAATGGTCTGATGGGTTTTGATGTACAGCTCTCTGGCGGCCGGGTGCTTCAGATCTCCGGCCGGACCGGAAAACCGGGCCACCTGCCGGGCATCGATCTTTTCCATGCATGCCAGGGCCAGGCGCCAGACCCGGTTGATGAACCGGTTGCTGCCGTCCACTCCGTCTTCACTCCATTCCAAATCCCTTTCCGGCGGGGCCGCAAACAGACAGAACAACCGGGTGACATCTGCCCCGTACGTCTCCATCAGTTCATTGGGATCCACTACGTTCTTCTTGGATTTGGACATCTTGATGACCCGGCCCACCTCCACCTCTTTGCCGCAACGGGTGCAGACATACTGATCATCGCTTGATTTTTCCGCCTGTTCCGGAAACAGGTACCCGTGCTCCGGACAGGTCATGGTTTCCTTGCACACCATGCCCTGGGTGAGCAGCCGGGTAAACGGCTCCTTGAAATCGATCATACCGAAATGATGCAGCACCCGCATGAAATATCTGGAATACAACAGATGCAGCACCGCATGCTCCACCCCGCCGATGTACTGGTCCACGGGCGCCCAGTATTGAACAGCTTCCGGATCGAACATGCCCTGTTCATACCGGGGTGAACAGTACCGCAGGTAATACCAGGAAGACTCAACAAAGGTGTCCATGGTATCGGTGTCCCGCCGAGCGTCTTTTCGGCCGCAGGCCGGGCAGACCGCTTGTTTGAAATCATCCAGAAATGGCAGAGGGGATCCGCCTTTTTCCATGAGATTGGCATCCTCGGGCAGGGTGATGGGCAGGTCTCGTTCCGGCACGGGGACCACCCCGCAGTCCGGACAATGGATCACCGGGATCGGCGCTCCCCAGTAACGCTGTCGGGAAATGCCCAGTCCCTCAGCCGGAAGGAGACCGCCCTTTTTCCCCCGGCCCAGTTCCGCCAGCCAGTCCGTGATCGCTTCCATGGCAGCCTCATTATCCATGCCGTTAAACTGTCCGGAATTGACCATGACCCCCGGGCCGGTATATGCCTGCTCCATTACGTCCGGATCCAGAGATTCGTCTTTCGGCTGAACCACAACCCGGATATTTAAGTTGTATTTTCTGGCAAAATCAAAATCGCGCTGATCCCCGCAGGGCACGGACATGATGGCGCCGGTGCCATATCCCATGAGCACGAAATTGGCCGTATAAATGGGAATCTGTTCGGCCGTAGCCGGATTGATGCAATAACGGCCCGTGAACACACCCTCTTTTTCATATTTTTCCAGGCCTTCCAGGGACCTCTCCTGGGTGGCCACCCTGTCCACAAATTCCGCCACGGCCGGTTCCTGGTCCGTTCCCCGGCACAGGGTTTCCACCAGGGGATGTTCCGGCGCCAGGCACATGAACGTGGCCCCGAATACTGTGTCGGGCCGGGTAGTGAATACCTCGATCTCCTCATCCATGCCCGCCACCTGGAACCGGAGTTCAGAACCCACACTCTTGCCGATCCAGTTTTTTTGCATCACCGTAACCTTGTCCGGCCAACCCGGCAGCCGGTCGCAGTGTACCAGCAGGTCTTCAGCGAAATCGGTGATCCGGAAAAACCACTGCCACAATTTTTTCTGCCGCACCGGCTGAGAGCAACGCCAGCACTTGTCCTGCTCCACCTGTTCATTGGCCAGAACCGTCTGACATTTTCGCACCAGTTTACAAAGGATTCCTTGCGGTATGCCATGCCGTTTTCCAGCATTTTCAAAAACAGCCACTGCTCCCATCTGTAATATTCCGGGTGGCAGGTGGCAATCTCCCGGTTCCAGTCATAGGAGAACCCCATCTTTTTGAGCTGGGCCCGCATGGTACGGATATTCTCATACGTCCAGGCCGCCGGGTGGGTATTGTTGTCAATGGCCGCATTTTCCGCTGGCATGCCAAACGCGTCCCATCCCATGGGATGCAGCACGTTGAACCCCTGCATCCGTTTGTACCGCACCACCACATCCCCGATGGTATAATTGCGCACATGGCCGATATGGATCTTGCCCGACGGATAGGGAAACATCTCCAGCAGATAGTATTTTCCTTTGACGGGTCTTCCGTAACCGCAAAAAGCCCCCGGTCTTTCCAGTATGCCTGCCATTTGGATTCCACATCAGCAGGGTTGTACCGTTCCTCCATGGTTGTCATATCCTTTCACACAAATCTTGAACATCGGTTTTGCATATCAAAACTCAATAGATGCCACAACCATATATAAATAGCAAGTGTTAGAGAAATCGGGAAATAATAATCATGCTAAGGCCGCACCCATAAATCCCAGAGAATCCTCTGGCCGGCACCAAAGGCCATGGCAGATGACACCACCGGTTTTTCAACTGCACATGATGAAATGGTTGCTTTTTATCGGTCAACAAAAGAATTCATTTTTTGACATTCAATTCTGTGGCATATAACTATGAAGAGGCAATGACGATTAAGCGATTTATCCGGGGTGACATTTTCCGCTCTGGGAAACGTTCCCTTTTGTTCCCGGAAAGTACAGCATCGAGGTTTACCTTAAAGGCATGGAGGAGGAGGCACTGTCTGTCGGTGAAATCGAGATTGAACAGGATCAGCTGATTGAATTTGATACGGGATTGTAGATCAGTGAATTTTTCAGATCCATGCACTTGAAAGAGACCAGAAATTCGGGAGGGGGTGGAATCGTGATCCTGAGGCGGCCGATAAAGTCTACCCCTGTGTGAACTGAAATCTTAGTATCCCGGGCATGATATCTATTTTCAGCTTGACCCAAAACAACAGGAATGATATATATAATGGTTTTATTGAACACCTGATGTGCAGGTGTCATTTTTTTTTTTAATCCTTGCTCCGGGAGAAACCCGGGGGCTTTTATATCCGCAAGGAGACGAAATGAGGAAGTACGAAACCGTCGTTATTTCTGACCCTGATCTTCAGGATCAATCACGCGCCGAGCTGCTTGATAAAGTCAGAAATATCATTGCCAGAGAAAATGGTATTTTTTTGTATGTGGATGACTGGGGCAGCAAAAACTGGCCTATGAAATCAACAAAAAGCTGCGGGCCACTATTCCTGCCTGACTTACGGCGGCACCGGAGACCTGGTCAAGGAGCTCGAAAGAAACCTGGGGCTCAATGATGATGTCATGAAATACATGACCATCCTTCTTTCCTCGGATGAGACTGCGGATTCCCTGGCCAAAGAGGCTGAGGATATCCAAAGCCGCAAAAGCTCAGGCTGCTGCAGCCCAGGAAGCCGATAATGCAGATGATTCCGAAACAGACGATGAAACCGATGACACGTCCCCGGATTCCCGGGAATCCGGGGAAACCGTCACAGACGATCAAAATTGAATTTAGAATTGGAGGAAATGGACTATGTATAGAGACCAGGCCCAAAGAGGTGGCGCCAAAACAGATTCTACCAGCGTCGCAAAATCTGCCGATTCTGCGTGGACAACGACATGGTAATTGATTACAAAAACAGCAAAACGTTAAAGCAGTTCATCACGGAACGGGGGAAAATCATTCCCAGGCGGATCACCGGCACCTGTGCCAAACATCAGCGAAAACTGTCCCTGGCCATTAAGCAGGCCCGACAAATAGCTCTGCTCCCGTTTGTGGGCAGACCCCCGCAATAGATCAGACAGCCGGAGTCATTTGAAGGTGCCCCCGTTATCGTGCATCCATCCGCCGTCAAGGATTTGGTTCTGGGAACCTGCCTGTGTATCCTGACATTTGCCGTCAGTTACTCGTTTCCTTTGCTGGGGGTGTTTGCCCTGTTGCTGCTGCCGCTTCCGGTGCTGTATTTTCGTCTGAAACTGGGTAGAAACAGCGGCGGGATCATTGCGCTGGCCAGTTTTCTGGTTCTTCTCGTGTTCAGCGGCGGAGTGGCGTTTGACACCCTGTATTTTGCGGCGCTTCTGCTGACCGGGTTGTTTCTGGGCGAATGCATTGAGCAGCAGTGCAGCATCGAAAAGACCATGGTGATCACCGTGACCGGTGTTCTTGGTGTGTCAATGGCCGCATTTGGCGTGTATGCCGTTTTTCAGTCACAGGGAATCGGGGAGATCATTCAAAACTACATTTCCCAGTACCTGGACCTGACCTCGGCTTTGTACACGGACATGGGGATTGAACCCACCCAGATCCATGCCCTGAACGCCGTATTTATAGCAGTCATGCCCGGCATGTTCATTGTCTCATACATGACCACGGTCTGGCTCAATGTCCTGATCATTAAGCGGCTTTTGGCCCGGATCGGCATCCGGTTAAAAAACATGGAAAGCCTGAACCGTTTCAAGGCGCCGGACCGACTTGTCTGGGCGGTGATCGGGTTCGGGGTGGTTTTGGCACTGCCGGTGGGGCCTGTCAAATATGCGGGCATCAACTGTCTGATCATTTTAATGCTGATTTATTTTTTTTCAAGGAATTGCTGTAATATCATTTTATTTCCAGAAAAACAATCCCCGACCTTTCTGAAAGTGTTCTGCTATGGCCTGATCGCGGTTCAGATCTACTTTCTGATTCTGGTGATCGGCCTGGGATTCTTTGACAACTGGATCAATTTCAGGAAGCTGGAAACACAAAAAGAATGATACAAAACCCGTCAGCCCAAGCAAAATTGGCTGACCTTCTGGAGGTTGTATATGAAAGTCATACTGAAAGAAACCATTGATACGCTGGGAATTGCCGGCACCGAGTGCGAAGTGGCACCGGGATATGGCCGCAATTACCTGCTCCCGCAGGGAAAAGCGATGCTGGCTACTCCTCAGAACCGTCGGGTCATGGAACAGGCCCGGGCCAAACTGGAACTGCAGATTGCCAAAGAGAAAAAAACTGGCCGAAGAAATGGCGGAAAAAATCAGGGGCGTGGTCTGCAAGCTCAAGGCCAAGGTGCGGGAAGAAATTCATCTTTACGGTTCCATCACCACCCATGATATCAAGGAATCTTTGAACAGCCAGGATATCGTGGTGGAACGCCGTTCCATTCTTCTGGCCGAACCCATCAAGGAAACCGGAGAATACAAAGTCCCCATCCGACTCTACAAGGATGTGGAACCGGAAATCACCGTGATTGTCGAAGCGGAAGAAAAACAAGATAATTAACCCTCCTGCCGGTGCGGTCCGTTGATGCGAAGCGGCTCATTTAACCGCACCGGCAATCAAATGGCTGGAGTTCCTGTGTCTCAGACTCAATCTCGAAAATCAGATCCACTGCTGGACCGGACCCCGCCCATGATCTGGATGCGGAAGCATCGTTGTTAAGTGCTATTTTTATTAACAATGATGTCCTTTTTGACATTACCGATATCCTGACGCCGGACGAGTTCTACAAAGGTGCCCACAAAAAGATATTCAGGGTTATCCTTGATCTGGCATCCCAGGAGGAGCCCGCAGACCTGGTGACCGTAGCCCATGCCCTGAAACAAAAGGACGAGTTGGAAAGCATCGGCGGGGCAGCCTATCTGGCATCCATATCCGATGCCGCGCCCGTGGCAGTCAATGCGGTGCATTATGCCCGGATTATCCAGGGCAAGGCATCGTTGCGGGCCATGATCGATACCGCATCAAAGATCATTCAACGATGCCTCGAAGACAAAGGCGATGTGGCTGATATCATTGATTTTGCCGAATCCGCCATTTTCCAGGTTTCGGAAAAAAAATCCGGGGGCATGTTCAGACCCCTGGGAGAATTGATCAATCTAAACATTGATCAACTGGAGGAGCGGCAGGGCAACGACGGGGGCTGTCCGGGCTTTCCACCGGATATATGCGTCTGAATAAAATCACTTCCGGGCTGCAGAAATCGGATCTCATCATTCTGGCGGCCCGGCCGAGTATGGGAAAAACCGCGCTTGCCCTGAACATTGCCAGGAACGTGGCCATGGAAGAGCAGAAACCCGTGGCTGTCTTCTCCCTGGAGATGTCCAATGAGCAGCTGTCCATGCGGCTTCTGACCGCGGAAGCCCGCATTGACTCCAATCGGCTGCGCACCGGGTTCATCAGCCAGGAAGACTGGCAGAATGTCACGGATGCCGCCAGCATCCTCAATGAGATGCCGATTTTCATCGATGATACCCCAATATATCGGTCATGGATGTCCGGGCCAAGGCCAGAAAACTGTTTCAAAAACACGGAGAACTCGGGATGGTCATCATTGATTATCTTCAGTTGATGAAAGCCCCGATCCACTCCGAGCGCCGGGATCTGGAGATCGCTGAGATCTCCAGGGGGCTCAAATCCCTGGCCAAGGAATTAAAGATTCCGGTCATGGCATTGTCCCAGCTCAACCGGATGCTGGAACAACGCAGTGACAAACGGCCATGATGTCTGATCTCAGGGAATCCGGGGCACTGGAACAGGACGCGGACATTGTGGCATTCATCTACCGAGATGAAGTCTACAACAAAGAACCGGACAACCCCAAAAAGGAACGGCTGAAATCATTGTGGCCAAAAACCGGAACGGTGCCATTGGAACCGCATTGATGCATTTTCATGGGCAATATACCCGGTTCGAAGAACTGGCACCGGACAGCTTTCAGGAATTTCAATGAACAAACATGTCTACGGTAATTTGGCAGGCCTCCGCAATACCCAGCTCAAACGCATTGAAAACCTGTATACCCAGAAATCCCCGCCGGAATGTATCATCAGTCCGGATATCGCCGTGGAACTGGTGCAGATCAGCTACGAAATTCGCCGTCAGATCGGGCTGCTGGTGGACCGGAACGGCAAAATCGTCTGTGTCATTGCCGGCGAACCCCACCGCATCGTCATTCCGGTCACACCGGATCATATGGCCATCCCCGGTCGTCTTAAAGGGCTGCGGTGTGTGCACACCCATTTAAAGGACGAACCTCTGACCCGGGATGACCTGACCGACCTGGCCCTGCTCCGGCTGGACTATATGACGGCTGTATGCCTGAGGTCTGACGGCCAGCCCGGTCCGGTCTATTCCGGCCATGTGCTACCGGATGAAACAAAGGAACCCTTTCAGGTGCTGCCGCCGGTTACACTGCCGGATCTGAACAATGACTGCCTGAGCCAGATCCTGGCCCTGGAAGCGGAACTTTCCAGAAAAAAACGCCCTGCACAAGCCGGGATCCGGCCTGGAAAATGCGTTCCTCATCAATGCCGTGGCCCAGGATTCTGAAGCGGCACACGCGTCCATGGAAGAGCTAAAGGAACTTTGCAAAACCAGCCGGATCACTGTGACCGGTGCCGCCATTCAATACAGAAAAACATCGATCCCAAGTTTGTGGTGGGCAAAGGCAAACTGTCGTCTCTGGTAATCCGGGCCATCCAGAATCATGCTACCATGCTGGTATTTGACCGGGAACTGTCCCCATCCCAGATCCGGTCCATCACCGATTTTGTGGAAATGAAAGTGATTGACCGGACCCAGCTGATCTTAGATATCTTTGCCAAACAGGCCAAATCCAGGGAAGGAAAATTCCAGGTGGAACTGGCCCAGCTGGAATACCTGCTGCCCCGGCTGATTACCAAAACACGGCCATGTCACGCCTGACCGGGGGCATCGGGGGCCGGGGACCCGGAGAAACCAAACTGGAAATCAACCGACGTCGGGTCAGAGACCGTATTACACGCCTGAAAAAAGAGATCACCAAAATCCGGAAACAGCGGCATCAGCAGAAAGCCAGGCGCCGGCAAAAAAACATTCCCGTCATCTCGATTGTGGGATATACCAATGCTGGGAAATCAACGTTACTCAACACGTTGACCCAGAGCGACATCATTGCTGCGGACCGGCTGTTTGCCACCCTGGACCCCTCCTCTCGGCGGCTGCGGTTCCCGGCGGACACGGAAGTGATCGTCACGGACACGGTGGGGTTTATCCAACATCTTCCCAAAGAACTGATGGAGGCATTTCATGCGACGTTGGAAGAGCTGGCCGAAGCAAATATCATCTTGCATGTCATCGATATCAGCAATCCCAGGTACATGCAGCAAAAGGAATCCGTGGAAAAATCCTGACTCAGCTGGAACTGGACAAAATTCCCATGCTGTATGTGTTCAACAAAATGGACCGCGTGGACCTGGCATCCTTTGACAACCCCTGGCTGTTGAATCAGGGGTCTGTGTCTGCGCCCATGAAAAACAGAGCTTGACGGTTCTGGTGGAAAAACTTGAATCCATGGTTGCTCTGCCCGGTTCCAATTTAAGGGTTGACCAATGATTGTTTTTTCTTTACAGTTACGTGCGTTTTAACAATCAGAACAGACCGCGGAAACAAGGATGGTGCCCGACAAAATGAACAATTTTGATGATGAAAAAGCCGACTCTTTAGACACACCCGAGTGTTTCGGAGAATTCAGTAAAACCAACCGGATGTGTCATACCTATTGTGCTGTTTCAATCCAATGCTGCCTGATGCACAGCGTTCATCCCAAAATCGGTCTATTTGAAAAACTGCTGATCCACAACCAGTACGCGCCCAAACCCCATTAATTGATTCACCTGTTTCCAGATACTGTGCGAATTTGACCTGCTTACGGATCAGGAAAAAATTTTTCCCGGGTTCAGAATCTGACGGGGATCAAATACCGCCTTGATCTGTTTCATGACGGATAGTTCTGTTTCACCGATTTCCCAGGACAGATAGGCTTTTTTACTCAAGCCTACTCCATGTTCCCCTGTAATGGTTCCCCCCAGTTCCAGGGTGGCGGCAAACAGTCTGTCCACTGCCTCATACGCCTGTGTCACTTGGGAGGCATCGGCTTTGTCATACATGATATTACAGTGGATATTCCCGTCTCCGGCATGGCCGAAACTGACAACGGTTAGACCGGATTTCTGCTGAATGTCCTGAATGCGTGTCACCATGTCCGGAATGTTTGATATGGGCACCACGATATCTTCGTTCAGCTTCTGGCTGGCGATTTTATACAGGGTGGGTGACAGCGCTTTCCGGGCCTCCCACAGGGTGGCGGCCTGAACCGGATCATCAGCCATGCGGATATCCAGGCACCGGATTTCGAACAGAATTCCTGGTATCTGCTGTGTATGGTT
>LQAG01000400.1_pt1 | contig 13115 bp, 17 predicted proteins | sample 1535801 | NCBI WGS metagenome assembly LQAG01 (sample SAMN04331584, study PRJNA305678) | bioreactor metagenome | isolation source: bioreactor_3 inoculated with Wadden Sea sediment 1st replicate of a... | place: Germany:Bremen | reverse complement strand
GTTAATGATTTTATCATATCCATATCTCCGATAAAATCGGATCACTATTATTTTCATATAAAAACAATTGGTTATGCTCTATAAATTCTCCAAAAAAGGATAAGAGTCAAGCAATATCGAAGATGGAATTATAGAGGCTTCATTTGCTGCTTACAGGGTCTGTTTTTATCATAACTTGCTTGGTTCGCTGTCCAAAGATTTGGACCCGACGTCAATAACAGAAGGAATTTGGACGAGGTCCGAAAATTTTAAAAACACTTTACATTCAAAATTTTTTTATGATTATATGCATATAGTTTCTATATGAATATACTTTTTTATATGTTTAAGAAAAGTGTTTAAAAAGCAATGAAAGTGGGGCGTTCGGCAAAGATTAGAGTTCATTGAGTATCGGCTTTTCTGGGAAGGCACAATCAACAGAAAAGATATAAAGGATGCTTTTGGTGTTTCTATTCCCCAGGCGTCAGCAGATATCAAGCAATATAAACAAACTGCTCCGGGGAATATTTATTATGACAAACGGAGAAAAAAAATACCTGGTATCTTCTAAGTTTGAACCTGTCTTGGGTCCGGTAGATGCTCACAAATATTTATCTAATCTATCAATGTTATCAGAAGGCTTGATCAAAGAGGATGAAACTTTTATAGGATATATTCCAGAGTACTCGGTTGTTCCCTCATTTGAAAGAACTGTTGCCCCATATATCCTTAAAAGGATAGTAAGGGCTTTAAAAGAGGGAAAGGCAATAAATATTCAGTATCAATCCATGAGCAGACCGTCTCCTGTATGGAGATGGATTTCTCCTCATGCTTTTGCGTTTGATGGATTCAGGTGGCACATTCGGGCATATTGTGAGCTTGTAAGTGATTTCAAGGATTTTATTTTAGGGCGTATTCTGGATGCTCAAAATGTAAAGGCATCAAAAGTGAATCCAGCAAATGACTATAACTGGAATCAGTTTGTAACCTTAAAAATAGCAGCTCATCCGGATTTGACTCCAGATCAGCGTAAAATAATTGAAAAAGAGTATAATATGATTGATGGGGTCGCCCAATTAGAGGTTCGGGTCGCTTTTATTTATTATGTCTTACTACGGTTTGGGTTTGAAAATCATGAAAGCCTGATAGTTTCAAAAAACAAAGATGCAATACTGTTGAATTATGGTGAGATTGAAGAGTATATAAGATGAGGTATTCAGAAAGTAATATTCTAATAAATTTTAACGAGCGAAAAGTTTTAAAGGCTTACTTTAATGCAGAGCATGGTAAGGATTTGAATGGATGCGTAAAAGAAAACGCCAAATTTTTCAGGACATCAAACCTTTTGCTTTAGGTATGGATGGTTGGAAAAAGGATTTCGTTTTGTGAAAAATGGTCAATGGTTCTCAGAAGATAATGCCATTGTCGATTTAGGTGTTGGGAAAAACATGGTCGACAGTATCCGCTACTGGTGTGAGATGGCAGGTATTCTCAACGATCATAAAGTGTCCGATCTGGGTAAAAAAATTTTGGACGAAAAGACGGGGTGGGATCCTTTTCTTGAAGATAATGCAACACTTTGGCTGCTGCACTGGAAAGTAAACACCAATCCAGATGTCATCACAGCGGGAACAGCGCTTTTTCTTATCTCCACAAGCCTGAATTCAGTAAATACGACGTGGCCCAGGCTGCTGTAAAAATATTGGACCCAAATAAAAAAGCCCCCTCCGATAAAATTATCATGCGGGACATTGATTGCTTTATCAGATCTTATACAGGTGGGAGGCGATTTGATAGCCATAGCTTAAAAAGAAGAATCATTTGAATGCCCGTTTCAGGAACTCAATCTTATTCATCCTTTGAGAGACTCTGATTTATACCGATTTTCCATTGGCCCTAAGGCATCTTTGCCGCCTGAGGTAATCGGTTTTGCTATTTATGAATACCTGAACCAGGATACAAACCGTGGTGCCATGCGTATTCAGGAAGCTCTGTACCATGAGTTCAGCCCTGGACAGGTGTTTATGCTGGATGAAAACGCCATGATTGAGGCCGTTCAGCTACTTAGCGCTTCGCCAAAATGGCATGGGAAGTATGGGTTTACAGAATCTGCCGGTGTTGCCATGGTTCGATGCGAAATGGAGGAACAAGAGGCTTGGGATCTATTAAATGACTATTATAGAGGGACACCGATCCATGGCTGACCTGAAATTGATTTCCGACTACATCGGTATTGTCCCTGGATTTTTGCGCTCAACCAATCTGGCAAATGACTGGAAACAGGCGGCGGCCAAATCTGATTATATTATCACTCCTAATGTATCCCGGTCTTTGGAGCGGGTTTGCAATGGATTAACCATGAAGGACGGACAGCAGGCGTTTACACTGATCGGTCCATATGGATCCGGCAAATCAGCCTTTGCTGTTTTTTTGTGTCGTCTCATGGGGATGGATCCTATCCTGTCAGAAAAATCAATGGATCTGCTCGCAGGCACTGCCACAACTAAAAGCCGTGCAAAAAATCAAATCCGGGCAGCAAAAAAGGAAAAACAAGGCTTTCTTCCTATTGTCATCACGGCAAGACGCCGCCCCATTTCCCAATTGCTTTTAGAAGGTATTTTAGATGCCGTGCATATGCTTGAACATGGGCCGGGCACCAGTCAATTGATTTCAAGAATTCAGCAGGCCCTTGATAGAAACTATTGGGAGGACTCCGGCACGGTCCTTAACTTCCTTTTGGAAACCCAGAAAGAAGTAAGGGTTCAAGGACTTACCGGTTTGTTGATCTGCATTGACGAAGCAGGAAAAACATTGGAATATGCGCTTCAGGACAAAAGTGGGGGGGATGTATATATCTTCCAGCAAATCGCTGAATTTGCCAATCGTCAAAAGGGTGTACCTGTCCTGTTTTAATCATCCTGCATCAAATGTTTGACGATTATGTCGAGCTATCGGACCGCACAGTCAGAAATGAATGGGCCAAGGTCCAGGAACGTTTCCAATCCATCCAATTTAACGAATCTGCCGCCACAACTATCAATATGGTTGGGCAGGCCATAAAAAGGGAACATCCCCTGCCAAAGGCCATTGAAAATGCAATTATTAAAGAATTGGAAGCACTTACAACCGCTGAAATTCCTTTGCCTTTAGGAATGGACGCCAAAGAATTCACTGCTTGTGCAAAATCGGCGTGGCCTTTGCATCCTACCGTATTGCTATCCATTCCCCATCTGTTTCGGCGGCTGGCCCAGAACGAACGATCCATCTTTTCCTATCTCACCAGCATGGAGCCGTTTGGCTTTCTGGAAACCATATGCCAAATGGAGGCCGGCGGCGGGAATTTTATCAGGCTGACAGATATTTATGCCTACCTATTGGCTAATTTTGAGGTGGGCTTGTCCAGAATTCCACATGCCAAGCGATTGCTGGAAGCCAATGATATTATCAACAGCAATGCTCGGTTAACCCAGGAACAATTGGAGCTTATACGTTCCATTTCCCTGCTTAATGTGCTGGGGGAAATGAGTCCATTGAAAGCTACCCCGGAACTTTTGACCTGTGTGGCTTCCAATATCCCCGGAGTGATCAAGGAGTTGGGCAAGCTGCGGACACAGTCAATTTTAACTTACAGGCGATTAGATGACACCTATCGGGTATGGGAAGGCAGCGACGTTGATATCCACGCCAGAATGAAAGAAGCCAGAAGAAAGCTTCAGTTAGAAGGAAATCTCTTTATGAAACCTTGTCCCGACATTTACCGACCCGGTCCATGCTGGCCAGACGACACAGCCTTGAAACTGGAGCTCATCGGTATTTTAAATTAGTTTATGGAGAAAGAATCGAAGGTGATGGCCAGGGGCTGTTATCTGATTTAGATGGAGTGGCCGGCATCATTCTGGTTCTCCTTCCTCAGGCGGATCACAAAGCGGTTCTGTTAAAAATAGAACAAATCACCCAGAGTCATCCGAATATTGTCGTTGCCCTGCCCAGGCAGATTGATGCCCTTCGAGGTGTTGTCGAAGAAGTGGCCTGCCTAAACTGGGTGAGTAATCATACCGAAGAGTTGAGGGATGACCGGGTCGCCAAAGAGAGCTTGATCTGCGCCTTGCAGAGGGAGAGCAGCGCATTAACCAGTTGCTGCAAATTTTTTAGATCCCCGTCCTGCTCCGACAGGCAATTCATGTCAGTGGTTCTGGGCAGGGAAGGACCGAAAAGCTCGCCATACCCCGGATGTAACCCGTCTGCTATCTACAGCATGTGACCAAATATATAATAAGAGCCCCAAAGTCAGAAATGAGCTGGTTGCCCGACGTAAAATTTCAGGGGCGGCCACTTCGGCTCGTCGCTGCTTATTGGATAGAATGCTCAACTATCAGGACCATGAAAATTTAGGAATAGAAGGCTACCCCCCAGAACGAAGTATATATGCGTCGGTTCTTTATGCCCCCGGTATCCATGTGTATGATGCTCAATCTGGAAAGTGGGCTTTTCAACCCCCGCCAAAAGACAATAAAATGAACCTGGCCCCCTGCTGGGCGGTACTGGAAGAAACGATTTTTTCCCCTGAAGTTGAGCAGATTCCTTTGGACCTTTTATTTAACAAATTGGCCCAGGATCCATACGGACTGCCCCAGGGCATCCATCCCATCCTGTTTACCGCCTTTTATATTTTAAATAAAAACGATCTGTTTTTATACCGGGACAATACCTTTTTGCCGGACCCTCAAATGGCTCAATTTGATTTGCTTCAAAAGCGGCCTGAGTTGTTTTCAGTTTCAGGTGCCCGGACTGAAGGAATACGAAAAGCTGTTGTCGGCCGGTTGGCAGAAGGATTAAACCAGCCTCCCAAAACCGCCAGTGTGGTCCGGGCCCTGTTCAAAATATTGCACAGCCTGCCACAAATCACATTGAAATCCAGCCGGTTTGATAATGAACTGGGGTTAAAATTTAAAGACTGCCTTGTCCAGGCCCAGTACCCGGAAGCCTTATTATTCAATGATCTTCCGGCTTGCTACGGTCTCCCACCCTTTAAAGAGAATCAAGAAAGAGCCGAAGATATACAAATTTTTTTCGAATATTTAAACCAGAGCCTTTCCAGTTTACAGCATCATGCAGACGCTGTACTCAATCAAGCCCGGGATACTCTGCTGGAAAAATGTGACCTGCCCAAGGGAGAAGAAGGTTGGCTTACTTTGGAACAACGGGCAGCCTGGCTGGACCCCCGAACTACCAATGATGCCCTTACCCCGTTTTTCAGATGTATCGGCAACGGTGCCCTGGACTACCATAATCCAAAATCTGCCATATCCTGTGTTGCCGGACGTCCCTTTGCACAATGGACGGATATGGACATTGAGCGTTTTCCCGGACTGGCTGAAGGGATGGGCGAACAGTATAAAGTGTTATGGGCCACCTTAGGGCAAGCATTTATTTCTTTGACGCCGGAAGAGCAAAAGCAGAAAAACAGGTTACGTTACGGCTCGAATCCCAATTAGAGGAATTCACCAAAGACCACTCTCCCAACGCTATTGCGGCAGCTCTAAGGGAACTGCTTTCAAAAGTTGAATCCAATGTATCAGCGGGTAAATCATCATGACAGGTTTACAATCTTTGGAGAATGCAGAACAAATCGATAAACCGGTTCGGCATATTGTTGCGTTATCTGGGGGAAAGGACAGCACCGCTTTAGCAGTGTTTCTTAGGAAAAAATTCCAAATCTTTGAATATGTTTTTTGTGACTCTGGCGAAGAACTTCAAGAAACTTATGACTACATCTATAAACTTCAGGATTACTTAAGTATTGATATTAAATGGTTAAAAGACGATCGTGATTTCGAATATTATTTAGATATGTATAAAGGTGTACTTCCAGATCCCAATAAACGGTGGTGTACGAGAATGCTAAAAATAAAACCCTTCGAGGAATATGTCGGTGATGAACCAATAATTAATTATGTTGGTATTCGGGCAGACGAAATTCAAAGGACAGGGTATATTTCCAAAAAGCCAAACATAAAGACTGAATTTCCTTTCATCGAAAACAATATCCGATTAGATGGCGTATTAAGCATTTTGAAACAGGAGGGGCTTGGCTTACCAGAATACTATAGTTGGAGATCTCGTTCTGGATGCTACTTTTGTTTTTTCAACAAAAATAGAATGGGTAGGACTTCTTGAAAATAAACCCGACTATTACTTAAAAGCGGAAATCTTTTGAAAAAGTTAAGACCCTAAAACAGGAAAAAAAATTCACATGGATGGAAAACGAAAGTCTTAAATACATAAGAAATAATCCAGAAAGAATAAAAGCAATAAAAGCAGAATATAAACAAAGAAAAATCTGGCAGGCAAATCAATTTAAAAAAGACCAGACACTTTTTAATCTATGGGCTAATGAGGATATAAATCAGAGAATAAAAATTTCCAAAAAAATCTTTAGAAAAATCAAATCTAATAATAAGGAGTACAAAATGAACAATGATGTGCTCGCAGCGATTCAAAAATTTCATAGAAGGCATCAAAAAGGGGCATCCTAATCCCCACCGTTTTGCTTTGCTAATAGCAATTGCAGAATTATTCGATAGGGAGTCCTCTCGTGAGAATAAATTTCATATAGATAATGAACTTGAAATAGCTTTTCAAAAAGCGTTTCTTTCTATTGATCCAAAGGCTTCGGTGGCTTCTATTCAACTCGAATACCCGTTTTATCATCTACAAGGAAGCGGCCTATGGATTCTCAACATTAAAGATGGCAAAGAGGCAGAATACCAAGAAATCGTCCTATTGAAAAATGCCAGATTCACAAAAAAGCGCTTATTGCAATTAATTAGCCATGCCTCATTGAATGATGAAATGGTAAAAATTATGAGAGACGAGACGAAAAGAAGAGAATTTGTTGATTTTTAAAGGATTCATATGGAAAATGACCCAAAACGCAACAACAATACTTGAATCTATACCCTCCCACCATTTCAATTTTTCCAATCCTTTTGTCGGCTATCTAAATTCTCTACAACAAGTCGGGGGCAGCAATGAAAATGCCCTGGCCGAATCCCAGGTATGCAATGAATATTTTGCACTGCTCCATGTTGTCCATCCTCTGGTGCAAGCCATTCTTACAGAACTCCGGAACCCGACAGGCAGGCACATCATTTTAACCGGCCATGCCGGAGACGGGAAGTCTACCTTAGCTATTGATGTTCTCAAATATTTGAAAGGGTTGCCTCCTGACGCGCCTCTTCCTGGGCCCATCAGCCCCAGAGAAGAGATCGAATCGGCCAACGTGACCATTATTAAAGATCTGAGTGAACAAGATAGAATTAAAAAATCAGAACTCATTGACGAATTGATTGAAAATAAAAAGAGATTTTTGCTGGTGTCTAATACCGGCACCTTACTGGACCTGTTCAAAAGCCATGAGGCTATGCTGACACAGGGGAATAAGGATCTGGAAAGCTCTGTACTGGAGGCCATCGGTAGCGACACAGGCGGTTCGGACCTGGATCTAAAGGGTGTTCAGTTTAAAATATTCAACCTGGCCCGGATGGATAACTTGGCCTTGGCCAGACAAATTTTTGAACGAATGCTGGATGAAAAACGGTGGGTTGCCTGCAGTAAAAAAGAGTGCAGGGATGCCTGTCCCATATGCATCAATGTAGATCTGATCCATAAAAATAAGGAAAGGGTACTATACCGCATTTTCTGGCGTACCGGAGAATGTATGAATACGGTGTACGGTTGACTCTGAGGCAGTTAACCGAACATCTGGCCTATATCCTTACCTCCGGATTAGAGGGCAGCGATATCCGTATAATGCAGGAAAAGGCCCATCGTCCGCTGACCATAGAGTTTTTATTTTTTAATCGATTTTTTGGTGATGACGGTGGTGAGGCAGATATGGCAGCCATAAGGATGAAGGCTGTCAAAGCTGTTTTGGAACAAGGCTTTGGCGATCGGCCATCGCCTCTTTGGGAACATCGGCTTTGGTTGAAAACCTACGGTCAGACCTTCCCCTTTGATGTGCCCGGTTGCGAAAAAGTATTCGAAATTCTGAGAGATCAGGGGGCCGAACCCATGGCAGGCCCGATGTCAAGATATCACCGGACCGTGCCAGGGAACAGGTTCGGAGAATGTTATACTTTCTCTACGATTTCAAAAATAAGGATCAAACCTATATCGGACAGTTTCTCAATTCGCCTTCCCTCCTCAACTGGATGGACTGGCAATCATCCCAAGGTGGGCTGCAACCAAGGGAAGTTACAGGGCTCGGCCAAAAATATACCATGTCCTCCAAGAACATTTTACCGGTGTCAGGTTACCGGAAGGTTCTTCCCAAGGCGGAGACCGGCGTCTGTATATTACCTTAAGCCGCCCCAGGCGGGAGGTCCGACAGAGCGCTCAGATCGTATTGGCGCAGCTGGATTGGAGCACGGCGACCCGTCTGGAACTGAAAGAAAAAACGTTTGCCAATGGCCAGCAGCGAAAGGACCTGGTTCTTAAAGGCCGAGAACCTATCAAGGGTATTGACCTACCTTTAGGAGTGCCCTTTTTGGATTATGTACTTATGCGACATTTTGGTGAATTTGGTGAAGTGCTGCAGGCCGCCTATATCGAACGGCTTGATCAATATAAAGCCCAGCTCCAAGGGCGTATTGGAAGGAATAGATCCGAAGAGATTATGCTGGTCCACCTGAAAACGGACCATACCTTTTACGGCAGCAATACAGCGTCGCCAACGGCACCCTGGAGGTAAACGATGTCCTTTAATGATTTCCCATATGATCCTTTGACGAATCCCAAAGCCAAACAAGCCATGAACAACCCGGCTATTCAATTGATGGGAAATCGGTTCTTTTCAGACCAGACCCATTGTGAACTTCTCATCGAACTTTTATTGGTAATCTTCTCTCCTAAAAAATTCAAAGATGACACTGAATTTAAGAGCTGCCTGCCGGAACTTTCATATATAAAAAGTCAGCCTGATCAAATTTTCCAATACGCACCCAAAGCCCGTCTGAACCTTAAACTTTTTTCCTTTTTAGGGGCTTCAAAGTTGGATGCCCGCCACAAGACCCATAGGGACCATCATCTGGAATTGATCCAGGAACTCAAAGATCGAATAGAAACCGCCTCTCAGGACAAAGAAAGCGTCATCCGGACATTGGAAAATCTTTTCCTTGGATTTCAGGGGGCGGGGAGCGGAAGGGGGTGGTGCGCCCAGAGTTTTATGCCAATCTCATCGGGTTTTTTGGGTGGAGAAACAATCTGGAAAGAAAGCCAAGCTAAAAAAAGTGACATGAAACATTGGGAGGATTTATTTTCTGATAGAAAATTTGCCAATTTTTTTAACATGTCCCAGCATCTTTTTCTTGCACGTGGAGGCGAGGTTCTCTACCTACAACTATGTAATGCCCTATCACAGCCCAGAAGTGAAATAAAAGAATGGGCAAACTCAATAAATCTGGGGCTCACTGACGAAGAAAAAGACCCGGAAATTTTACATGAAGGTCTGGAAAAAGAACTTCAAAATTTTAAAAACCATTCCCCATCCGCTTTAACTCAGATTGCAGAGTTCATCGATGGTCAACTGGACACAGACACTCCTGAAAAACAGATTGGATAGACTGGGAAGCCGGAGAAAAGCGATTCGTAGATGCCGGCTGGTGCAAAAAGAGTCCTGGCGGGAAGGGTATATGTTCGCCGTTGAGATTCATCGGTTGCTTAGGGCCGGGCTGGATATTGTGGACAGGATTCATCTTATGGAAATTGCATGTGCCATGCAAGTACTCAGAAGCCTTGGTGCACAAACCTCACGGATTACGAAAAGGGAAACCCGGTCTCATGGCCTGGTTACCGGATAGCGCTTTCGGCCCTGCCGACGATCGGCCGGATATCCGAAGGCTTTCTCAGATTAGTGTCAAAACCATGGAAAAACAAATTTATCAAAGCCTTCGCAGTGGACATGTGACCTTGTCCGGAGATGCTGAACAACAAAGAAAAACGCTTGACCAGGCAGATAAATCATATGGGGGCAAACTATTTATCAGCATGTCCAAACGCATCGGCCTTATGATCCCTAAAATTGGTCCGGGGGCCAGATTCGTCCTCAATGAAAACTTCTTAGATTTCTTGTGATCTCTTCCGTACCTTTGGGGGGCGGTATACCTTTGACTCCTTTAAGCAAATCCTTGAAAATCGACATGGCCTAGTTGTTGATGCCGACGGCCTGGACCGAGCCGGAATATGGATGAACGGCACAGGAATCTATCTGCCGGCAGACACAGACCAGTGGTTGCAGCAAATGTTAGAAGCTGCCGGATTTCTTGTTCAATTGTCGGATTCCTGTGCCTTGGTTTCCAACCTGCCAAAGATATTGATAACGAGGTATAATCATGCATTTTTTGCTTTGACTGTTCGCAATCACATTATCGACTTGGTAACAAAAATCCGGGAAAGCCGTAGCGATAGCCGAAAAGCCATTGTCATGGTGCCGGCCATGCCCCAAAAAGCCCTATTGGAAATTGCACAGGCAACAACCGCTTTTTTTATCTCAGAAACAGACATAGATCTGACCCTCAAAATTGCAAAAATACTTACAGACAAATGGGATACAACTACCAAAGAAAAAGCAAGGGCCGGGGGGTGGCTGGATGACAGGGGAAACCTGACCTATTACAGAAGCAATGTTACAGCTGCTCCCGGCAAATTTGCCTTGATCGTTCTTTGCGGTGCTGATCAGGTGACGGATGCAGCTAGTCTTGCAGATTTTCATTTATGTGATCCCCAGTTGATCTGGGATACCAAGATGAGAGGCAGTTTTCAAAACTGGATAGATCCCAAACTGAAAAATGCGGGTATTCAAAAATTTGATACCAAAGATCTACTTAATTTTGACCGGTTGATTCTACCTTTAATAAAATCCGGACGTGGAGATATTCTTCAAATCAGTAACTGGCTGGAAACTCTTGACCTGAGTCCTGCCAACACTGTATCCGAGGTCCTTAGAATCGTTTTGGGCAGCATGGGGTATTTTGGCTTGCCTCTATTCACAAGCTTTCCCATCAATCAAAAGAGCAAACAGCTCACCCCTTACATCAATCAGGCTACTGAATTTTTTAATTACACGCTTTTTCTTGATCCGGGCAAACGAAAGAAAGCCTTAAACACAGTTGAGGCCGTACTCAAAGCATTGGGGGATGGTGAAGATACGGGTCTTAACTTGGAAGATGCTACGGTTAAAGGACGCTACCCTTCAGGAAAGGATATGGTTATAGGTCTTAAAACTTTTATAGAATCCGATGACCAGCAAGAACGAGAAACACTGCTCTACTCTGATTTTGTCGTAATTATGGACCGGATTTTAAAATTCAAACGCCCCTGTCAGAGCCCAAAGAGAAAGGAAAGGGTAGACCCAAACTTTCCGGAGGGCCAATGGATGTTTTCTTAACAGCCATCTGGAATACTCTGAAAGATTTTTATTATGAAAAAAAATTTTGATCCTGAACAACAGATCCGTTCCATACGGCTTAAAACAGACCAGTTTAAACATGATACCGACAGCAGCGAGGATGATGGCAGCGAAAGTGCAGAAGATAAAACAGAGCTGGCAAGGAACTATCTAACCCGGCTTATAGGGGGATTGACGATCTCCTTCCCGGACAATTGGACATAGCCTATGAAGATAATACCCCCATCCCTGTAACCTGTACATTGATGGCACCGGACATTGTCTGCACCTATAGCAAAACAGCAGAACCTGCCTTGGAATTTTCAGTTCTCATTGAAAAACAAGGGGATGATGCCAAACCGTTCCGACGCAAATTTGCATGGCGCCTACCTGAGCACCATATGTACAGGCTTTCCTTTGAATTGATACTTAGAGCCGATCAGGCCATGAAAGAGGATGGCTCTTTGTACAAGCTGCCGTCGTTTCATCTAACCTATTACGAAGAATTGCTCCGCGCCAGTTCCGATGAGGAATTTGCAGGGTTTTGCTTCACTGCATTCGGGATGAAAGGGATCTTAAATCCGTATTTACCAATTTGTTGACTGCGGCCTGGCTGAAGGTTGATGATCCCATTTTGTCCAAGTTAACTTTTCTGGCAAAAGTATATGAAAAGTATATCCGGGCTGCCGCTGATCAGGGATTATTGTCTACCATATTCCAAAAATCTTCTCCATGGGGGATTTACGAAGAGCCTATTCTGATATCTTTGAAGAAATACATACAATGGATAACCCTCGGCAATCCTCTCTGGCCGGCATGTTGGTACGGGCGTTCCTGGTTATCCAACCACGACCCCAAAGTTATGCCGACTCCTGGCACGCGGATATTTTTGAAACATCAGGTGTTGCTACCATCCTCCATCCGGCCGTCATTGAGATGCTGGAAGCTCAGGTTGTCTACCAGGCCAGGTGCTTTAATTATGCAGTGAACAATGAATTATGTACCACCACACCTAAAACCGCCTTTAAAACTTATGTCTGGCGGACTTTGATTGATTATTCAACCATCCAATCCCCTCTGACCGGGTTGCTTCAGGATATCCGTGGCAATATAGATACCAATGTGCGAGGTCGGGAATTAATCCATCGAATCGGTTCCCCACAGACTTCGGAATCGCCTTTATCCACGAGAATTTAAAGCCATACCAGGAAAACCTGGATGATAACGGCATGCTCAATGACTCTGAAATTTTTCAGGAAACCAGTGAGTCCAGATTGCTTCTGCGGCTGATGCAGGACTATTTTGATCTTCATCCCCATGCCAGGGATGGGTTAAGTCTGTCGGTATTCAGAAACAACGACATACAGCCGGTGATTGCGGCTGTTCATGCGTACCTGACCATCCTGTCAAAAGAGCCTACTGCAGCGCGAAAAAATAAACGGTATGTGCTAAGTTCTACCAGGCGGATTCCATATGCCATCAGTGTCACTCTTTTACAGAATCCAATGATGATACCGATGTCGCAGGTTGGATAGATCAATGGCGGGAGCGATGGGAGGCTGCAGAAACTGAGAAAAAGTACCGATTCTACCGCCAATGCCGTTTTTCCATTGCCCATCGTGTTGTTGAGAAAAATGAAGGTTCCTCGCTGCAAAAACTGGTCAGTGAACAATTTGAGACAGATATCATG
>LQAG01000399.1_pt1 | contig 13144 bp, 15 predicted proteins | sample 1535801 | NCBI WGS metagenome assembly LQAG01 (sample SAMN04331584, study PRJNA305678) | bioreactor metagenome | isolation source: bioreactor_3 inoculated with Wadden Sea sediment 1st replicate of a... | place: Germany:Bremen | reverse complement strand
TCTCCAAAAAGGAAAGCCGCATCGATATCGGTCTTCTGGAGTCCTGTCTCCGGGACGATCTCAATGACACCGCCTCCCGGGCCATGGGGGTGTTGCAGCCCCTCAAGGTGATCATTGAAAACTATCCGGCAGGCAAAACGGAAATCCTGACATCCATGGTCCATCCCCAGAAACCGGAGATGGGCACCCGCAACATTACGTTTCAAAAGAAATCTATGTGGAAAAGGATGATTTCATGGAGGATCCCCTAAAAATTCTTCCGCTTAGGCCGGCGGGAGGTGCGGCTGCGCAGCGCGTATCTGGTGACCTGCAAAGAGGTGGTCAAGGATGAAAACGGGGAGGTCACCGCCCTGATCTGCACCTATGATCCGGAGACCCGAGGCGGCAATGCGCCGGACGGACGTAAGGTGAAAGGTACGATCCACTGGGTGGATGCCGGCAACTGCCTGACCGCCCAGGTGCGGCTCTATGACCGGCTGTTCATGGACGAGGACCCGGAAAAAGGGGGCCGGGATTTCATGCAGAATCTGAACCCTGGCTCCCTGAAGACGCTGAGTGGCTGCAAACTGGAAAAAAATCTCTCCGAGGCCCGGCCCGAACAGGCGTACCAGTTCGAACGGCTCGGGTATTTCTGTCTGGATGGCAAAGACAGCACTGCATCCGGTGCGGTGTTCAACCGCACCGTGACCCTGCGGGACACCTGGGCTAAAGTGACGGGAAAAAAGCGATAATTTGAAACAAAACAGACAACTGTTGGGAGACAGATAATGATCGACCGGATGCAGCGGCTCTCTTTTGATGATCTGACCCGGATCCACGACGTATCCATGAAAATTCTGCGCAGCACCGGCGTCGACTTCAACCATGACCGCATTGCCGGACTGTTCAAATCCCGGGGATTCAAAACAGACGGGACCCGGGTCTATTTTGAAGAAACCGATATCTACAATGCCCTGTCCACCACCATTCCCTCCTTTACGTTGCATGCCAGAAATCCGGCACGCAATGTGATCATCGGCGGCCCGGACGGGTTCGTGTTCGTTCCCACGGGCGGGGCCACCCGTATCGCCGGCACCGACGGTACCCAGCGCCCGGCCACGCTGGCGGATTTCACGGCCTGCTGTAAGCTGGTCCAGACATCGGACCAGGTGGATATGGGCGGATATCTCATGGTTCAGCCCACGGATTTGCCCGGACAGACTGCCAACCTGGACATGATGCTGACCTACATAACCCTGTGCGACAAACCCATTTTCGGGGCATCCGGCAGTGGTCAGGAGGCGGTGGATGCCTTGGAAATGGCGGCCATCGTTTTCGGGGGCCGGGACAAGATGCTGGACCTGCCGGTGGTGATGGCCGTGGCCAATACCCTGTCCCCGCTGCGGTTTTCCAAGGAAGAGGGGGACGTGATCCTTCAGATGGCCGGCTGGCGTCAGCCGGTCGTGATCTCCAACATGATCCTGGCCGGCATCAGCGGTCCGGTGTCCCTCCCGGAGCTGCTGGCCCTGGAAAATGCGGAAGTGCTGGCCGGAGTGGTACTCACCCAGCTGGTGAGCCCGGGGACGCCGGTGCTGTATGGATCCTCTTCCGCTCCCATTGACATGCGGACCATGGTATCGGCCGTGGGAACGTCTGAGGCGGTCAAAATCGCCAGTGCCACAGCCCAGATGGCCGGGTTCTACAAATTGCCTTGCCGGGCCGGGGGCAGCCTCACCGACGCCCATCTGCCTGATGCCCAGGCACTGGCTGAAGGCACACTCATGCTTTCCACGGTCGTGCGCAACGGGGCCCATTTCATCTATCATGCTTGCGGGCAGATGGGATCTTATATCGCCATGGGATATGAAAAATGGCTTTTGGACGAGGAGATATGCCGCATGGTCAGAAACATCCTGACCCCGGTGATTCCGGCCGGCGAAACCATTGACGCGGACCTGGTGGACCAGGTGGGTATCGGCGGCCAGTACCTGACCCATGCTTCCACGTTCCAGAAATTCCGGAACCTTTCCGCTTCAAGGCTTTTCAACCGCAAGGATTATACCAGGTGGCACTCAAGCGGTGCCCGGCGGGTGGAAGATCAGGCGTATGAAATGTTAGGCTCACGACTGGACAGTTATGAAAAGCCGCCCATCGATCCGGCACTGGAAGATGCGCTGAACGCATATGTCACCGCAAGGAAACTGAACCAACAGCCTGCATCCAATTTTTTAAACTGACCGCTGGTTTGTTGACTGTCGGGAATGGATGGTTACATTTCTGGGTGTTCATTATAAAGGAGAAAATCCATGAACAACACCTTGCCTCTGACAGGAGGCGAATGCCATCAGGCCCGGTCCTTTCTGAGCCTGGCGCCGTTGATCGATTTCTGGAAAACCGGCCTGATCCCCCGGTATCCCCGGATGGCCCCGATTTTTGACGAAATAATGGTACAGCTGCCCGAAGCCTGCGGGGGAATTTATCGGACGACTCTGATTTGGAGGAATATTCGGATGCGCTTCATGCATTAATGACGGCGGTGGTGCCTCCGGCATCTTTTGACCGGGAATTGACCGCAATGTTCCCTCCTTGTTCGTTTGACGCATTTTATGCCACTCCGAAGTTTGAACAACTGTTTCTGGACAGGCGCCATACCCTGAAACCCGTACTTCTGGAAACCTTTGATTCCGACGATCTGGACCGGGTGTTTTTAAACGCCTATTACCTGGTACTGGAGAGGGTTTACGGGTTTACCGGACCGTTTTCAAGCCATTTGAACACCCGGGGCATGATGGACGAGCGTACCGGACTGGAACGCTATTATGAAGAAATTCCTGATTACCGGTTTGTCGAGTTGACTCCGGTGGGCAAGCCCCGCCCCCTTTCAGAACCGGAACGGGATGATATACTGGACAACCTGAGCGATCTGTCACTGCTCAGCCGGCTCATTGATCTGTCGCGGTTTGAATTCAAAGGATTTGTGATCATCCGGGTCCAGGACATCACGGAGAAGGCGATTTTGTCTGCCCTGGAACGGAATCTGGTGGATGACCACTCCATTTTTTCGTCTCCGGGATCCAACAGATCGAATCCCGGCTTCAGTCGCTGTTCCGACGACCGGATTTGGGGGTTTCCATTTCCTCCCTTGAGGGGATCACGTCATGGTGACCCAAAATGATCACCACTCAAAGATAAACTGCCTGTTTTCAAATTCCCATCATTTCCGGCTCAAAGATCTGGAAGGCTCGGTATGGATGACGGCGGCACAGAGAGACGGCGTGTACCGGGTGCCAGACCTGTCTAAGAAAAGGACCGGATCGCTGCCGAATCAGTCGCGGTGAGCGCCGGGATCCGGTCCATGCTTTTGTCTCCATTGCAATACCAGGGCGAACGAATCGGCCTGCTGGAGCTGTTTTCTCCCCATCCCCATGATTTCGGCCCGTTTGAAGCCCTTCTTATGGAACAACTGACTCCGCTGTTTGCCGTGGCCCTGAAACGGGGCCAGGATGATCTGGCCAAACAGGTCCAGACCGTGATCAAAGAACAATGCACCGCTGTGCACCCGTCCGTGGAATGGCGGTTTGAAAAGGCGGCCCTGGCCCATCTGGAAGACCGGCACCAGGGAAATCCGTCCCAGCGGATGGAAGACATCGTTTTCAAGGAGGTGGTCCCGTTTTACGGACAGGCTGACATCCGGGGTCTTCCCGGGCTAGAAATCAGGGTATCCGGCAGGACCTGACCCGGCAGCTGACCCTGGCCCGGAACATCCTGTCACCGGCGGCAAAAGAACGCCCCTGGCCGCTGCTCCGGGAATATATGTTCCGCATTGATACATTGCTGGAAACCTTGTCCAAAGGGGTGACCTCCAGCGATGAAAACAGCGTGTATGTGCTGCTCAACCAGGAAGTGGCCCAGACCTTTGAATCGCTCAGGGAAATTTCAGGGCACATGGCTGAAAAAATCGATTCCTATCTCAGAGAAGTGGATCCGGTCAGCGGTATGATCCGGCATGAACGGAAAGCCTATGAAGACAGTGTAGTCTTGCTCAATACAGCGCTGTCCTCAGTCCTTGAAAAAGAGGATGCCCGAATCCAGGAAACCTTTCCCCATTACTTTGAAAACGCCGGACCGACGGGATAGACTACATGATGTATATCGGGGCTTCCATGACGACGTCAGGCATTTTTATCCGGTTTTCATATCAAGGACATGACTCTGTGGCAGCTCATGACCGCCTGCGGCATGGCCCGGCAGGCGGAAAAAATCAAACCGGACCTCAAGGTGCCCCTGGATGTGTGCCATCTCATCCTGGTGAACCATACCCCGTTGTCCATCCGCTTCCGGTACGATGAGAAGCGGTTTGATGTGGATGGGGCTTATGATGTCAGGCATGAGATCATTAAATCCCGGCTGGATAAGGCCCTGGTCAAGAAAACCGGGGAACGTCTTACCCAGCCGGGCCGCATTGCCGTGGTCTATGCCAACCCGGCGGAAGAAAAGGAAATTGCACAGCACATCCGATTTCTGACCGATCTGGGCTGGCTGGAAAACGATCCCGAACGACTCTACCTGGATGACCTGCCGGATGTGAGCGGCCTCAAAGCGCTCCGGGTCGGGGTGAACCAGTCAACATCGGCCCGGAACGCATCTATGGTCATTCAGTTGCATTCGGATCTGGCAGTGTCGGGGGGATAAGCCCTGTGCGGGCGGGTTCGCAAACGAATCCGCCGGATCCGGATTTCAGGCAAACCGCCAGACCGTGCCGCCGGGACCGTCTTCCAGAACGATACCCATCTCCTGGAGCTGATTCCGGATTTCGTCGGCCCGGGCAAAGTTTCTGTCTTTTCTGGCCTGGGTCCGTTCTGCGATCAAGGCATCCACAAAAGAGGGGTCTACGTCCATCTCTGCCACGCCTTTGTCTTTTTCGCAGCAAACCAATCAGCCGGAGGATTCAACAAGATTCCCAGAATGCCAGCAATATCCGCCATGTCTTTCCGGACCTGTGCCAAATCGGCTGCCAGGGATTCATCCATCTGATCCGGGGCCTGATCCAGCAGTTTGTTGCCTTTTTTCACGGTCTCAAATACCGCGGCCAGGGCTTTGGCGGAGTTGAAATCGTCGTTCATCGCATCGGTAAATGCCCGCCACAACGGACCGCTTCCGCTGACTTCCGGCTGAATGCCCTGGTTTTCTATGCGCTCCAGAAACCCATAGATCCGGTCCAGCCCCATGTTCACCTCATGCATGGACTGCTCGCTGTAGTCGATGGGGCTTCGGTAATGCTTGGACAGCAGAAACATCCGGATCACTTCGGGCGAATATTTTTCCAGCACTTCCTTGATCATGGTGAAGTTGCCCAGTGATTTGGACATCTTTTCATTGTTTATGTCCACAAATCCGTTGTGAATCCAGTATTTCACGAATTGTGTGCCGAACAGGGCCTCGCTCTGGGCGATCTCGTTTTCATGGTGGGGAAAGATCAAATCTTTGCCCCCGCCGTGAATGTCGAACCCTTCCCCCAGATACTCATGGCTCATGGCAGAGCACTCGATGTGCCATCCGGGCCGGCCGTGTCCCCAAGGGCTTTCCCAGTAGGGTTCTCCCGGTTTGGCCGGTTTCCACAGGGTGAAATCCAAAGGATTCTTCTTTTTTTCATCCACGGCAATCCGGGCCCCGGCCCGCATGTCTTCCGGATTTCTGCCGGAGAGCCGGCCGTAATGTTCAAAAGCGTCAATGGAAAAAAACACGTTCCCGTCATCCACGACATAGGCGTTGCCTTTTTCAATGAGTTTTTCCACAAACCGGATGATATGATCGATATGTTCGGTGGCTTTCGGTTCCATGGTGGGCCGCAGCACGTTCAGTGCGTCCATTTCATTGTGGAATTCATCGATATATTTTTCCGTGATGGCAGCACACGTCTCCCCGGTTTCGTGGGATTTCTTGATGATCTTGTCATCCACATCCGTGAAGTTGCGCACATAGGTGACCGCATACCCGATGCGGGTCAGCCACCTAAAGATCATGTCAAACACCACCACGGACCTGGCATGGCCGATATGGCTGGTGTCATAGACCGTGGGGCCGCACACATACATCTTGACTGTGTCTTTTTCAATGGGAACAAAGGATTCTTTTTTACCGGTAAGGGTGTTGTATATTTTCAAGCTCATGTCATGTTATCCCTAATGGTTGGTTTGGTGGTGTTCGGATTGGTCCTCACGGCAATCAATACCACGGCCTGGGCCGCAATCCCCTCCTTTCGGCCGATAAACCCCAGGTGCTCGGTGGTGGTGGCTTTCACATTCACACACCCCGGGGACAGTGCCAGGGTTTGGGCGATGCTCCCGGCCATTTCCTGTTTTTGGACCCCAGTTTCGGTACCTGGGCAAACACGGTGCAGTCGATGTTGAGTATCCGGTATCCGGCCTTGGCCAGTTTCTGCGCACTGGTTTCAGCAAAATCCGGGAATCGATGTCCTTGAATGCCGGATCGGTGTCCGGAAACAGGTCGCCGATATCCCCCAGCCCGGCCGCACCCAGGACGGCATCGCACACCGCATGGATCAGCACATCCGCATCCGAATGCCCGGCCAGGCCCTGATCATGCTCGATTTCACTCCGCCCAGAACCAGATCCCGTCCTGTGGCAAAGGCATGCACATCCGTGCCCATGCCGATCCCTGATATCCGAAGCTTCCATGTGTAAGAACATATGCCTTTTTACGTGAGTACAATTAAAATTGGTAAAATATCATATTCCCCGGTGGTTTGGAATATAAAACACCATGGAAGTGCGGGGCCGTTGCAGATGGCTTGTCCCATCAGGGTCGCTGCCAATGCGGGGGATAGCGGTTGAATCACCCGTGAAAAGGTGCTATGACAGGTTGCGTTGAGGCTTGAGCAGCATTTTTTTTCTCAATTGTTTCATTTTTATGAAAAGCTGAAAAGCGCTACGGGTAGTCACAGGAGATAATCATGCAGACCATTTCATGGGATGACTTTACAAAAGTGGAATTACGTGTCGGGCGGGTGGTCAGTGCAGAGGTGTTTCCAGAAGCACGAAAGCCGGCCTATGTGCTGCAGGTGGATTTTGGCGAAGCGATCGGAATCAGAAAATCGAGTGCCCAGATCACGCATCTCTACCAGCCGGGGAGCTGGTGGGCAAGCTGGTGGTGGGGTGGTGAATTTTCCCAAAAACAGATCGGCCCGTTGATGTCGGAGTGTCTGGTGACCGGCTTCCACACCGCCGATGGGGAGGTTGCACTTTGTGTGCCGGACAGACCGGTGCCCCCGGGTGCGAAATTGCTTTGAGGCACTGTGCCGGGTCCACCTGAAATTTCAGTGAAAAAGAAAAAAGGACTCCCAGGGGCTCTGCAGAAGTCCGGACAGCACCCGGTTGAGTCAGTCAAACTAAAAAGGATGGTAATGAAAGAGCTGGCAATCAAAGCAACAAAGGTTCACAAAACATATGGCAGTCTCACCGCTGTCAATCAGTTGAGTTTTGAAGTGCCCAGAGGGATCTGCTTTGGATTTCTCGGGCCCAATGGCGCAGGCAAGACAACCATGATGAAGATGTTGTTCGGGAAAACCGGGCGAGACTGTTCAAAGGGCGGGAGGATCTCTGTCTTTGGGTATGACCCGAAAGATCGTGCGCTGGAGATCAAATATTTTACCGGGATCGTGAGCCAGGAAGACAATCTTGACCAGGAATTGAGTGTTTTTCAGAACCTGATGATTTATTCCAAATTCTATGCCCTGCCGGGAAACAGGCCCGGTCTTTCATCAACAATGTGCTGGCTTCATGGAGCTGTCAGACAAAAGGATTTCCAGATCCGTCAGCTGTCCGGCGGGATGAAGCGCAGGCTTCTGATTGCACGGGCATTGATCAACAATCCCAGACTTCTGATCCTGGATGAACCGACCACAGGACTGGACCCCCAGGTACGCCACGTGATCTGGGGCAAACTGCGGGATCTCAAAAAACAAGGCGTGACCATTCTGTTAACCACCCATTACATGGAAGAGGCTTTCCAGATATGTGATGATCTGATTATCATGAACAGAGGGGAAAAGGTCATGCAGGGCCCGCCTGCCCACCTGATCGATACACATATTGAAACCTATGTCCTGGAACTTTTGTATACCGGAGACAAGGCATTCAATGCCGGAGACGGTATCCGCGCTGAAACCATGAATAACCGGGTGCTGCTGTATGCCGACAATTTTGAAAGAATCAGACAGATCTCAGGCCAGTTCAAGGCAGGGGAATTCATATTGCGCCAATCCAATCTCGAGGATGTATTTTTAAAAATTACCGGGAGAAAGTCGAATGAATAGCCCATACAAAATGGCAGATCTCGGACCGGTCAGGCCGCCGCGTTTTTTTCAGCGGATATACAGCGTCTGGTTCCGTCATGTCCGTGTATACACCAGACACCTGATCAGTAACGGATTCCCCCCCGTTTCTGGAGCCGCTGATGTTCCTTGCCGGGATCGGACTGGGCCTGGGAAGCTATGTCGGGTTGATCGAGGGAAAAACGTACATCATGTTTCTGGCCTCAGGGATCATTGTGCCGTCGGCAATGTTCACCGCCACATATGAATGTACCTATGGCTCGTTTATCCGTCTGGAGTTCGATAAAGTATATGACGGCATGATATCCGCCTCTCTGGCCGTCAAAGACATGTTCATCGGAGAGATCCTGTTTGCCGGAACCAAGGGATTCTTTTTTTCCGGTGCGGTCTTGACCGTTGTTGCGGGGTTCGGCCTGGTGGAATCCGGCATGGCTGTCTTTACACCGTTTGTCGGGTTTGTCACCGGTATGATGTTTGCCACACTCGCGTTGTTTGTCACCTCTTTTGTTAAAAACATCAACCACTTCAACTTTTTTTTACCGGCTTGGTCACCCCCATGTTTTTCTTTTCCGGTATTGTGTTCCCGCTGGACAGCCTGCCTGAATTTGTCCGGTGGATGGCAGCCGTTTTTCCGTTAATGCATTCGGTGCGGGTGGTAAGGGCCTTTTACTTCAACAGTTTTGATCCGGGATTGTTCTTTAATCTGGCTTACATGATCCTGTTACCGTTTTGTTCGGGAGCATGGCCATTAAACGTCTGACACGACGGATCGTCAATTGAAACCTGTACAGAATCGCCCTGGGAAGAGAAGAAGAAAAACGTTTATGGGAAACCAGCGGTTTCAAACAGACGTACGGCTTCCTTTGAAATTGATCTGACGACACTTCCGGCCATACTGGCATCAAGAATCCGGCCTCGAACCATGGCACCTACCGCATAAATGGATGCGGTAGGCCTTGCCCGTCCATCGCCCCTTTGCTGCATGGCTGATGGGTTTCCTGATCGATCCATATGTTGCCGGTGCTGTAAGGAACGGCTCTTGGGGCGGTGTTATCCTCCCCGGCAGAGTCATCCAGCCGGAATGTTTCCGTCAGAACGATCCCCCGGGCAACCATGAATTGTATGATGATTTCAACAATGCCGGCCCGGATCAGTGCTAGCGGTTTTTCTGCATTGATGATGGATTGCGTGGCGGTATGGCTAAAAAAAACAGACCCATACATTTTTTCAAACCGTTTCCGCTGCCCGGACGTCAAACGGAGGAAAACCTGTTTGAACGCACCGATTACCTGAGACAGAACCGTTTGCCAGAGAACATCGCCCTCCTGTGTGTTGCCTTCAATGGCATGTTTGATAGCTCGTGCCAGTATGGATTCCGAAGCTCCCGGGGGGGTGGATGATGTCATTCCAGTGGAAGGGATGACCGTAGGTGTGGGGCAGCTCGGAGTCCAGACGGTTAAAAACCGCTTTCCAGGGCCGGGGTTTGGTTTTGTCCGCCAGAATCTTTCCCAGGATCTCGGGATGGAAGAATTGATTCCGGTAAGACCCGGTCCGGCCCCGGACTTTGGGCAGCACCCTTTCCTGGCGGTTTGATTTCTTTTTGGTAAAGGATAAAGGCCGTTGCCGTTGTCTACAGTGTGATCAATTTCTGTTCGGTGGCTACTGCTCCTGCTTTCTCTGCCCTTTGTGATCATCACATTCGGGTTGTTCAAGCTGGTGATCAATGCCGTGCTCCTGTGGGCAACGGACAGACTGATCGATGATTTCGTGATCAAAGATTTTTTATCACATTCCTTGCGGCCCTGTGCATCGCATTGGTTGATTCCTTTATCAAATGGGTTTTATAGAGGCCCCATCACTTGTGAGCTGCCGGATACCATGAAAGAAAGGCCTTCCCGTACAATGAATTATTTGTCCCTGAAAAGGGTAGTTGAGGAAAAAACACTGCGGCAGCCATTTTTTTTGAATACATTGAAAAGCCGTCCCTTGGATCTGGGATGTCTGGGAGACAACCGGCCTTTGATTTGTTTGAAGCATCAGAATAATAACACACTGGAAAAAGGCAGGCCGGCGTTTTTCCGGTGGTGATACGGGTGGGTCAGGGACTCAGGCGCATTTTGAAATGGCCATGCGCCGGGATCTGATCCAGGTTTTTCTCAACAGCTGAAAAGTGTTGCCGGGCATGCCAAAGGGCAGGTCCACAAAGGAATAATCCGGTTCAATCCTGATCTGCCCGATATGCCGGCTGTCAAGGCCGGCCTCGTTTGAAATGGCGCCTAGGACATCTTTGGGCCGCAGGCCGTGACGGTTGCCCACCTCAATCCTGTAGCGTTCCATGCCTTTTTCAGGGGGGACGTCAGGCTGACCTCCGGTGTTACCGGCCCTGTTTTTGTGAGGCCCAGGATTTTCTGACGGTACCTTTTGAGGGCGAACCGGTTTTCCAGATGCTTTTCCCGCATTGTTTCTGGACCGCTTCTGAGGCAACAAGCCTCCTTCAGAAAAACGGGGTATCGCCATGGGCCATCCTGGCCAGGGCGGCAGCCACTTTTGACACAGGCACATCTTCCTGTTTGGCATACGCATTGACCAGGCTTTCAAAAACATCCGTATTTGAATTTTCTGCTGCCAGGATCCGGGAAATCCGGCTGTAAAACGTGGCAGTTCTTTTTTGGTTAATGACCGCGTCCGACGGCATGACCATTTCCGTAATCTTTGTGCCGGTCTGTTTTTCAATGGCTTTGAGCATCCACTTTTCGTTCCGGTTTAACAGAAGAACGGCTTCGCCGGACCGGCCGGCACGGCCGGTCCGGCCGATTCTGTGAATATAGGGTGCCACCCTGGACGGCATATCGAAATTCACCACATGGGAAATCCGGTCCACATCCAGGCCCCTGGCTGCCACGTCCGTGGCCGCCAGGATATCGATGTGCCCTTTTTTCAGACGGTTCACGGTCTGTTCCCTGGCGTTCTGAGCCATATCCCCGTTCAGCGCCTCTGCCTTGAATCCGCCGGCCTGGAGGGCCTCTGCCACTTCAAGGGTGGCGGCCCGGGTTTTGGTAAGACAATGACGCCGTCATAATGGACCGACTCAAGGATCCGGATCAGCGTACCGGTTTTTCCCGCTGGTGGATCAGGCAGTATTGCTGGTGAATGTCACCGGAATCCGGCGTGTCCTGAGGAGGATGATCTGCTCCGGCGCGTTCAGGTATTTTCTGGCGATTTTCTGGACAGGCGGCGGCATGGTGGCGGAAAAAAGGGCGGACTGGCGGTCCCGTGGGGTTTTGTCCAGAATCCATTCCACATCATCGATAAACCCCATATTCAGCATTTCATCCGCCTCATCCAGAATCAGGCAGAAAAGATCTGAAAAAGACACGGTTTTTTCTTCATATGGTCCATGAGCCGGCCGGGCGTGCCCACCACCACATGGACGCCCCGTTTGAGCTGGTTCAGCTGAACGCCGTAGCTTTGACCGCCGTAGACGGGCAGGACGTTCAGGCCCGGCATGTTCCTGCCATAGTTTTTAAAGGACGCTGCCACCTGGATGGCCAGTTCCCTGGTGGGGGTCAGCACCAGGACCTGGGGTTTTTTGTTTGTCACATCGATGCGGGACAGTACGGGCAGGGCAAAAGCAGCTGTTTTTCCCGTGCCGGTCCGGGCCTGGCCCACGACATCCTTTCCCTGGATCAGATAGGGAATGGTCCGGGACTGGATGGGGGTGGGAGTGTCGTATCCCATATCTTTCAGGGTGGAAACCACAACCGGGTTCAGATTCATGTGATCAAACCCGGACATGGGAAAATTTTGTTGAGGCATGGTATTTCCTTACTGTTTATGCAGTCACACCGGATTTTAATTTTTGCCGGCGCGGTTATGTATCACCTGTAATTTATGTCTGCTGGAGGGCACAGGAGTATGATGGATCAGAAAACAGCATATTATACACCTATTTGATGATTCTGCAAGGAAATAAAAAATATCATCCCGATATTGCATTTGCCGTGCGGTGCATTAGTTTCAAAGCGCTGAATTTTTCTAAAAGAGCATCACTCAGGCGCAACTCCGGTACGTTACTTTAACTGATGTTGATTCTGGGTGTTTTCTGGCAAGTGGCTCAGGATATTCTGGGATTAGCTGCCAACAGCCACATTATGGACGTGATGAAACGTCCTTTCCGGGCGATCCCAGGATCTTTTTCCGATCATCCCGCCGGTTCTTTGCGTTCACGGTCATCCACTGTGCTTTTGCCGGGCGGGTTCACACAGGTTCTTCCGGGATCTGTCCCCGGCGCTATGAAAACGCATCGGTTTCAGTCCGGAACCTATCCCTAAAAATCGAAGCCCGCGTGAAGCAGATCCGTGCTCAGATTGAAGAAGTCACATCTGATTATGACCGGGAAAAGCTTCAGGAACGGCTGGCAAAGATCCTCGGCGGCGCGGCGGTCATCCATATCTGCGCAGCCCTTCCCTCTGGAGGCGGAATGGACGATGACCTCTACTAAACTGACCGGGCGGTCCTTTCAGGAAAGAGAAAGAAGCAATGTCAGACAACGATTTCCCAGGCCCGATGGATCTGCCTTCGTTTACTGACATAATCTTCGGGAATGGTTTTTTCCGTGATTTCGGTGATGCCGGACACGCTCAGGGAACGGGTGTCCAGCTCAAATCCTGGTGATTGGTTGAAAAAACACGGTGCCGCCGGGAACCATGCGTTGGAAAACCTTGTCAAGGAGCCCTGGATGGTCTTTAGCAATGTCGAAATGGATGCCGCGCACCCTTGTGGTGGAAAAGGAGGGCGGGTCCACCACGGCCA
>LQAG01000398.1_pt1 | contig 13247 bp, 21 predicted proteins | sample 1535801 | NCBI WGS metagenome assembly LQAG01 (sample SAMN04331584, study PRJNA305678) | bioreactor metagenome | isolation source: bioreactor_3 inoculated with Wadden Sea sediment 1st replicate of a... | place: Germany:Bremen | reverse complement strand
AAGATTGCCTCGAGTCTAAAAGTGCTCATCAGTTTGGTAGTTACTTGTCTGAACTGAAAATGTGGTGTAATTTACCCTCATAAGAAAAGAGACAATCTTAACTGTTGGGTTGAGGGGACCCAAACGGCCGTTTTTAGTTGAAAAAGCTGAATATCAAGCCGCAGGACCCTAACAGGTTCTGCGGCTTTTTTTTGAATCTGCCCAGTGCCCCAAACCTACCAAAATCACAAAAGGAGCACACAATGATGGTACGATTAACCTTGATATTTATTGCGACAATACTGCTTTCATCCTGTTCCGGATTGAAGGAACAACCAGCCGTAATGGAAAATAATACTTTTATAGATAACAATATCCCCAGCGTTATGGTGACGTTTCCTTTTGATTTGAAGATGGTTGACAAGAAGGTCGATTACTCAGACGGATCACGCATTCTGCTCTATACCCTGAAATCAGATAATAATAAAAACTACGGCCATCATTCAAAAACAGTCAATACTGGAAACACATGCATACTATACCCAATCGGATAGCTCCCGTCTTAAGGATCCGCTCTATCTATCTAAAGATCAGTATGGATATTGCTCTGTCAGCTTATTTAACAATAATCAAAATTCTTTTCTTCGCGGTGAGTCAATGAGATATATTTCTAATGGAGATATTGTAGCCATGACCGTTTTTGAGTACATAGGAAACAATATATCCAAAGAAGTTTTCCAGCAAAGCTACACGGACCAACTCAATAATTTTCTTACTAAATTCAAGTCAGTGTGCTCTCAAAATAAACGACGATAAAAACATCTCAAACAAAAAGGCCGCCCAAACGGACGGCCCTTCTGTTTAGCAACTGTGATAATTATATTTACTCTTACTCGGTGTAACCGAGAACCTTGGCGTCTTCTTTGTAGCCAAGTTCCCAGAGGGTCGAGCGATAGATGTCCAGGAATTCTTTTCCTTCGGCACTCTTCATCGCTTCATCCATGATAACCTTGTGACCGGTTGCGCGAGCTTTTGCCTTGTCTTCGTCGCTCCACTCAACAACTTCGATATTACCCAAATTCTTCCACTTTTCACGGGCGATGACTTCGCGATTGTAAACCATGGCCGACTTGTAACGCAGGCGGTCGCGGGCAACCAGAACGATATCTTTCAGGTGCTGGGGCAGAGAATCCCAGTTAGCCGGGTTAACAACCAGCGGAAAGTACTCGCAGGTCCCGTTCTGAAGGCTGGATCGAGAACATATTTGGCGACTTCATGGAACCCCATGCGCATATTCTCATCCCAGAAAGTCCACTCAGCGGCTTCGATACTGCGAGTCTGAAGCGCGGTGTAGATATCGGGAGCCGACAGAGAGACGGTGTTGCACAAGAGCAGTGTAATACTTGCCGCCGATACCGGAAGAACGGATGCGAAGACCTTTGATCTTGTCAACCGAATCGATCGGGGCAACAGCCATCAACTGCTCGTAGAGCGGGCTGACCATGGCGTGGCCGAGGTAGGTGATCCGATGCTTGGCATAGAGCTTCTTGAACCAGGGCTCGAGCTTCTCAACGAAATAGGCCCCTTCAGCGTAAGTACTCAGAGGAGAACCGGGCTGAGTGGTAAAGTTGAACAACGGATCCTTACCTGGCCAGTAAGCGCTGTACACCATGGCAGCATTCACCATGCCGTTGGCCAGATTGTCAAATGTCTCAAACACAGGAAACAGAACACCGGCTGGATACGGCTTGATAATAAACTCCCCCTCAGAAAGAGTCTTAACGGTATCGCAGAATTCCTCAACAATCCGCTGCTGCTCTGTCCCAGGCATGGCATGGGTGACCAGACGCCATTTTACTTTAGCAAAAGCGCTCTGTACGCCTATTGCAAGAAAAAGTACCGACAGAAGAATCGCAATTTTTTCTTCATAGCTTACCTACCCCTTTTGTTGAAAATAATGTTTGTGCTCATCTGATTGCGGATAAATCCAACCTTCTCACTTCAACTCGACTATGCGATAGGCATCCTCCCTTCCTCCGTAAAGATCGAAAGACAGCAACAATTTTGCGTACTTTAAAACCCGAGCAGATACTTGGGTAACCATAAAATAATCTGCGGAAAGACAAAGATAATCACCAGACAAACCGCCTGCAGAATCAGCAGCGGCACACTGGCCTTGTAGATCTCGATAATATCGATATCCGGCGGTGTACATCCCTTAAGATAAAAGAGGCTGAAACCGAAAGGTGGTGAAATATAAGCACTCTGCAGAATAACGTTGATCGCCAGACCAACCCAGAGCGGCTCGAAACCCATCCGCGACAGGATGGGGGCAATGATCGGTACGGCGAGAAAAATAACAGCGCCGGGCTCAAGAAACATTCCCAGGATAAAAACGAAGAGGGCAGCGACAACAAACACCATATTAGGGCCGCCCGGCATATTCATGGCAAACTCGGCGACAATTGCGTTGCCCCCAGTCCGGAGAAGACCGAGCCGAACGCACCGGCGCCAATCATCATGAAACCGACCATAGCGGTGACGCTGACCGTTTCGTAGCAGGAGGAGTAGACCATTTCCCAAGTCAGACGGCGATTTACCAGACCGATGATCAGAGCACCAGCGGCACCAAAAGCCGCCGCCTCGGTCGGACTGCGATACCGAGCAGAATGGTTCCCAGCACCAGAACGATAAGCATGCCCGGGAAGAAGATACTACGCATGGCGACCAGCTTCTCTTTCCACGAAACCCGCTCCTCCAGTGGCAGAGCCGGAGCGAAGTTGGGATCGATCAAGCCGCGGACGACCACGTAAAGAATGTAAATTGTCGCAAGCAGAACCCCGGCAGAAATTCCACCGGCAAACAGTCCACCGATGGAAACACCAGTGACAGCGCCGTAAAGGATCATATTGGTACTGGGCGGAATCAGTTGTCCCAGGGTTCCGCCACCTAATACCGATCCTAAAGCCATCCTGCGGTTATAACCATGCCTGAGCATCTGCGGTAGACCGATCAGACCCAGGCCGATGACACCGGCGGCAACGACCCCGGAAACGGCACCAAGAATCGCTCCGACCAGAATTGTCGCGATGGCTAATCCGCCGCGCAAGGGCCCCGACCATTTGAAGAAGGCATCATACAGATCGCTGACGACATCGGTTTTCTGAAGGATATAGGCCATAAAAATGAACAGAGGCACTGCAATAATGACGAAATTGTTCATTGTGCCCCAGGTCGTGGACACCAGCACATTCAACGCCCCCATTCCCCAGAGGGAATAGGAAAAAACAATTGCAACCGCCGCCAGGGAAAAAGCGATGGGGACACCGGCAATCAGCAGCGGGAAAAGAGCCAGAAACATGAAAAGGGGGGACAGTTCACCATCCATTGTTAATCTCCAGTCTGTGGTTTAAGCCTGATAATCTTCCGGCTTGCTTCTGATGTGAGCGATGATGTTGACAATGTTCTGCCAGACGATGAAGACACCGGAAAGGGGTATAATCCAGCGGAACCACCAGACATAGGGGTTAAATGGAGTCTGGAGAATCGAGCGTTCCCCCATCAATGTTGATCGGTAAGCATTGGGTACGCTGATGTAAATCAGCACCAGAGCGACAAACATGATAACGCTCTCTGAAAACACCCCTTGAACTTTACGCCACTTGGGCGGGAGGTAGTGATTGATGATATCAACGGCGACATGCCTCTGTTTCTGTGACAGTAGCCTGCACCAAGCATAAAAAATGAACCGAAGATAAAGATGGATATCTCGAATGTCCAGCTAGGGGGGGATTTAAAAAAATACGACTTCAATGCACTGTAAACGATAATAGCAATGAGAGGTAAGATTAGCAGTGAAACCAGTCGACCTATTCGCTCCATAAGATTTCCTCGCTGATAAGTTATTAACCCGGCCACTGACTCTGTGCTCTCAGCAACCTGAATCTGATCGAGATTCTACTTTTATTCATGTATCGGAAATAAAGTATGACATAAGCTCGATGACAAATCCCCTCAGGAGTCCTGACCCTCTCTTTGTCACCCCAACAGTTTAAACATGGAGTTGTTTTTCCTCCTCTCTGCCCTCAAAACGAAGAGAATGGCGACCAATCTTCAAGAAATTTTATTAACCTATTGTTTTATAGTTAAATACTTGTATAATTTTTATAATATTTTCATCATGTGGAAGATAAATATCACCCTGCATAAGATTTGTCAACACCTTGTAAAAATCTGAGAGGGGCATTAGCCGGACCGTAAATCACCGGCCAGACGAAACAGATTTCTTGTTTGGACAGACGCTATCTCCTCAAAGTTGCTGAAAAAATAATCGGGGTAAAATCAGAACAACATGGACATCTCCGCTGTTCACTGACAGAATAACAGGATGCGGAGATCAACTCGCGATACACGCAGAACAGACCCGATACACAACTTTAGCATGCTTAATGATGGATGATTAGCGCTTATATTTACAGTAAAATAACCTCTATAACAACAGAAGGCTATAAACATTGCTCCACAGTATTTCAAACAAAGCATACAGATCAGACCCCCTGTTTCAGGCTCTGCGAGACAGAATTGTTTCGGGTGAGTATCCCCCCGGAACCCTGCTTTCGGAAAAGAGCTGACTGAGGAATTCAAAGTCAGCCGGACGCCTTACCGTGAGGCCCTGAAACGCCTGGAAACCATGAAGCTGGTCAAAGTCGTTCCGCGTTTTGGAACCTACGTCAGTGAAATCGACATTAATGAAATCCTGTACGCCTACGAAGTCAGACTCCATCTGGAAGCCCTGGCTGCGGACTTGGCGGCGAAAAGGAGAACTGAGCCCGATCTGAATGAGTTCAGGGTGGTCATAGATGAGTGCAAACAGCTGGCGCTCGACAATAAAGCCGACCATGGCAGTAATGCCGACGAATCCCTGCACAGCTTACTCTGCGCTTTGTCGAAAAATCCTATTCTCAGTGACACCGTCTACAATTTACGCCTGAACTGCGCCCGTATCTGGACAACATCCTTCTGGAAAGAATATAATTTTGAACAGCTCTTTGACCATTGGGAAAGTGTCTACGAGGCGATCAAGGACAAAGATGGAAAACGGGCGTCCAAAGAAATGGCTACCCACCTGCAGGAATCGATCGACGAAATAAAATACAATATCTTCGGCCCGGAAAAAGACTGATCTGTATCCTTATGCGATTCTTGAGCACTGCCTGGAACCTTTCTTTCAGTTCAGGTGACAGGTTCGCGAAATGAGTCGAGCTTGTAGCCGCAAACCTTCGCAGTGACGCGATAACATGCTCATAGGGTAAAACCGGCGGTCAAGGAACCCGTCAAAGCCTTACAGCGGCCTCACTGCCTCGGAACCACGATAATGCGATCATTGCAAATTGAACTTTTTAGTTATATATAATGCCCACAGAACGAAAGTTCATTCGGGACAGGAAAACAACCAATGACAAAATAAAAAAATCAATACCACTCCTCCCAATACTGATCTGCGCCAATCGATTTTGGCAACGGCTCTTGACCTGTTCACAACCAAAGGATACTTCAATACCTCTGTTCACGATATCAGACGTGCGGCCAATATCAGTATCGGCGCAGTCTATCATCACTTCAAGAGCAAAGAAGATATTGCTCAGGCAATTTATTCCAACCTGCTGGAATTAATGACAGAAACTATCACTGTTATTATTGATGAAAATGACAGTACCCAGGACCGCTGCAAGGCAATCATGGCTCTGCTGTTTGAAAAAACTGAAACTCACCCGGAAGAAATGGAGTTCATGCTTCATGCAAAGCATCAGGAATTCATGCCTTCAGCAATTCCGATCTGCTCTTCTCGCCCACTGTCGATGATGCGTGAAGCTGTCCAACGAGGCATCCAGGCCAACGAAATCCGAATTCAGGACGTGACCCTTGCAACAACCTGCCTGTTCGGAGGAATGTTTCGCATGATCAACCTGCGCCTGGATGGCGTCATCAAAGACCCCTTGCCAACTCACCTGCAAACCATATGGGAAAGTGGCTGGCGTGGCGTCGCAACAGACAATCATCCCGAGTAAACCCCAAACCGCCATATAGACCCCCATCAGCCCCCACGCATTTATAGACATTATCCCCACAGACGACAACAACCAGACAGAACGAACATTCGGTCTTGACACAGGACAGGAGAAACCCTACTATCCGACAGAACGAACGTTCGGTTTGTGATTTCAAAACCGACCAAGTTCGTTAACCTGTCCCCTGCCACCACTAAAACAAATAACCGGAAAGGAGAATGCGATCCGCCCAACAGTAACAACTGCCACGTGAATAATTAACAATTCTGGAGGAGTGCATGAAAAGATACGCCTATTGATTCTAAGCTTTTTATTCATCGCCTGCGCCGCCCTACTCAGCAATGCCATTGCGAGCTCAAACGCGCAAAATAACCACAAAAGCGTACAACCAAAATCTTATGCGAACGCAAAGAACACCAGTCAATGCCTGGTCTGCCACGGGCAACTCGATTACCTTCGATCGGTCTCCAAAGAGACCAAGGACGGGTACGACCACGAGGTTTCAGCCGAAACCGTCGCTCAAGGACTCTATGTCGGCCCGGACTATGTCAATGACAGAATCCATGGCAATGCCTCCTGTGAATTTTGCCATGCCGGGGATCCGAACACGTCGGACCTGGAAAAAGCTCACAAGGGAATCATCCGAGATCCAACAGCCGATGGCGGTGAAAAGCACTGCAGCTCTTGCCATAAAGATATTGTCAAAAATGCAAAGACATCGATCCACTTCAATATGACCGGCGTCAAAATGAAATTGTCGGATCGGCTCGGAAAGACTCATGATAAGGAAGTGGCTCTCGGCCAGATCATGGAACAGGATTGCTTAGCCTGCCACGCTACCTGCGGAACCTGCCATGTTGGCACGGCTCCGATTGCCAATATGGGTCTGCAGTCCAACCATAAATTTGAAGGACAACCAGACAATCTGCAGGTCTGTATTCCCTGCCACCATCTTGCCGGGGCTGGTTTCTTCACCCAGGAAAAAACCTCCATGCGGCTCTCGGAATGGATTGCAACTCTTGTCATAGCAGCGATCAGGAATACCATGGCCGCGGAGGTCCGGAAGAGCCGCAGGGAATGATGACTCCTGGACTGATCAAAGCCAATTGCTACAACTGCCATCAAGATGCTGCAAGTTCAAATGAAGCGCATGAAATTCACGCTGAGAACGTCAGCTGCCAGGCTTGTCACGGAACCGAGTACGAGTCCTGCCTATCCTGCCATAACCGGGTTCCGGAGATGGAGCACATCTTTAAACTGGGGAATGTAAACGGCAAGATTTATCCGATGGTCCATACGACCGGCAACACCTCGGCCGACGCATTTAAACACCTTGGTGTCGAACTCAATCAGGATGATCTTCAAGACAAACCGACCTGGGCCCCTTACCCGACCCATTTCCTTCAACTCGCTCCGATTCATAAGGAAGGAGCAACAGTCATGTGTGAAAACTGTCACGGCAACGACGACATTTTTCTTCAGGATGAAGATCTGACCTTCCCTGAACTGGAAAATCAATTCCTGATGGAAACACCACGTGAACTGAGCAAACAGGAGCTGAAGGATGCCATGAATTAAATAGATTCTCCCTGCCGCCAATACGTCAGGGAGAATTTTCTGAAGAGCCTTTTGAAGGCGGGAGGTCTTATGAACGGTTTCTTGAAAATCATCCTTTTTGTGCTGTCGCTCTTCTTCCTTTCAATGTCAGCGCAACCAACGGTGACAATCTTATCGGTGTCGGTCCAGCTCGCGGGCCATGGGGGAGCGGGAATCGCCGCACCGCAGGACGCCATCAGCGCGACGTTCAGTAATCCGGCAGCAATGAATGTCGGTCCGTACTGTCCAAAATCGCACTTTGACTTTGCAACAACCCTGTTTGCTCCCAAGGTCGATGCCAAGATTACCTTGTCCGACACCACTGAACTGAGTGCCAAATCGGACCAGAAGGTTTATCTGGTTCCGGCGTTCGGTATTACCACTCCAGTCAGCAGTAATCTCAGAATTGGCCTGGCGGCCTATGGAATCACCGGCCTGGGTGTTGACTATCGGGACACGGCCATAGCTGACATGGGTGCAGTTAATTCAACTCAGTTGATGATCCTTAAATTTGCACCGACGCTGGCATATCGGCTGAGCGACAAACTTTCGATCGGTTTTGCGGCCCATATTGTCAACTCGTCCCTCGATCTGGACAACGGAACATCGTCGAACTATGGCTTTGGAGGCCAGATTGGTGCCATCTATCAGCTGGATGAAAATATTTCTCTTGGTGTGACATATCAAAGCCCGGTTAAGGCAGAACATCAGAACGTATATGATCTGGATGGCAACGGCCGGATGGATTCATTTACACTGGAGGCACCGCAAAGTCTGGGGTTGGGCCTCGCCTATTTCCCTTCCGACCGGTTGCTCCTGGAAGTCGATACCAGATGGCTCAATTGGTCGGATGCTGACGGCTACGATGCTCTCGACTGGAAAGACCAGTACGTTCTTGCCTTAGGAGCTCAATTAAAAGTCACGAACAGCTTAACTGTCCGTTTCGGCTATAACTACGCGAAGAATCAAATCAATGAGCACGCCAATTTCGACGGAGCCGACACGATCAAAATCCAGGGGAAAGATGTCAACCGTTATGGTTATGAGACGCTGAGGATCATCGGCTTTCCGGCCATCGTCGAACACCACGTCACACTCGGAATCGGCTATGATATCAATCCAAGCCTCAGTCTGAATCTGGGCTACATGCATGCCTTCGAAACAACCGTGAAATCAAAAGGAACCCTCCCGGACGGCACAACCCCAGTGGAACTCGAGTCGAACTTGAGCGAAGACGCCTTCGATTTCTCCCTCGCCTGGAGATTCTGACAGCCTGAATTCGGCACATAGACCAGCGATTCTCAGAATCGGCTGGTCGGAAAGACTCGACTTATGAAAAAACCCCATGCAATCAAACAAGTTTCTCTATCTCAGCAACAGGAAGCAGCCCTTAACCTCCTTTTGCAGGCGAAGGGACTCCTTCTGAATCAACTGCACACCCCCCGACTGGTCTCCATCGAATTAGCCGAAGGAATCGACAAGCTGCTCCAGGCCTTTGAGCTAGTTGAAAAGCCATTATCCAAAATACTCATCTGTCCCATATGTCAAAATATCTACTATGGAAAGCCAAACGCAGATCAGGATCGATGTCTGAGTTGCGGTATGGAGCTGGTGAAACAATGAATGACAGAATAAAAACCGTCATGACTCTGAAGAATGATGTAGAAAAAGCAGTTTCGCTTATGTTGCAGGCAGAAAAATACTCAAGAAATCCCAGAATAAAAATTTCAGGACTGCGGCAGTTTTGTTACGCCAATCCTGCAGTTTTGTGAATAAACACAAGGAAATTAAAATCGGGCAATTATTAATGACAGGCTCCCCAGAAGAAAAAAACCAACAGATACGATGTTCGGAGATCAACCATGGCCATAAAAACGATCAGCTTCATATTCCTTTTGATGACAATTGTCACGACATGTGTCCAGGCGATGCCCTGCCATTGTTTTTCAGTACGTGATTTTGATCCTCATGAACCGGCATCCGCCGACCCTTATTATCTTGCGACAGGTCAAAATTCATTTTTCAGCATTGTCTTTAACGTTGAAAAAAAGAAAGTGGTCCTTGCCAAGCAGAAACCGCGGGCAACAGCGGAAGGGCTCTGGATCCTCAACTGGGCTGCCATGCACACAGGAGAAGAGACAAAAGCAAATAAAAAAAGCTAAAAAAAACAGCGGTTCATGGCAGACAGCCTCAAAATCGTTGCCGATCGCTCAAACGGCTTTCCGCCACAATTTCTCGAGATCCTTAATTCAGACGGCTCAGAAAAGGCTCTCGCTCAGTTTATTGTCAATCAGCTGCTGACCGACATCACCGGGGTTGAGGCCAAAGAGCTGGAAACCCTCAGAAACAAACAGGCCTCGAATGAAGAAACCATCTTAGCGACCTTCATCGGCTTGAAAACTTTCAAAGCACCAACATCACTCCTCCAACAGGTGGCCGCTGGTGAAACCACCTGGGGATCACTCCTGCTAACCTCTGGCATGAAAGGCAGAGAAATGGTTGAAGAGATGAAAATCATCATCGCTGAGAACAAGAGAAACATTTAGGAAAATCGTTACGCGTTAAATCACCTCTATGTACGGATGAGAAGACGCTGTCATGAACAATGATTCGGACAGATGGATAAAGTTTCGCTCACACGCCCTTAGAGCATTTTTGTTTGTATTCGAAATCCTGCGCCAGCCGTTGGGGCGGGTCAATAACGTCCTGCCGCAACGGCGATCGCTTAATGTTTTCCGGTTGTCACCTCATGCTAAAATCGAACTTGACGTTGTTTTTATTCTCTTCTCATCAGCAGTCCTGCTTTCGTCCCACTTGTCTTATACAGTGGCAAAAGGAGCAGTGTACCGCTCTGCACCAAACTCTCTGCCATCATCCTGCTGTCCATAATTCTTGGCTCCTCTGCTCTTTTTTTCATGTCATCACCAGAATTGAAAGCAGAAATGTTCCTGTGAGATATCAGCTTGATTTTTATGCTACTGCCCCTGCCGTAAACAGGCTAATATCTTTACGACACCAAGAAGACAAAAAATACCACCGAACGCACAGCAATAATGATCCGGGAGGAACGGTTTGCGCTACAAACTGACAACCAAATTTGCGGTCACCGCTGGAATCGTACTGTTGAGCACAATGACGATGTTTGCCTATCTGAATATCAACTCCCTTAAGGAGATTTATCTGCAGGAAGCGATCAAGGATGCGGACAACCTCGGCGACACAATCCTCCGGACAACCTATTACCAAATGATGGAGAACGACCGGGATCGTGTTTACAAGATGATTGAGGAAGTCGGTGGTCAAAAAGGTGTCGAAAACATCCGCCTTTTGGATAAGGACGGGATCATCAATTTTTCTACGGCAAAAAACGAAATCGGAACACGGGTCGATTCCAATGTCGAAGGATGCAATGGGTGTCATACTGCGAAGACTCCTCTGATGGAGGCTCCCAGTTCTGCTCGCAGTCGCATTTTTTCAATGCCGACGGAGAAGAGATCCTGGGAGTCACCAAGGAGATCAACAATCAGGAAGGCTGCTATACGGCCGAGTGCCACTATCACTCCAAAGAGGCCAGCCTCCTGGGGGTTCTTGATGTCCACGTCACTCTTTCCAATATGCAAGAAAGAGTTGCAACAAGTCGCAATGTCATAATTTTCTTTACCATGACATTACTGACAACGCTGTCCCTGTGCCTTTTCTGGCTCATTCAAAACTGATTAACCGGCCGGTTACGGACCTGCTTGAACAAACTAAAAAACTCAAGCATGGTCACCTTGACAGCCGCATCTCCGTAGTGCGCAACGATGAACTGGGCGAGCTGGCTTTCGCCTTTAACGACATGACTGAAAACCTGCAGCAGGCCCATGACGAGTTAAAAGGCTGGGGCTTCACCCTCGAAGAAAAAGTGGCAGAGCGAACCCGTGAAATCGAACAGATGCAATCCCAACTCATACAATCGGCTAAACTGGCATCGCTGGGAGAACTGGTGGCCGGAATTGCCCATGAAATCAATAATCCCCTCACCGGAATTCTGATGTTTTCCACGTTGGTGTCAAACAATCCCAAACTCGATGAATCACTGAAGCCGAATATGGAAACAATTCTGGCAGAAACCCAAAGGTGTGCCAAAATTGTTCAGAATCTGCTGGACTTCTCACGCCACACGACTCCTGAAAAGTCACGCTGCTCACTTGATGCGATCATTGATGATACTCTCAAAGTGACGACGACGCAGAAACGATTTGGAAGTATTCAAATCATCAAAAAAATATGCTGAGGACGTTCCTGAAATCATGGTTGATGGTGGACAGTTGGAGCAGGTTTGCATGAACATGATCATCAACGCAGGCCAGGCGATGCCTGAAGGTGGGACATTGACGATAACCACAAAAAAACTGGACAACAATTGCGTCCAGATTGAAATAAAAGATACAGGGAACGGCATACCTCAAGAAATAAAGGAAAAAATATTTGATCCGTTTTTTACGACCAAAGGACGCAGTCGAGGGACAGGACTCGGGCTATCAATTTCTTATGGAATCATCAAAAACCACGGCGGCCATATCGAAGTTGACAGTCATCCGAGAGAAGGAACTACGTTTACGATAACTCTGCCCGTCGAAGACAAAACCCAGATTAATAAAAGAGAGCAAAATATATGATCAATTAAGTCCAATCGCTTTTAATCACGTCAATTTCCATTAAAATTGACGTTGAGGTAAACTGAGACAAAGGAGAGAGCCATTGGACGAACTCCATCTTGCAGCAAAAGTTCACTACAGCTTCTTACCCAAGGACTATGAAGACCAGCGGATCTGTATTGCGGCGACCCTGCGCCCACTCCATCCAATCGGTGGCGATTATTGCAGCATCCTCCCCTTAAGCGATGATCATATCCTGGTCTGCATGTGTGATGCTCTTGGTCACGGGACACCAGCAGCACTCTTTGCCGCAAGGGTAAATACTTATGTTCTGACCCACGCCAAGCCAGATCTCAAGCCCTGTCAACTCCTCTCAGGCCTGAATTCCTACCTCTGTAAACGTTTATCCGGAGTCGGCATGTACACCACGTTTTACGTCATACTGATCGATTTAAAAAAGAGAACCATGGCGCTCGCCGGCGCCGCGCACCCCCCGGTCCTGCATTTTGAAAAAGCCCGGATGCAGTGCCGAGAGTGGCCATCAATTGTTACCTTTCTTGGGATGATGGACCCTATGCCACTGCCTTGTATCACGAAACAGATCCATGTTCGCTCAAATGACCGTGTCCTCCTGTATTCAGACGGGTTAATAGAAGTGGAAAACTGCTCCCAATCCGCATTTGGTGTGGAAGGGCTGACAAGGTCACTGACCGATCATTGTCAACTCCATGGTCAGCAGCTTAACAACAGCATTCTGACTCAGGCAGAAAGTTTTGGGGCAAATGGTTTTCAGGACGATGTTTTGCTCATGAGTATTTCCATCAAATAGACAGTCAGGAACCATCCCCGCTCCCCTCGAAAGACAGCAGAAGATCTCCCCCGGCCTGGCAACCTTTCCGACCTTTTTGATAGGAAATAAAACAATCCAGCTCGAAATAGACCAGTTATCGATAATTGGTTCAAC
>LQAG01000397.1_pt1 | contig 13252 bp, 19 predicted proteins | sample 1535801 | NCBI WGS metagenome assembly LQAG01 (sample SAMN04331584, study PRJNA305678) | bioreactor metagenome | isolation source: bioreactor_3 inoculated with Wadden Sea sediment 1st replicate of a... | place: Germany:Bremen | reverse complement strand
CATGGAAAAAGAACTGCGGTTTGCCGTGCGGGAAGGCGGACGGACCGTGGGTGCCGGCGTTATTGCTGAAATTTTTGAATAATATTGATAAGGTGCAAATATTGTGGACAGAATCAAGATTGCTTTGGCATGCACTGAGTGCAAACGTAGAAATTATACGACTACAAAAAACAAGCGGAAAACGCCGGACAAGATTGAAATGAACAAGTACTGTCGCTTCTGTAACAAGCATTTGTTGCATAAAGAGACAAAAATAAAATAGCCATGATTTATTGCAGGCCAGTAGCTCCAATTGGCAGAGCACCGGACTCCAAATCCGGGTGTTGGGGGTTCGACTCCCTCCTGGCCTGCCATTTTAATGTGAAAATTTTCATTCAGGCATTGATAGATCCTCAGGAGTGATATGTCACGATTACAAAAGAAAAAAAACAGCCGAAGACAAAAAGAAAAAAAAAGAGGCGAATAAATCTGTGACTGCCAATGAAAACGTTTCACCCGCCCGGCAGACATCTGTGCCAAGTCCTCCAAAATTGAAATCGGAAGTTACAGCGGTAGACGATAAGCAAAACTTCATTTCCACTGCATCCGAATTCTTGAGAGAAGTCAAGGTTGAATTGAAAAAGGTGACATGGCCTACCCGTAAACAAACGACCGGGACCACGATCGTTGTGATCATTTTTGTTTTTATACTAGGCATTTTTCTCGGTATTTTTGATTACAGCCTTTCCAAGCTTGTCCAAGTCGTTCTAACATAAAGTAAGGAAGGTGACATGTCTCTGAAATGGTATGTGGTCCACGTGTATTCGGGCCATGAACAAAAAGTGAAAAAGCCTTGAGGAGAAAATCGAAACATCCAGATACCCGGAAAAATTCGGAGAATCCTGATTCCCACTGAAAATGTGGTGGAACTGGTCAATGGAAAGAGAAAAGAATCCTCCCGAAAATTTTATCCGGGGTATATTCTGGTCAGAATGCATCTGGACAACGAGACATGGCATATTATTACCTCAACGCCTAAAGTGACCGGCTTTCTGGGTGGAAAAAACAAACCGGCGCCGATCAGTGACAATGAAGCCCGGAGCATTATCGATAAGATGCAGATGGGGAAAAATAAACCCCAGCCCAAATTCTATTTTGAACCGGGCGATGATGTGAAAGTGATAGACGGGCCGTTTTCCAATTTTAATGGAACGGTGGAAGATGTGTCTCCGGACAAGGAAAAGGTGAAAGTGCTGGTGAGTATTTTTGGTCGCCCGACCCCTGTGGAACTGAAGTTTATCCAGGTTACCAAGATTTAGTTGACGGTTAAATAGTGATTTCAGGAGTAGTGAAAACATGGCAAAGAAAATAATGACGCAAATTAAGCTTCAGGTGGAAGCAGGAAAGGCCAACCCATCCCCTCCCATCGGGCCGGCCCTGGGTCAGCATGGAGTGAACATCATGGATTTTTGCAAAGCGTTCAACGCCAAGACGGCAAACGACGCTGGATCCATTATTCCGGTGGTGATAACGGTCTATAAAGATCGGTCTTTCAGTTTTATCACCAAAACGCCGCCTGCTTCCAGGATGCTGCTGGCTGCAGCGGGTCTCAAAAAAGGGTCAGGAGAGCCGAATCGAACCAAAGTGGGAAAAGTGACCCGTGATCAGGTTGTGAATATAGCGGAAACAAAAAAAGAAGACCTGAATGCCTCAGATCTCGATGCTGCGGTTAAAATCATTGAAGGTACTGCAAGAAGTATGGGGATTGAAGTCGTTTAACTATTAATAGCATAAGAGTGGGAAAAATGCCAAAGCGGAGTAAAAAACATACAGAAGCACTGAAGAAGATCGACCGGACCGTGCAATACGATCCACTGGAAGCCATGACCCTTGCTGTGACTTCAAGCCATGTGAAATTTGATGAAACAGTGGATGTGGCTGTCAGGCTGGGAGTGGATCCCCGGCATGCGGATCAGATGGTACGAGGGACGGTGGTCCTGCCGAACGGTCTTGGTAAAGAGATCAAGGTTCTGGTATTTGCCAAAGGGGAAAAAGAGCAGGAAGCTTTGGATGCAGGCGCGGATTTCATTGCCACCGACGAAATAGTGGAAAAGATCAAGGATGGGTGGTTCGGATTTGACAAGGCCATAGCCACGCCGGACATGATGGGGACTGTCGGTAAACTGGGGCGGGTTTTGGGTCCCCGCGGACTAATGCCCAATGCTAAAACCGGAACCGTTACTTTTGAGGTGGAAAAGCGATTAACGAACTGAAAGCCGGAAAATCGATTTCGGGTGGAAAGGCAGGTGTGGTGCATGCACCCATCGGCAAAGTCTCTTTTGGACCGGAGAAATTGACGGAAAACGTCAAAGCATTTCTGGAAAAGATCGTGGCATTAAAACCTGCCGGCAGTAAGGGATCCTATCTGAAAACCATCAGTGTTTCATCAACCATGGGGCCTGGAATCAAAGTCGACCCCCTGTTGATTAAATAAGTTGATCTGGTAAACCGGGTTAACAAAAAGAATCAGCTGTCAAAGACAGTAGGTGCACAAGCGTGCATAATCGGATTGCCGGCCTGCCGAGACAGAAACGAAACGGTTTCGTTTTGGTTTAGTTGGCACCTTCGAATTTGAAAAGAAAGGAGGTGTAATAAAATGTTGAATCTTACCCAGAAAAAAGATCTGATTGAACGCTTGGCTACTCAGTTGGCAGAAGCGCAGATCATTATTCTCATCGATTACAAAGGTCTTGATGTTCAGTCCATTACCCGGCTGCGTTACGAACTTAGGCAAGCCGGAGCCAGTATGGAAGTCGTCAAAAATACTTTGCTTAATCTAGCTTCTCAAAATACTGGTGCCGAATTGATGGCGGACTTCTACAAGGGCCCCAGCGCCATTGTCATGTCTTCGACTGATCCGGTCGCCCCATCTAAAATTCTGGTTGATTTTGCCAAAGACAATGAAAAACTGGAAATCAAGTCGGCTGCGTTTGGCGGAAGACTGCTTGATAGTGATGAAATCAAGGCCTTGGCCAAAATGCCGTCCAAAGAAGAATTGCTCGCCAAACTGGTCTATACTCTTAACGCGGTTCCCACATCGTTTGTCAATGTTCTGGCCGGTGTTCCCAGGGGATTTGTTAATGTGTTGAACGGCATCAAAGAACAGAAGGAAGCCGCATAGCTTCACCCATTAATTTCATGAGTTCCAAATTATTAAAGATAACAACGAATTTTACAATTGTTTTAGGAGATAAAAATGGCGGATATCACAAAAGATGATGTTATTGAATTTATTGCCAATATGACGGTTCTTGAACTGTCGGAACTGATCAAGGAGTTGGAAGAAAAGTTTGGCGTCAGTGCGGCCGCCCCGGTTGCATTTGCCGGCGGTGCGATGCCTGCAGGTGGTGATGCAGCGGCAGCCGAAGAGGAAAAAACGGAATTTGATGTGATTCTTGAGGCGGTGGGAGATAAAAAAATCAACGTGATTAAAGAAGTCCGGGCCATTACCGGCCTGGGGCTCAAAGAAGCCAAAGCGTTGGTTGAAGAGGCGCCCAAACCCGTTAAGGAAGGGATTTCCAAGGATGAAGCGGCTAAGATCAAAGAGCAGCTTGAAGGAGCCGGAGCTCAGGTTTCTGTAAAATAATTTTTTTCTAAAGCGCACAAAAATAAGCGCTTTTCAGCATCATTCCTGTGCGGGGACATGACAATGGGGTCGTGTCTCCGCTTTTACGGTTGGAAAAACTCACTTTTGGGAGAAAACATGACCGACAGCCTTTTGACCAACAAGCGTATACGAAAAGAGTTTGGCAGCAAGCGGAAAATCATCGATATTCCTGACCTGATCGGAATGCAGCGAAATTCTTTTGAAAGCTTTTTACAACGTGAGACTCCGCCAGCGGAACGGGACGAAAAAGGGCTTCATGCTGTGTTCAAATCGGTTTTCCCGATCAAGGATTTCACGGATACGGCATCGCTGGAATATGTGTCCTATTCCTTTGGAGAAGCCAAGCACTCCATGAAGGAGTGTATCAGCCGAGGCATGACCTATGATATCCCGGTGAACATTCGTGTGCGATTGGTGGTGTACGACCATGATAAAGATACGGGGAATGCCACCATCCGTGACATCAAGGAACAGGAAATCTATTTCGGTACCATTCCTTTGATGACACGCCAGGGGACATTTATCATCAATGGCACCGAACGGGCTGTGGTCAGTCAGCTCCACCGTTCCTCCGGTGTGTTTTTCGATCACGACAAAGGCAAGAATTACTCCACCGGTAAAATTATCTACAACGCCAGGATCATTCCCGTGAGAGGTCCTGGATTGACATGGAAATCGACGCCAAAGACATCATCAATATCCGTATTGACCGGCGCAGAAAATTCCCCGTATCCATTCTGTTCAAGGCGTTTGGATATACCAGTGAGGATATTCTGGATTTCTTTTACCGTAAGGAACGCATTGTAAAAAAGAAGGCTCGTTTTTTAAGGAGTTTGTTCCTGACAACTTGGTACGGCAGCGGGCCAGTTTTGACGTTGTTTCTCCTGAAAACGGAGAAGTGGTTGTAAAACAGGGAAGAATCTTTACAAAACGGGCCTTGAAACAACTGGCGGACGAAGGATTGACCTTTATCCCCATATCGCTGGAAGATCTGATGGATAAGGCGTTTGCCAGGGACATCCATGACCTTGACAGCGACGAAGTCCTTTTCAAGGCCGGAGAGATGATCGGAGAAGATACTTTCGAGATTCTGGAAAAGAACGGGATATCCGATTTCCATATTCTGCATGTGGATTCCCGGAGTTCCGATGCCATGAGAAAAACCTTGGTCAGTGACAAGGTCCATTCCAGGGAAGTGGCGTTGATGGACATCTATCGCGGCTGCGCCCGGGCAATCCGGCGACTATTGAAGTGGCCCAGGATTTTATCGATCATCTGTTTTTCCGTCAGGCATACTATGATTTGTCCAAAGTGGGCCGGTTGAAAATGAACCTGCGTCTGGGTGTGGACACCATGCTGGACGTGAAACACTTCGGAAAGAAGATGTATTGCTGACGGCGGCGACACTGATCGAACTCAAAGATACCCAGGGCAGGTGGATGATATCGATCACCTGGGTAACCGGCGGGTCCGGGCTGTGGGAGAGCTGCTGGAAAACCATTACCGGATCGGGCTTATCCGGATGGAACGGGCCATCAAGGAAAAAATGAGCATGCAGGAAGTCGATGCCATGATGCCCCACGACCTGGTGAACCCCAAGCCGGTGTCTGCCGTTGTTCGGGAGTTTTTTGGTACCTCGCAGCTGTCCCAGTTCATGGATCAGACCAACCCGTTGTCCGAAACCACCCATAAACGCCGTCTATCCGCCCTGGGCCCGGGCGGTCTGACCCGGGAACGGGCCGGGTTTGAAGTCCGGGATGTGCATCCGTCCCATTATGGACGGATCTGTCCCATTGAAACACCGGAAGGACCCAATATCGGGTTGATCGTATCCCTTTGTACCTATGCACGGGTCAATGATTTCGGATTCATTGAAACTCCTTTCCGTCTGGTGAAAGATTCTATTGCCAGCAAAACTATCCGGCATCTGAGTGCGTTTGAGGAAAAAGATCATCCCATTGCCCAGGCCAATGCCTTGCTTGACCCGGAGGGCCGGTTTGTGAATCCCCGGGTATCCGCCCGGGTGGCGGGTGAATTTGAACTGGTACCTCCGGATGTGCTCAAATACATGGACGTGTCTCCCAATCAGCTGGTATCCGTGTCTGCGGCATTGATTCCGTTTCTGGAGAACGACGATGCCAACCGTGCGCTGATGGGATCCAACATGCAGCGTCAGGCAGTCCCATTGATCCGCAGTGAGGCACCTCTGGTGGGCACAGGCATGGAGAGTGTGGTGGCCAGGGATTCGGGAGTGACTATTGTGGCGGACTATGACGGGACCGTCGTGGATGTGGATGCCAAGCGGATTGTGGTAAGAAATGACGATGATGATATCAAAGGGTTTGACAAGGCGGTTTCCATCTACAACTGCACCAAATTCGTCCGGTCCAATCAGAACACCTGTTTCAACCACCGCCCCATTGTGGCAAAAGGGAGCCGGGTCAAAAAAGGTCAGGTAATCGCAGACGGACCTTCCACGGAAATGGGTGAACTGGCGCTGGGAAAAAATGTTACCGTGGCGTTCATGCCTTGGGATGGGTACAATTATGAGGATTCTATCCTGGTGAGTGAACGTCTGGTAAAAGAGGGGGTGTATACTTCCGTGCACGTTGAGGAATTCGAGGTCCTGGCCCGGGACACCAAACTGGGGAAAGAAGAGATCACCCGGGATATTCCCAATGTGGGCGAGGATGCTCTGAAAAATCTGGATGAGAGCGGGATTATCCGCTTAGGGGCGGAGGTGAATCCGGGAGATATCCTGGTGGGAAAAATTACCCCTAAGGGCGAAACGCAGCTGTCTCCGGAAGAAAAACTGTTGCGGGCAATTTTGGGGAAAAGGCCGGAGATGTCAAGGATACCTCTTTGACGGTACCGCCGGGTGTCAGTGGAAAAGTGATCGATGCCAAGGTGTTTTCGAGACGAGGGCTGCCCAAAGATGACCGGACCCGACTTATCGAGGATGAAGAGATCGAACGTCTGGAAAAGGACCGGGATGATGAGATCGGCATTATTTCCCAGGTGGCTAGAGAAAAGGTCGAAACGATTTTGTCCGGGCAGAAGGTGCTTTCGGATCTGGAGAAAAACGGAAAAATCCGGATCAAGAAGGGCGATGTCATTGTTTCCGGTATCCTGGGCAATATTCCGGTATCTTCTCTGGTGAACCTGTCTGTGGAAGATGCTGTGCCACGGAACAGGCCCAGCAGGTTCTGGAACAGGCCCAGGAACAGATCAAAAGGCAAAGAACATTTCAATCGACAGGTTTCCCGTTTTGAAAAAGGAGATGATCTGCCTCCGGGGGTGTTGAAACTGATCAAAATCAGCGTGGCCATGGAACGGGTATTGTCTGTGGGAGATAAAATGGCCGGCGCCATGGGAACAAAGGTGTGGTTTCCAGGATTCTGAGGGTGGAAGATCTGCCCTATTTTGCGGACGGACGACCTGTGGACATGGTGCTGAACCCGCTGGGCGTCCCGTCCCGCATGAACGTGGGACAGATCCTTGAAATTCATCTGGGTCAGGCCGCTTTCGGTTTGGGCCAGCAGATCAATGAAATGATTGAGGAAAAGCGGCTGGATGCACTTCGTGACAAGCTCAGAAGTGTGTTTTCCCTGACAGACAAGCAAAAGGCAGATGACATTGAAGATGCCCTGGCCAATCGGATCGACGTCATGGATGAACGGGAACTGCTGGAGTTTTCCTCCCTTTATCGGAATGGGGTTCATACGGCCACGCCGGTATTTGACGGGGCCACAGAAGAAGAAATCAAGGACCTGCTCGAGATGTCCGGGTATCAAAGATCCGGTCAATCAGTCCTTTATGACGGCAGAACCGGTGAGCCTTTTCATACACCGGTCACCGTCGGTACCATGTATATGCTTAAACTGCACCATCTGGTGGATGACAAACTTCATGCACGGTCCATCGGTCCCTATTCTCTGGTCACCCAGCAGCCCCTGGGCGGTAAGGCCCAGTTCGGAGGGCAGCGATTGGGTGAGATGGAAGTCTGGGCTATGGAAGCCTACGGGGCAGCCCATGCACTTCAGGAATTCCTTACAGTTAAATCCGATGATATGGTGGGCAGAACCCGAATGTACGAGAAAATTGTCAAGGGCCAGAGTGTCCTGGAGCCGGGCATGCCGGAATCTTTCCGCGTATTGATCAAGGAACTCAACAGTCTGGGTTTGGACATGAATCTTATAGAAGGCAGCAAATAAGGAGAACGCTTTGGACAATATATACGATTTCTTCGCAAAACCAAAAGATCCCAAGGTGTATCAGGGGTTCAGATCAGTCTTGCGTCTTCCGACCAGATCAGAGAGTGGTCCCACGGTGAGATCAAAAACCGGAAACCATCAATTACCGGACATTCAAGCCGGAGCGGGATGGACTGTTCTGTGCCAAGGTGTTCGGCCCTACCAAAGATTACGAGTGTAACTGCGGTAAGTACAAGCGGATGAAACACCGGGGGGTGGTGTGTGAAAAGTGCGGAGTCGAGGTGATTCAGTCCAAAGTGCGCCGGGAACGCATGGCCCATATCGAACTGGCATCCCCGGTGTCCCATATCTGGTTTCTGAAAAGTCTGCCCTCCAAGATCGGCAACGCCCTGGATTTGACCCTGAAGAGCCTGGAAAAGGTACTGTATTTCGATTCCTATATTGTGATGGACCCCAAAGATTCCGGGTTGAAAAATATCAGCTGCTGTCGGATGATCAGTATTATGAGGCCATTGACACCTTCGGTGAAGAAGGGTTTGTGGCGGGAATCGGGGCTGAGGCAATTTGAAACTGCTGGATGAACTGGATCTTCAAGGCATCCATGATACCCTTAAAGAGGAGATCAGCCTGACCAAATCCGTGGCCAAACAACAGAAAATGGCCAAACGGCTCAAGGTGATTTCCGCGTTTCTGACCTCCGGTATTGAACCGTCCCGCATGATCATGACGGCCTGCCCCATTCTGCCGCCGGATCTGCGGCCGTTGGTGCCGCTGGAAGGGGGGCGGTTTGCCACCTCCGATCTCAACGACCTATACCGCCGGGTATTGAACCGGAACAACCGGCTCAAACGGCTGGTGGATCTGAATGCTCCGGATATCATTGTCAGAAATGAAAAACGGATGCTCCAGGAATCGGTGGATGTCCTGTTTGACAATGGGCGGCACGGCAGGGTGGTCACGGGAACCAACAAGAGGCCCCTCAAATCGTTGAGCGACACGTTGAAGGGAAAACAGGGCCGGTTCCGTCAGAATCTTCTGGGAAAACGGGTGGATTATTCCGGCCGTACCGTGATCACCGTGGGATCGGAACTTCGGCTTCATCAGTGCGGGATCCTAAAAGATGGCCTTGGAACTTTTCAAACCGTTTATCTATAATTACCTGGAACAAAAAGGTTTGGTTTCCACGGTGAAAAGTGCCAAGAAGATGGTGGAAAAGGAAGAGAATGAAGTCTGGGACGCTTTGGAGTCGGTGGTCAAGGAGTATCCGGTGATGCTCAACCGGGCCCCCACCCTGCACCGTCTCGGATTTCAGGCCTTTGAACCGGTCCTTATAGAAGGCAAGGCCATTCAACTTCATCCTCTGGTCTGCCGGCATCAATGCGGATTCGACGGGGACCAGATGGCGGTGCATGTGCCGCTGTCCCTGGAAGCGCTTCTGGAGGCCCGGGTCATGATGCTTTCCACCAACAACATTCTGTCACCTGCCAATGGCCAGCCCATTATTGTGCCCACCCAGGATATTGTGCTGGGTATTTACTACATGACCCGTGCCGTGGCGAACCAGAAAGGTGAGGGCAGTGTCTTTTCTTCCATCGATGAAGTCCGGTACGCCTTTGATGCGGGTGCGCTGGCCCTTCATGCCAAGATAAAGGTCCGGATCGATGGAGAGATATATGAGACCACTACGGGACGGATTCTTCTGTGGGAGACCATTCCCGGTGACACACTGCTGTCTTTGAGCCGGATCCGAACCGAAAGCCAGGAGACCTGCGAGCAGGCGCTGGCGGAACTGAAAGCCGGAAAATTTTTTGATGAGGTATTAAATAAATTTTCGACGAACAGATCAAAAAACCACGGGTAAGACCGGGCTGCTGACCCGTAAGGAATTCAAGAATCTGTTCCAGGTATCGGATGTGGTGGTGGAGCAACTGTTCGGTTTGAAACAGGACCAGTTCACAGATGTTCGGATTGTTGGAGACCGGTTTACCATTTTTAAGGTGGACGAACGGAAAACCACGCTGCCGTTCAAACTGGTGAACAAACTGATGGACAAGGGGTCCATTGTCAATCTCATCGATTATGCCTACCGGAACATCGGGTTGAAGGAAACAGTGGTGCTGTCCGACCGGCTCAAGGATATTGGGTATAAATATTCCACCCTGGGCGGTCTTTCCATCTGTGTGGATGACATGATCATTCCGGACCAGAAATGGGAAATTGTCGGCACTGCGGAAAAAAAATGTTCTGGAAATTAAAAATCAGTATGCCGAGGGATTGATCACCCAGGGAGAAAAATATAACAAAGTGGTGGATATCTGGGCCCAGGCCACGGACGATATTGCCAATGCCATGATGGAGGTGATGAAAAATCCGACAGGTGCCAAGAACATCGAGGCCCTGGAAGGATTGAATGCCGTGTATGTCATGGCGGATTCCGGTGCCAGAGGGTCCAAGGATCAGATGCGGCAGCTGGCCGGGATGCGCGGCCTGATGGCCAAACCCTCCGGCGAGATCATCGAGAACCCGATCACGGCCTGTTTTCGCGAGGGACTGACTGTGTTGCAGTACTTTATCTCCACCCATGGGGCCCGGAAAGGATTGGCGGATACAGCCTGAAAACAGCCAACTCCGGTTATCTGACCCGGCGCCTGGCAGATGTGGGTCAGGATTGCACCATCGTTGAAAACGATTGCGGCACGATCAACGGGATCGAAGTGGAAGCGCTGTATGAAGGCGGCGAGGTCATCCAGACCTTAGGTGAACGTATCCTGGGACGGGTGGTTCAGGAAGATGTCAGAGACCCTTATTCCGATGAATACATTGTGGGCGTTGATACGGAACTGACTGAAGCCCATGTGACGAAAATCGAGGAAGCCGGGGTTCAAAAAGTGAAAATCCGTTCGGTGCTGACCTGTAATTCCAAGTATGGAGTCTGTTCCAAGTGTTATGGCCGGGATCTGGCCCATGGGGATACCGGTGGAGATCGGTCAAGCCATCGGTATCGTGGCGGCCCAGTCAATCGGAGAACCCGGCACTCAGCTGACCATGCGGACCTTTCATATCGGAGGCACAGCTTCCAGAAAAGTGGAGGTGGCGGAAGTCAAAGCCCGGGTCGGCGGGATTCTCAAATACAATGAAACCCTTCAGACCGTGACCACGGCCGGTAACGATGTCATTGTCATGAATCGGAAAGGCGGCGGGGTCACCATTGTGGGGGAAGACGGGCGGGAACGGGCCAAGGAAACCGTGATTTACGGGGCCACCCTTCACGTCAAGGATGGGCAGCCCATAGAACCCGGTGATATCATTGCCAGCTGGGATCCGTTCACTACCCCGATTATCACCGAAGTGTCAGGCCGGGTCCGGTTTGCCGATATCCAGATCGGCAATACCGTCCAGGAGCAGATCGACCCGGTGACCGGCAAGGTCAGCCGGACCATCACTGAAGGAAAAGACAGTGAAACCCGCCCCGCATCACCCTGCGGGACAACAGTGGAAAGGCGGTGAAACTGCCTTCTTCCAATGTGGCTGCCCGGTATTTCCTTCCGGTCAATGCTATCCTTACCGTGGAAGAAGATGACCATGTCCTGGCAGGGGATGTCATTGCCAAGCTGCCCCGGGCCACCACCAAGACCAAGGATATAACCGGCGGTCTGCCCCGGGTGGCGGAACTGTTTGAGGTGCGAAAACCCAAAGATCCCACCATCCTGACCGAAATCGACGGGACGATCAGCGTGTCCAAAGGGACCAAGGGCCGACAGAAGGTCACCGTGACCCCGTCAGATGTGGGAGAGAAAAAGGAATACGCCATTCCCAAGGGTCAGCATGTCACCGTATATGACGGTGATTTGTCAAAGCCGGGGATCCGCTGATCGCCGGTAGTGCCAATCCCCAGGATATCATGAACATCAAGGGGGAAGTGGCCCTGGCCAAATACCTGGTGGATGAGGTGCAGGAAGTGTATCGACTCCAGGGGGTCCGGATCAATGACAAGCACATTGAGGTAGTAATTCGGCAGATGATGCGGCGGGTTAAGGTGGTATCCACCGGAGATACCAATTTTATTCCGGATGAGCAGGTGGACCGGGTCATGTTCGAAGAGACCAACCGGGAAGTGGCCATGAAGGGCGGCGAACCGGCCAAAGGGGAGCCCTGATTCTGGGGATCACCAAGGCCTCGTTGTCAACCGACAGCTTTCTGTCTGCGGCGTCGTTTCAGGAAACCACCAAAGTGTTGACCCTGGCCGCCATTGAGGCAAAATACGATGGGCTCAAGGGGTTGAAGGAAAATGTAATCATGGGCCGCTTGATCCCTGCCGGTACCGGTTTTCCGGGATATCGAAACGTCGAGGTGGAATTGGGTGGTACCGAGCTTGTCTGAGGCAAAAACAAAAATTTCTTGACATTTTAATTTTTAGAAAGTAGAATTAAATATTTTGTCGTATAAGGCGATGTATAGAATGTATAAGGAGCGTTGAAAATTATGCCGACCATTAATCAGTTGGTGAGAAAGAGCAGAAAAAAGCTGAGAAAAGGTAAGTACGCCTGCTTTGAAAGGTGGGCCTCAGAAGCGGGGCGTTTGTACCAGGGTGTATACATCAACGCCTAAAAAGCCGAACTCCGCACTGAGAAAAGTGGCAAGAGTCAGATTGACGACCGGCATGGAAGTTGCGGCATATATACCGGGCATGGGCCACAATCTTCAGGAGCACTCAGTGGTTCTGGTGAGAGGGGCAGGGTCAAGGACCTTCCGGGCGTCCGTTATCATATCGTCAGAGGTGCACTGGATACCCTGGGTGTGGATGACAGACGTCAGGGCCGTTCAAAGTACGGTGCCAAGAGACCCAAGTAAATCAATCAAGATAATAAATGGACATGATACATGGCACAAAACATATCATAAATGAAAATCTGATGAAAAATGCCACGCAGGAACAAAAGCTTGCAGCGAAATTCGTGAACTGCGTGATGAAAACGGCAAAAAATGCGGCCCGGAAAGTTGTGACCAGTGCCTTGTTGATCGCTGAGGAAAAAGTGGGAGAGCCGGCTTTGGATGTCTTCAAAAAAGCGGTTGACAATATTCGTCCGGCTGTGGAAGTCAAATCCCGAAGAATCGGTGGGTCCACCTATCAGGTCCCCACGGATATCAATCCGGCCCGGCAGACCGCACTTGCTTTCAGGTGGTTGATCAATTACAGCCGGGGACGCTCCGAAAAAGGGTTTGAAAAAAAGCTGGCCGCCGAACTCATGGATGCCTACAATCAGGCGGGGCGGCGCCATTAAAAAGAAAGAAGACACTCACAAGATGGCAGAAGCCAACAAGGCATTTGCGCATTTCAGGTGGTAAAAAAATTAAAATCCTTAAAAACATTCCAATGGAGGAATAAAGAAGA
>LQAG01000396.1_pt1 | contig 13336 bp, 16 predicted proteins | sample 1535801 | NCBI WGS metagenome assembly LQAG01 (sample SAMN04331584, study PRJNA305678) | bioreactor metagenome | isolation source: bioreactor_3 inoculated with Wadden Sea sediment 1st replicate of a... | place: Germany:Bremen | reverse complement strand
CTGACGGACTAGTATTTGTAAACTCCAATATGCAATGATATAATGTTATTAGATGATAACGATTCTCAGATAATTTCAAAGGAGGTCACCTATGACGTTTGGAGTAAGCATTATACCATTGATCATCGGAGCTGTTTTTAACATGGGACTTGGTGCGTTGTGGTACAGCAAGGTACTGTTTGCCGAACCGTGGATGAAAGCGGCCGGTATAACGGATGAAGACATAAGTGATACTTCAGGAATGGGCACAGTCTATCTTTTTACGATGATCAGCGCTGTCGTCACCAGTTATGTCATCGGTTTCATCGTTGTCAATATGGGGATTTCCGGTCTCTGGCAGGCGATTGTCCTGTCTGTTGTTCTTTGGTTGGGAACGGATACGCCGATGATCATCAAGAACTGGGGCTTTGAAAAGCGCAGCATCAAGCTTGGAATCATCAATCATGGATATCAATGGGTGGTATATCTGGTTGTGGCCGTATTGTTTACTGTATTGTAAAACAGGTCGTGATTACTACCCAATGGCGCATAGCTGAAACGTAGCTATGCGTTTTTCATGTCAACTCCTGTGTAGGAATTTAGTGTGTATAAACCAAGGAGGATTATTATGAAAACAGATTTTGGGAAACTTAGCAAGAACGAGGCAAAAACATGGCACTGGACACATTGATCGATCTTAGGGACGTTGTTGTTTCCACGATTGACAGGGAGGGCAATCCCGCATCCAGAATCATTGATATGATGTTCAGAGAAGAGGATGAGGTGCTGCAGAAAATCTATGAGAAGAATCCCAGCTTTGGCGAGCTTTTTCCTGCAGATGGAGAGACCAAAAACATGGAATTCTTCAGCATCTACAAAGGCAAGGGTGAACTTTTTGATCTGAGCGGTGAACGGGTCAAGATGCAAAGAGTCAGATTTGATTCTGGCGGTGAGGAAGTGAGTCCGGCGGGATGCACCATTACGGATGTATGCATCAATTGCGGGAAATGTGAGAGGGTCTGTCCGTTTGAAGCCATTTCCAAGAAAGAGCATTATGAAATCAACAGAACCTATTGTGATGAATGCGGTATCTGCAACCATGTTTGTCCTGTAGATGCGATTGAACTGCCGACGGGGCTGTAGGTTAAGAATATCGCTACAGTACTCCAACCGATATTCGCATCATTAGCAAAATAGGACTTTCCTGACCCGGCCTAGAAATATCATCATTAAAATAGGACTTTCCTGACCCGGCCTAGAAATATATTGCAATTATGACGGAAATGTTATATATTAGATGGATGTCTAAGTTTGTTTAATTGGTTAAGGCGGGCGTCGAAGTTGCTCGCTGGAAATGAGGTAGTAATGCAGTTGGTTGGATATATATCAAAAAGAAGGGTGCTATTGAAGAGCATTTTGATTATTGCAGCACCGGCCATCCTTGAGATGGCGCTGAATACGATGCTGATGGTGGCGGATACGCTGATGATCGGTAGGATGATCGGGACGGAAGCCATATCGGCGGTTGGTATCGTCAATTCCATATTTTTCCTGTTGATCTTCGTGTTCTCGTCGTTCAATACGGGGGCGATCGCTTGATTTCTCGGAGTTACGGTGAGAAGAATTTGGACAGGGCGGAACGGATCGCCGGGAACAATTTTACGATCAATATCGGTTTGGGTGTTCTGATATCGGTTCTGGCGTATGTGTTCAGGTACTATCTTTTCTACCTTATGATATTACGCCTGAGGTGTTCAACAGCGCGCTCAGTTATTATGAAATCATCATCTATGGGATGGTTTTCCAGTTCGGGAGTTTCGCGTTTGCTTCGATTTCCAGGGGCGTCGAGGATACGAAGACGCCGATGTATATCACGGGTTTCGTTAACGTGGTCAACATCGTTTTCAATTACCTGCTGATCAAGGGTGTCGGATTCTTTCCTGAGATGGGTATCCGAGGGGCGGCTTTGGCGACGACGATGGCCAGGATGGTGATGTTCGGAATCTACTTGTACACATTTGCGGCAGGTGGCCATAGGCTGCAGTTCAGAGCGGCGTATCTGAAACTGAACAGAAAAATAACGGATCAGCTGTGGAAAATCTCCTATCCTGGAGCTCTGGAGCAGCTGCTGATGCAGGGATCTTTTTTCATGATGGGCATCATCATCACGCTGCTGGATACGACTTCAGAGGCTTTGTTCCGGGTGCTGATTACGATCGAATCGACAAGCTTCATGCCCGCGGTCGGGATTTCGATTGCGACTGCGACGCTGGTCGGTAAGGCGCTGGGTGAAAAGACATGGAAAAGGCCAGCGACACCGGTTTTCTTGCAACCGGCATGGGTGTCCTTTGGGGGATTGTGGCAGGACTGATGTTCTATCTCCTTCCGAGGCCGTTGATGAGCCTGTTCACGGAGGACCAGGCATTGGTTGAATCGGGTGTCAGTGTCCTGTATCTCATGGCTGTCAACCAGATATTCCTGAATGCGTATATCGTCATGTCCGGAGCGCTCAGGGGAGCGGGTGACACGGGTGCGGTCATGCGGATCACGTCCATGCGTCTGTGGCTGATCTTCGTTCCGATGACTTATGTGCTGATCCAGTATACGGGATTCGGTGTATCGAGTGTCTGGGTTGCTGAGATCACTTCGTTTTTTGTTTTCCTGCTGTTCCTTGTGAGGAGATTCCATTCGAGGAAATGGGCGGATATTGTGGTGGAGTGATAAATTGGGACGTCAGAAAGTCCTATGTTTGTATAGGACTTTCCTGACGTCCTAGAAGAATTGACTTTCTGAATTGAAAGGCATATAGTTGAACTGGAGGCGTTTTGCTGAAAGGAGAATGGTATGTTATGAAGAGAAAGTTTGGAAGACTGTTTCTAATTGGAATCGTTCCTGTTTCTGTCTTGTTGGCATTGCTGCCGAAGATACTGCAGAAACTTGGTTTGCATCCGCATTATGAGGGCAAGAGCTTTGACCTCAAAGGCAAGAGGGCCTTGATCATTACAACCAGTCAGAGGACGTTGGGAGAAGGCGGAGCCAAGACGGGCGTGTATGCTTCGGAAATGACAGTGCCTTACTATGAGTTTCTCGGTGCGAACATGATGGTGGATTTGGCCAGTATCAAAGGCGGCGAGATACCCATTGAGACGTTCAGCTTGAAGTACCCGGTGGCAACAGCTGCTGATAAAAAGTTTTTGAAAGATGATGAGTTCTTATATAAAGCAGAGAATTCCCTGTCAGTTGAAGAGGTTGATCCGCTGGACTATGACCTGATCTATATGGCAGGCGGCTGGGGAGCAGCGTATGACCTCGGGATCAGCGAGGCTCTGGGCGAGTTGCTGACGAAGGCCAATGCTGAGGGCATCATCCTGGGTTCCGTCTGTCATGGAGCTTTGGGATTCGTGAAAGCGAAGGATATTGATGGAGAACCGCTGCTAAAAGGCAGGAGGGTGACAGGTGTAACGAACAAGCAGATCGAGGAACTGGATGTGACGGATACGCCAATGCATCCTGAAACTGAACTTCGGAATCTCGGGGCGGATTATCAGTGTGCCACGAAGGTGCTTGATATTTTGCGGATTTGACGGTGGTCGATGGGAATCTCGTTACGGGACAGAATCAAAATGCGGGAAGTGAGACTGCGCAGAAGATGATGGAGCTTTTGGGGTTGACCTAACCTACAGAACTAACCATCAATGATGTGAAACTGCGATAACAAGGAGGTTCATATGCAATACGAAGCGCCGAAGGAACGTTTGAACATTTCGATAGAGACTCTGAAACTGCCGGTCATGTTCCTTGTCATTTTCGGTACGGTAGCAGTAGTATTGGCAGCCGCAAACCGGCCGGACGAAGAGTGGCGCAGCTGTTGGTGGGAATCTATATGCTCGGCTATCTTGGTCTGATTTCAGGAGAGAACATGCAGATCGAGGGCTTTTGGGTCTATATCTTCGCGGGCATCTTCGCAGGAGCTACGATCCACTATTTGGTCGCAAAGATTTTCGGTTCATTCATCTACAACCGCGGTTGGTGCGGTTGGGCGTGCTGGACAGCGATGATCCTTGACTATCTGCCGTATAAAAGCCCCAAATCATCACCCAAAAAAGCTTGGGGAGCCCTTTGTTACATTCACTTTTTCATTTCACTGTCCGTGATCATCACCGCTTACCTGATTCTGGGAAACAAGGAGATGATGCTGAGTCCCGGTTGGGAATTGAACTGACTCATCTTCGGCAATGTCGCATATTATACAGTCGGCATCCTCCTGGCCTTTGTGATGAAGGACAATCGGGCTTTCTGCAAATATGTCTGCCCTATTCCTGTTCTTATGAAACCAGGTGCCCGTTACTCGTTGATTCGCATGCAAATCGACCCTGACAATTGTATCGATTGTAAAATCTGTGAAAAAAACTGTCCTATGGGCATCAACCTCCTGGACTACAAAAACAAGGGAGTAAGAGTTTCTTCAACAGAATGCATCCTCTGCAATACCTGTTCCAACCTGTGCCCTGTTCAAGCGATTACGACGAGCGTTGGAATTGGTTCGAAGTTGGTGCCGAATAAATAAAATGTGCATGCGGTGTATGAAGTTGAAGATATCAAGAAAAGCACTCGTTTGACCATGCTGAGCATGGCCGGACGGGTGCTTTTGCTGTTGGTTTGGATTTGATATAGGTAAAAAGTCTTAATTCTATATAGGACTTTCCTGGCCCTTACTATTTCTTCATAGGGGCACAGCTGATGATTTCTGTCTCCTGTTCGAGATAATCGGTTTTGCCGATGTAGGTGTATTTGAGTTCTTCTCTTGGTGGGGTGTAGAGCGCCCAGTAGATGATGGCCGGCAATGGTACGTGAAGGCTCATCAGATAGGTCCCTCCTGACCCGTCGCGATTCAGGTTGAATGTGCCGACATTGGGATAGAGTGGAGTGAGGTGGAGGCTGCCGTTGTCGCAATTGTAGATGATGCTGCCGATGCAGACGAGGGCAAAAGCAGCCCATAGGAATCTCGTGGATTTTTCACCACACAGGGCGTGGGATGCTGTGGTCAGGGAAAAGAGAGTAGTATTCAAATGTAAAAGTTGTTGCCTTTATGGTAACCAAAAATAACAGAACAATCATCATTTTCCGTTTCATTACTTATCTCCTCATCCTCAATCTAAGCTATATTGACGTAGATATCCATATAGCTATTTGTGTATGTGACGTGTCTTTATCTTCGCTCATCACAGAATTTCTATGTTCCATGATTATATCACATTGATAATATGATGAAATAAAATCCGGGATACTTCAATGGGTATTGGGACCTATTCCAACGAAATTGGCCTGGACGAATTGGCCTTCTGGTTTCATTTGTGTGGGACTGTAGTCCTAGATGAGTGATTCGATCCATAGGTCCTTCCTGTCCCGTCCTAGAAAAGTGCACAAGAACTAATGTGTGAAGTTTTAGTTAACGGTGGTTTTTATGCATTGACATTGTATACATTGTTTGTTATTCTATTCCTAAGTAATTCAGTGAAGTGAATTGCTGAAGGGTATAAATAGTATTTAGCAGTACGAGTATAGGTACATAGGGGTAAAATTTGAGAGGGTACATAGGAGTATTTCTCGATTATCCACTAAATGTATAATTTGATTTTGAAAGCCTTCTGAGGTGTAGACAATGGCGTTAACACATGACAATGTTGTGGTGTGGCTAGACGTTTATTAAGTTTTGCCTTTTATTGGTAACAAGATTTATTCAGTGATAGAGATAGGTGAAAAACCTGTGTTGACAATGTGATTATTGTCTGTTAATCTAACTGTAACAATTTTGGAAACTGAATTGTTAATGGGGAAATAATTAAGGATAAGGGTGGAAGAGAGTATATTCTCATTTTTTCCACTACTATGTAATTGAATGATTGAAGACTGATTGGTTGTTAACAAAGACGTTAGTTGTGTGATTATTTATCATGCGGTTAGACGTTTATTCATTAATGCTTTTTTTGGGATAATTTGATGGACTCGTTGCACATGAGGGTTCTGTCGATATAAAAAGATATAAATCACAAAGGAGAGAAACTATGAAGAAACTACTTGTATTGGCCTTGACATTGACGATGGTTGCCGGTTCTGTATCTGTTCATGCTGCAAATACAGATCCTGATCTTATCAACGATTTTACGGCAGAGGTTTTCGAGCTGAACAACGAGGATGACCTTGCGGTGCTGATGGAGCTGTATGTGGAACTGGAAGAGAAAGAACGATTCACCGGTGCCTACGAAGCTGCTTTTTCAGGGCTGACAACGGGACAACAGGAAAGAGCGGAAGCTTTGGATATCACTCTGGATGCCATTGCTGATCTTGCTGACTTTATCAAAGTCGGAGACTTCGCTGATGAGTTCATCAGTGATATCGAAGGTGACGATGAGACGGGTATGTTAGAGCTGCTTGATAGCAGGGAAGCTGAGTTTAGAGACCTGATGGATCCTTATGCAATGGATGATATCTCAGCAGGCTTCGACAGGATGGATAAGATTTTCAGTTACTTGCACGCATTTGAAGCAACGAAATACACGATGCTCACCGTTTCATCAACTGATGAGATGACGGTAAATGAGGAAGATGTGATAGATGCGGTCAATCTTGCCAATGAGTTCCTGGTGAACGATATCGAATCTACAACGGAGTTGATTGCAGGCCTTAACGATTTCGCGGCATTCTATAACACTGATGCCACCGCTGATGATAAAACAAAGATCAAGGCATATCTTCAGCAGTATGACCTTGTTGAGGTATCTACCTCCAACAAAGATAAGATAAAAACCACCGAACCGATCGAAGTAACTGAGCCGGAAGTGGTTGAAGAGCTTGATACGGTCACTGTTGAAGCGGAAGTTGAGGACGGTGTAGCGTCCAGTGTCATTGATGACGATATCATGGACGAAGCAGTAGATAATGTAAGTGATGATGAAGAAGCTGAGCGCATTGCTATCTTCGAAATGGAATATGACAGTGAATCCGTGGATACTATTCAGTTCGAAATTCCTCTTGACACTGTAAAAGAGTTTGAAGACGACGAAGATATCCGACTGGACGCAGTAACCGTCAAATCCAATATCGGAACAGTAACCTTCGACACCGAGGCTATTATGGGTAATGATAATAAGGGTGAAGCCAATGAAATCGAGGAGGATACAACGCTTAGCGTCGAGATGAAATTAGTGAATCCCGATACACTTGATGATGTACCAGCAGGTGCGACTGTCGTTGACTTCAGTGTTATACTGACCGATGACAAAGGCAAGGAAACAGAAGTGGATAGATTCGCGAAGCCGATTGAGGTTTCCGTTCCATATACCCCCGAAGAGGGAGAATACCTGGAATTCATCACAGTCTTCTATGTGAACGATGACGGCGAAAGCGTTCCTGTCGGCGGAAAATACAATGAAGAAACCGGCATGGTGGACTTCATGATCGAACACTTCAGTATGTTCTACGCAGCACAGAGCATGAAAACATTTGAAGACGTTCCTGAAGGCCACTGGGCATTTAACTATATCACCGGTTTTGCAGGTAAAGGGTTCATCAACGGTGTGGGCGAAGATCAGTTTAATCCGTCAGACACAATCACAAGAGCCCAGTTCGTGTCAATCGTGACACGTATGTATAGATTGACCGGTGATCCAACAGCCATCCCTTTCACAGATGTAACTGAAGGTGCTTGGTACGAAGGTGCCGTAGCGGCAGCATTCGAAGCCGGCATCATCAACGGATTGAGCGCGACGACTTTCGGACCGCATGAGAAGATCACCCGCCAGCAGGCGGCGGTCATCATCAAGAATGTGATGGCACTCAACGGCTTCAAGGTCGAAAGCGACCATGCAGTCATCAGTAATAAGTTTGTGGACTACAATACGATTGCCCAATGGGCTGCCGATTCGGTAGCAGCCGTTTACAAAGTGGGTATCGTAGGCGGCAAGCCTGGAAATGCATTCGATCCGAAAGGCAACACAACCCGTGCGGAAGCGACGAAGATGCTGTCAGAGCTGTATAATGTCAGGTAATCATTCAGAAAGAAGCGAGTTATGAAAATAGAATTCATTTCATCATACCGATAATTGGATTGGCAGCCGTCATGGGCGCCAGCATTGCTTTCCCCTGGTGAGTCAGGGGAAAGGCGTCAACATCGAGATTGCCGCGGTGGAAGCCCAAGAGGCTGCCCAACTGTTATTATCTGATACGCTGGCAATGCATGTAGAAGAGACTACCAATGCGGCATTGCAGATCGATGTCTTTACATCACGCAACAAACGTTAGACTGAAGATAGGAGCCCGGGATGAAAGGAAAACACTATATACTAATACCCATATGCGGTCTGGCAATCGTCCTAGGCGTCAGCCTGATGATTCCCAGATGGGTTCAGGGACGGGGAACGACCATTCAGCTCAGTGAACCGGTTGAAACCGACACCCAAACAACCACAAAGGAACCTGTGACAGAACCGACGTCAGAGGAGCATAGCGATGATAAGGCGCAGACCGAAGCAACGACAGCAGAGACGACACTTGAACCGGAAACGTCAGAAGCAGTGACCCAACAAGAAACGACCCAAGATCCAACGACAGAAAAGGAAAACGAAACCACTGCAAAAACGGCATCAACGACGACCCAGGCGATGACGGAACCGACGACAGCCGCTGTGATGACCGTGGTCATTCCTGAAACCCAGGACACTGTGGACTGGATCGATGAGCAGCTGGCCGAGTACGAAGGTCAGATTGAGGAAGTGGATATCGAGACCGGCAAGGCGATTATCGCGAAGCTGGATATCGACTATCTGAACTCCCTTTCCGAAGACGGACTGACGGAAGAGGAACGGCAACTGGCGAAAGACCACCTTCATTCAAGGCTGAACGATGACGAATACGCCACGGCCCTTAGCCTGTACCGACAATATATAGGATTGCTGCAATGAGATACGTAGATATACACTGTCATGTCCTGCCGGGGATGGATGACGGATCCAGAGACATGGAAATGACTCTGGGAATGCTGAAGATGTACGAAGCCGAAAACGTTGAGCACATCATAGCGACGCCTCATCACAGGATGGGTTACAGTTCCTATGACAAGGACATATTCAGGGAAAGGCTGATTGAGGTCAGAAACCTGATTGCTGATGAAGGGATAGACATCCAGCTGCATCGGGGCCAGGAACTGTACTTCGACTATTCCAATCTGAAAGATGTTATCGAGGGCAATGCCTATACGATGGCAGACGGCAGGTATGTGCTGTTCGAACTGCCGAACTACGTGAACATGGATACCCTGTATGAATACCTCTATGAGTTTGAACTGAAGGATTACCGGATGATACTGGCTCATGTGGAAAGGTATGAGATATTCAGGGAAAAACCGAACCTGCTTCTGGAACTGCACCACAAAGGTGTGCTGTTTCAGGTGAACAGCCGGTCAGTCAATATCGGCAGGGACAAGAAGACCTCCAAATGGGTGGACCAACTGCTGCAGAAGGGCTATGTACATTTCATCTCAACGGATGCCCACAGCACCGGAAGAAGAAAACCAACGATGGAAGAAAGTTACCGCTATATCCATAAACTGATAGGGGATAAAGCGGATGACATATATAGGAACAACGGTTTGAAGATCATTCGCAATGAGGAGATCTTCACAGATGAACCGACAGAATTCAAGAAAGTATTTGGCAATTGGAGATAGGAGATAACGTATTCATGGATCAGGAATATCAAGAAATAGATTTGCTGGAACTCATACATGTGGTCCTGCAAAAATGGTGGATCATTGCTGGATTTGTCGTAACGGCAGCGATATGCTCTGCCTATATCACCATCAACATGGTCACACCCATGTATGAGGCGAAGTCCACTCTTTTTATCGGGAAGGAATCGGACAGCTTCGCAGGCATCAGCTTCAGTGACCTGCAGATAGATGACCAGCTTGTCGTCGATTACAAGGAACTGATCAAAACCAGACTGGTCACCCTGGATGTCATCAAGGAATTGAACCTGAACATGAAGGTGAGCGATTTCATCGAAGGACTGACAATCGAAACGATTGCGGATTCTAGATTCGTGCATATCAGTTTCACCGGGGATGATCCGGCAATGGCGACGGAGATCACCAACTCCCTGTCGAGACATCTGATCGCGCATGCAGTGGATATCGTCGGTGTCAAGAACGTCACCGTCGTGGATGAAGCGATTGTACCGGAACAGCCGATTAGTCCGAGCCTTATGAAAAATGTGGCCATAGCAGTTGTGCTTGGCGGCATGTTCGCACTGGGCGTGATTTTCGTCTTACATCTGATGGACAACACCTTCAAGAAGGAAGAAGACATTGAAAAACAACTGGGCATGGGTGTCCTTGGCATCATACCTGTGTTTGAGGGAGAGGAGCGTGGCATGTAATGTTCAAGAGAAAGAGCCTGATCACCGTCAATGATCCGAAAGCCGCAGCTTCCGAAGCGTACAGGATGGTAAGGACCAACATTGAGTTCTCCAATGTGGACGAGAAGAAACAGACCATTGTTTTCACCAGTCCAAGGCAGAAGGAAGGGAAGTCCACGACGATTGCCAACACGGCGATTGCCATGGCCCAAAGCGGTTCCAAGGTGTTGATCATTGACTGCGACCTAAGGAAACCAAGGGTACACAAGTTGTTCAGACTGTCCAATGAAGAAGGCATCGTCAATGTGATCACGAGCAACAAGGACATCGACGACGTCATCCATCATTCGGACGACCTGGAGAACTTGGATATCATCACCAGCGGACCGATTCCGCCGATGCCTTCGGAGCTTCTGGGATCGAAGAAATTCGAGGAAATCCTGGAGAAGCTGAAAGAGACCTATGACTATATTTTCATGGATTCACCTCCGGTGCTGAGCGTCACGGATTCAACCGTACTTGCCGCTAAGGTGGACGGAACCATCCTGGTCATCTCCTTCGGTGATACGACGGTGGATGCGGCGCAGACAGCAAAGAAGTCCTTAGAGAGGGTAGGAGCGAAAATGCTGGGCGTGGTGCTGACCAAGGCCAAGGTGAACAAGAGCGGATACTATTATTACTATCATTATGATTATGAGTATTCAGAGAATCAAGTAAAAGAAGAAAAAGAAGAAAAAGCCTGCTAATGCTTAATAAATTAGCGATAGACTGGGGAGTCTAAGATTTGTTACAGGTTAATGAATCGTGTGTTTTATAAGGGATGAGGAGTGAATATAAATGGTACAATGGAGGAAGAGAATCAGGAAACTGACCTACCTTATGATGGATGTTGCATGCATCTTGATGACATTTTTGCTGACTGAGTTTGCGTTCATGCGGATTCAAGGAGGCAGTCTGGCGCTTACTGCGTTTGAGCGGATCGCCTATGTCATGCTGTTCATCATGTCCCTGATCGGTTTGAACCTGATTTTTCATGTCTATGACCAGACAATAGAGAACTACGGTCGTGTGAATCTGAAGATCGCATTCAAGATGATTCTGTCATTGTTTGGGACAGAAGTGTTCATGGGTGCCGTACTGTTCTATCTGAAGGTGTCTTTATCCAGGAGTCTAATCCTGGAATTCATGATAGCGCTGGTTGCCGTAACAGTTATTCAGAGGTGGGTTTTCAAGATGTTCATCGGTCCTTCAAGATCAGAGAAGAAACTGCGGAACATCCTGATTGTCGGGCATTCCCCTAAGGGTAAGAAATATCTGGAGGAGATGCAAAACTACAAGTATCTGGATTATCATATTATCGGTTATATCAGCATCAAAGAACAAAATAATTATGAAAATCTGAAACATATCGGGACCATCGAAGAACTGAGACGGGTGGCTGTGGACTATGTCGTTGATGAGATTGCGGTAGCAAAACCGCTTGATTATGATGTACGCATGAAGGAGCAGCTGGATGCCTGTCAGAAGATGGGCATGACCATCTCCATGATTGTAGAACCGGTATATGAGGAATACAGCCTAAAAGCCGAAATGGTTGGTGATGTGGCTGTGATGAAGTATCATATGGTGAGCCATAATGAAACCCATATCTTCGCCAAACGGGTGCTGGATATTATGGGAGCCATGGCGGGTATGGTGCTATTTGGTATTGCCTATATCATCGTGGGACTCTTGATCAAGATGGAGACACCGGGACCGGTTATCTTCAAGCAGAATCGGGTCGGTAAGAACGGCAGGATCTTTGAGGTCTGGAAGTTCAGGTCCATGGGGGTCAATGCAGAGGCTGAGAAGGCTGCGCTGATGGCCAACAATGAGATGAGCGGGCATATGTTTAAGATGAGCAATGATCCGAGAGTTACCAGGATTGGGGCCTTTATCCGAAAGACGAGTATCGATGAGCTGCCTCAGTTTATAATGTGCTGAGGGGAGATATGAGCCTAGTGGGTACACGCCACCGACGGTGAATGAAGTCAAGGAGTATGAGCTGCATCATCATAAGAGGATTAGTATTACGCCGGGGATTACAGGGAACTGGCAGGTGAGTGGTAGGAGCGATATCGAGGATTTTGAAGAGGTCGTGAAGCTGGATGAGGATTATATCCGTGATTGGACGATTTGGAAGGATATTCGGATACTTTGGAAGACGGTTTTGGTGGTTTTGAAGAGGGATGGAAGTAAGTAATGCAGTGGTACGCGCTATATACCCCTGGCGGGACTGAAGAAAAAGTAGTTGAAATACTGAAGAAACAAATGTCAAACTTCAAGTTTGTGATCTATAAAAGGCGTCTTCGTGAGAGAAAAGAAGGACAATGGCATATGGTGGAACGGAAGATGTTCCCCGGCTATGTCCTGATGAAAGGCGTCATGACTGAAGTGGAGTGGCATCAGATGAGAAGTACTGATGCCAGCTTCAGACTCCTGAAGAACAATGATGAGTACCTGACCCTGACGGAAGAGGAAGTGAAAATGCTTGAACTTCTGGATGGGGATGAGGATGGGCTTGTCGATATAAGTGAGATTTATGTGGAAGGTGAACGGGTGACGGTCACCAGAGGAGCACTCATGGGACAGGAAGCTCGGATTGTGAAGGTGAATAAACGCAAGGGTCGGGCGAAGGTTCGGATTGACTTTTGTGGCAGTGAGAGAGTTATTGAATTAGGTGTGGAATTGATCCAGAAAATGGATTGATGATAGATTTACAAAGTTCAGTGTATGGATTGGGTGTTTCGGCCCTGATGCTGGATGTTGGACTTTATATTTTTGCTTTGTATTATGTATGCAAAGTGCAAGAAGGAACTAAAGTGAGTGAACTTTGGGTGGCGAAGCTCGCCCGAGAAACGATGATATTAACTCAATGATGAGGAGAGTATACATGAAGGGTATT
>LQAG01000395.1_pt1 | contig 13342 bp, 24 predicted proteins | sample 1535801 | NCBI WGS metagenome assembly LQAG01 (sample SAMN04331584, study PRJNA305678) | bioreactor metagenome | isolation source: bioreactor_3 inoculated with Wadden Sea sediment 1st replicate of a... | place: Germany:Bremen | reverse complement strand
CGGTGAAGGTCCCTTCTCATGCCCGAACAACTCACTTTCCAGCAGGGATTCCGGCAGGGCCGCACAGTTGACGGCTACAAACGGCTGGTTCCGCCGCTGACTGCAAGAATGAACATACCGGGCAACCAGTTCCTTGCCGGTGCCGGATTCCCCCATGGATCAGAACCGGAGCCCGGCTGTCACAGATTTCCGGGCGGAAGCCAGAAGATGCTTCATTCCCTGATTCCGCGTGACTATGGCAAACCGGTCCGCACCCCGGTCATCCGGCTGGTTTTGGGTCGATCTCCGGCCAGACAATGTGCTTCACCATGTCGACCTGGACCGGCTTGACAAAAAATCCGCAGCACCGGCTTTCATGGCAGTAACTGCGGTTTCGGGTTCTGCACCTTCAACCGCCATGACCACCGGAACAAACGGATGACGGTCCTTGATCTGCCGCAACAGCCCTAGGACTTCGGTCACGGGGGGCCGGGCTCCGATCACCACCAGATCCCATGCCTGCCTGTCCATGCTTTCGAACAGGCTGATGGGTCCGCCACTACGGCAACTCGGTGATGCAGTGTTTCAAACACCCGGACCAGATCTTCTTTATCCGTTGTCTCCGCTTCAAATATGAGAACTTTTTTTCTTTCATAAAGGTGTCAGATTCCTTTAACCCTTTTATCAGCCGGCCCTGTCGAATCACCGGACCATTTTGTCAAACGCGGCGGATGCCAGGTGTTCTCTGGCCAGGGGACTCCAGAAAGGGTCGTTTTGTGCCGCCAGCGTCTCAAACAAAGCATGACCTTGTTCCTGCTGTCCGGACCGCCAGAGGCTCAATGCGGCCTTATAATGGAGAAACGCTGTTTCCACTTGTGAATCCGTCATGTCCAGCACATGAGAATAAACAGACCCCGCTTTGTCAAAATGACCTGCCTGAAATACAAATCCCCGACCTGATCCCCAGATACCCGGCCAGGGCCGGACAAAGATCCAGGGTTTTTGGATGCTGTCAAGGGCGGACAGGACGCTTTCCACATCCCGGGCCGCCAGTGCGGCCCGGGCTTTTCTCACCAGTAGCCCGGAACGGTCACAGGGGGATAGCGGATACGCCAATGCCCGGGTCATTATGGCCACCGCTTCCTGAAATTTCTCCCTGGCCATCAGAATCTGTCCCATCAGATTCATAGCATCTCCGGCATAAGGGCTTTGAGGATACGTGCGGATCAGATGGGAAAGCCTTTGTTCGGCAACGCCTGTCCGATCGGATTTAAATAATGCTTTGCCTGTAAAATACAGGACATCATCCGGCATGTTTTCCAGGGACATGGATGTACCCAGTTGCTGATAAAGGGCTTGAGCCGCTTCATGGTTCCCTGAGTGGTGATATGCCCTGGCGACCGTGAGATGTACCGAATCCAGATCCATTAACGGAAGCACGGATCGGGCTTCCTGCTGATACACGGTGATCACCCGGGCATAATCCTTGTTCGCATAGCTTTCCCAAATTATGGCTTCCAGCACATTTTTCAGTGCGAACCGGCCGTTTTCACGCAATGACCCGCCCGGATGATTTTCAAAAAAAAGACGCAGAGTTTTCAAGCTTTCGGAATAGCGTTCTTCCTCCTGATACAGCACCGCCAGCTTTAATATCGCCAGCAGGGCCAAGGGATCGTCAATGGGTTGGCCCTGATAGGAATCCCGGATGTTTTCATAAATCTGTTTCGCGGAATAGGACATGAGGATACGGTCATCGGGATATTTTTCTTTCTGCTCTGCCAGGCGAAGCCAGCTGACCGCCGCCCCTCTGGAATCCGGATACCGGTCCACCACAAACCGAAAATACCGGGCCGCGTCCATGGCCTTTCCGTCCTGGAGAAACGCATCTCCCACCCGGGCAAGGATTATGTCTTTTTCCAGGGTTTCCGGGGCAGTATTGTAGTAATGAAGCAAATGCGTTGCAGCCAGATCATACCGGCCCATCTGAAAATAATTGTTTCCCATGTACAAAGACACATCGGGATATTTAAAATAAATATCTTTGTCTCGGGATATCAGTTCTTTTAACACGGTCAGAGATTCGTTAAAAAAATTCTGGTCATACCGGATCTTGGCGGTTTCAAGAAAGGCTTCGTTCTGAATAACAGGGTTACCGGTGGATGCCAGGATATCTTCCAACACGGCCAACGCCTGGGTCATCCGGTTGGTGGCCATAAAAATCTTCGCCGTTTCCAGCATGGCCTGACTGATAATCCAGCCGTTTTGGTCAGGCGCACTGTTCCTTGCCAGTTCATAATAGGCCAGGGCTTCCGCGTGGTTTCCCATGCTTCGATGCAGCCAGGCCTGGCCCAGCAATGCGACCCCTTTGTAGGGAGAATTCGGATACCGGTTTAAGACATCTTGAAAAAATTGTGTCAATTCCCGAAAATGGGAGGCAGGATCGTCCCCATATAGTTCCTGCAGAATATCGACCAGCAGAAATCGGGCTTTTTCCGTATAAGGGCTTTGCGGATACTGGTCAATGATCTGCTGAACCTTGTCCCGGGCCATGCCCCATTGCCGGTTGTCGAACAGGAAACCGCATCCTGAAACAGGCGGTTCTCAGGTGTGGTGACCGGTTCTGAGATATCTTCCAATGCCTGCCGAAAGATATGGGATGTCCGGATGGTGGAGGAAGGGGCTGGTTTCTTTGAGTCGCTTTCCCTGGGTTCGGTCGACTCAATGGCGGCGAGAACAGGCGCCAACGGCTTTTGAACTGATGCGGCAGACGGCATTGCCTGCTTTTTTTCGGAATCCAGTGTGATCACCAGTCCATCCTCGCGGCGAACCGCCCGGGCCTGGGGAAAATCAGAATGTCTGCCATCTATAGCTATCCGCAACCGGTCGGCATGATGTCCCAGGCGAACATGAGTCACCCAGCCCATGTCGACTGGCAGGATAGCCGTCTGAACCCCGGCAGGATTTCATACAGGTCAATGAATATCACTGAAGCGACGTCCGAAAAAGCTACCTGAAACCGTTTCTCCGAATCCCATCCGGAAATGTCGATAAAAGGGTTTTCATGATTTTCCCCCGGCAGGACCGCCACGGTCAGCACACGGTCTTGAACTGCCACAGACAGAAGTTTGGCTTCCTGATTCACGGTGACTTTCGTTTTCAATACGTCCGGCAGCGCAGCAGCCCCTGACCCCCCATACAGAATCAGGTCCAGTACCATCACACAGACCAAGGGAAACTTCTTGAAAATACCGCCGGGCGGCATGTTCATTTTATCATGAAACCCACTCCTTCTCTTCCTGATCGGCAGCGGCACCCGTGGTGCCATCACGTTTCAAACTCATTCAGACCGGCTTACCGAAATCCGCCTTCTGTTTTGACAGTTATGCTTAAAGTGATTGTAGCAAAAAAAGTGCCAGAAAGGAGAATACCGCCATTATCCCGGCCATAAGGGCCAAACAGGAAAATTCGGTGATAATTGCAAAAATCGACGAATGACGTCTTGTCAGATCAGCGACAATTTTTTGACTGTCGTATCAGGAATCAAAAAAGGAAATATTGTGCTTTTTAATTTTTTCGACCAAGGTGGTCCGTTTGATTTTGAGCATCCGGGCGGCCTTGGCCTTGACACCGTCACTCTTTTCAAGGGCATTGCTGATGATCCGGGTTTCATAGGCCTTGACCGCTTCGGAAAGGTTCATGCCCTCTTCCAGCAGCGGCAGATCTCCCCCAAAGACATCCGCATCCGGGTCGGCCTCGTCTTCCGAATAGAAATGTTCCGGCAAATCGGTCAACGCTACCACCGGATTATCGCACAAAATGATCAGCCGTTTGATCAGGTTCTCCAGTTCCCGGACATTTCCCGGCCAGTCATACCGTATCAATGCGGCCATGGCTTCAGATGAAAACGATTCCACTGGCGTATCCTGATCTTTCCGGAATTTTTCAGAAAAAATCCACCAGCAGCGGAATATCGGTTCTCCGCCGACGTAAAGGCGGGACATGGATGGGAATCACGTTCAACCGGTAGAACAAATCCTCCCGAAACGTCCCACTTTTCACCGCTTCAGCCAGATCTTTGTTAGTGGCGGCGATAATCCGGCTTGCACATCAACACTCTGGGTGCCGCCCACCCGCTCGAAAGTTTTTCCTGAAGGACCCGCAACAGTTTGACCTGGAGCAGAGAGCTCATTTCCCCCACTTCGTCCAGAAAAATGGTCCCTTGCCCAGCCAGTTCAAACCGGCCCACCCGTTTTTTATGGGCCCCGGTGAACGCGCCTTTTCATGTCCGAAAAGCTCACTTTCCAGAAGTGATTCAGGAATGGCCCCGCAATTCACCGCCACGAACGGTTTCTTTTCCGGCGGCTGAGCCGATGAATGGTTCGCACGATCAGCTCTTTGCCCGAACCCGATGCCCCGGTCACCAGAAGCGTGTTTTCCGTGTCCGCCACTTTTTGAACCAGGCCGTGTATTCTTTTTATGGCCGGAGATTCTCCGATAAAATCATCATAACTGTAACCGCTGTCGCCGGACTGCTTTTGGCCGTCACTTTTTTCTGAAGCCGTGACAGTTTTCAGGGCGTTTTCGACATGCGTCAACAGTTCCCGGAAACCCACCGGCTTGGTGATGAAATCGAACGCCCCTTTTTCACGGCAGCGACGGCTCCGGGAATACTGCCGTAACCGGTAAGGATAATGCACAACGTATCCGGACTATGGGTCACGATATGATCCAAGACCTGCATTCCATCCGGATCGGGCATGCTCAAATCGGTGATTACCAAATCGTACGCCCCGGGAATCAGATCGGATATCGCAGCCTGGCTTTTCAGATAGGGGGTTACTTCATATCCGCCCTTGTTTTTAAGCATCTCTTCAAGCAGATTCAGGATTTCAGGATTATCATCCAGAATCATGATTTTTTCGGTGACCTTCATGTAACCCCTTTACTGCCTACACAAAATCTCCCCGATGGAATTTGGCCGTGGCGACCCGGGCGGTGAGGGACAGCTCATTGACCCATGCCATGAACGCCTCATCCGAGGAGAATCCGGCTTTGGCACTTTTTCAAACAGGTCCATCTCATGCTCAATGACATCCACCAGCGGGGTCAGCTGTTTCAAGGTTTTGCAAGGATTTTCAAGATCAGCCGCATAGGTTTCAAGCATTGTCAGAATTTCGTCACCCCGGGCCAGAATATGTGCCATAGGGTCCGTTCCGCCTGAATCCGGCGACACATCCGATGTTTTCCGCAGGCCGGTCAGTTCCCGGTTCAACACGTCATCAAACCCTGTCCCGATTCCCGGGGCCGGAGATGACGTCTGCCTGTACCTGTTCATCGGAATGTCGATACCATAAATATTCATATCTGCCTCCCCGGGGCCGTCAGCCGCCGAAAACTTTTTCCAGTTTCTGGGTAATGGTCTCGGTGGTAAAGGGTTTGACCACATAGTTGTTTACCCCTGCCTGAACCGCCTGGATAATGTTTTCCTTCTGGGCCTCCGCAGTGACCATGACAAAAGGAATCTCCTTGATGGCATCGTCTGATCGCACCGCAGTCAGAAGATCCAGCCCGGTCATTTCCGGCATGTTCCAGTCGCACATGATCAAATCAATCTTCTGATTCTTCAGGATTTTCAATGCATTTTTGCCGTTGTCTGCTTCATAAATATGGGTGAAGCCGATCTGAACGAGAATGCTTTTCAATATTCTCCTCATGGTCGCAAAATCATCGACAATCAGCACTTCCATATTGAGATCCATAGAATGTTCCGCCCTTTTTTTCTGCTGTTTGTAGTCCAGTCAATTGTTTTTTTGTCCCGGAAAGATCCCCATAGGTGTTCGGCAGTACCGCTATCCCGGATTTAAGAGCAAATATTATCTTTCCAGAACTGTTCTGTCAAGCCCGCAGGCGAAAGAATCACCCCGATCATGGTTTGCCGGTGTCAGCCGGCGTATCAGGATAAAGTCCCCGGGTGATGCGGGCACCGGTTTCGGAATCGACAAACGACAGGATATCGCCAACCACGTCTCCCTTCATTTGGGAAACAGGGCCGTCACAAGATCGATATCCAGCTGCTCGATCAACTGGGCCACTTTTTGGGGTTTCATGGTTGAATAAATTTTTATCAGGTGTTTAACCTCGGCTTCCTGGATCTCACTTTTCAGATCCATCGTGGCAAGGATCTCCTCCCGCAGCAAAGTCAACTCATCTATTTTCCGGGTTATTTCCTCTTTCAGCTCCAGAAGCCGGGCTTCCTGCCTTTCAAGATATTCTTCCCGGGCCACAAGGCGTTCCTTTTCCGCCGCCACCTGCTCAGGTGTTGCAGCGTTTTCCAGGACCGGTTCGCTGGGTTCATCGGCCGTTTTAGGGATCACCGAATCAGCGGCATTGGCCGATGCTGTCAAAGGAATCAGCCCCGGAGCCGCCGGCTCAACCGGAACCATCACTGCAACGGGGTCCTGTTCCGGAAAATCACGGGCGGGATCCGGTTCCACGGACCATATCCCGATGAAATAAAATGCCGCCACCCCCGCTTCAGGATGATCATCCACGTCAGCACAGGCAACACATACTTTTCATATCCTCCCTCCTTTGCGCAGCAGCACCAGTTCATCACTGGATTTCTGCAATTCAGTCTCCATCTGTCTTTTATGCATTCCGGCATGGGTGGATTTCAAGTTTACCAGTGATTTTTTTGCAATATACTGCTGTTTGAGCTGCGATCCCAGCATCTGAACCTTTTTCTCCTGTTTTCTCAATTCTTTCCGGGCGTCCGCAAGCTCCCTATCCAGCCGGCTGACAAAATTCCGGCAGTCCAGATATCGGCCGGCAGTGATCCCGCTTCGGCTTTCCTGTTGCAATTGAGCCTGCATCCCGGCTTTTTTGCGGCAGACTTCTTCCATTCGGGACCGAATCTCCCGGCACACCATGCGCTTCCGCCAGATCCATCCGGGCCTGTTCCTCCTGGAACCGGCGGTATTTCAACACCGGATCCAGTTTGAACTGAAATTGTTTCACCGCGTTCCTCTCCTTTTGCTAAAACAGATTCTGCAATTGTTCCAGGCTCTTTTCAAAAGAGATTTTTTCATGAATGCCCTGATGCAGAAAAGCGTTCACATCTTTGATCACTTTTTTGGCAAAATCGATTTCCGTATCACTGCCATCCACATATGCACCGATACGAATCAGGTCTTCCGCCTCCCGGTAGGCAGTCAATACCCGCAGCAGCCGCTTGGCCGCCACGGCATGTTCCGGGGAAATGATGTCGTTCATGATCCGGCTGATGCTGGCCGGCACGTCCACCGCCGGATACTGTCCCTTCTGGGCAATGGCCCGGGACAGCACGATATGCCCGTCCGTGATGGACCGTACGGTATCGGCCACAGGTTCGTTCATGTCATCGCCTTCCACCAGAACCGTATAGATACCGGTGATGCTCCCGCCCTGTTCCAGGATGCCGGCCCGTTCCAGCAGTTTGGGAATCCGGTTGAACACACTGGGGGTGTATCCTTTTGCCGACGGCGGCTCCCCCACGGCCAACCCCACTTCCCGCATGGACATGGCAAATCGGGTGATGGAATCCATGATCAGCAGCACATCCTTTCCCTGGTCCCGGAAATATTCCGCCAGGGCCGTTGCCGTATAGGCGCCCCGGATTCTCACCAGGGGCGGGGCATCGGATGTAGCCACCACCACCACCGACTTTTTCTGTCCCTCTTCCCCCAGGCTCCGCTCGATGAATTCCCGGACCTCACGACCCCGCTCGCCGATCATGCCGATGATGATCACGTCTGCGGTGGTGTTTCTGGCTATCATGCCCATGAGCACACTTTTCCCACCCCGGAACCGGCCATGATGGCCATGCGCTGTCCTTTGCCCACGGTCACCATCGTATTGATGGCCGAAACCCCGACATCCATCACTTCATGGACTACTTTCCGCTTTAACGGATTTAACACGTTGCCATAGACTGGATAATGGGTTTTCGCCACCAAAGGGCCTTTGTCATCGATGGGCCGGCCCATTCCGTCCACCACCCTCCCTAAATAGCCATCACCCACGGCCACATCCGGCGTATCACTGACCGCCAGGGTCCGGCTGCCCGGACGGATACCGCCCATCTCCCCAAACGGCATCAGGATGATATTTTTTTCGTTGAACCCAATGACTTCGGCTGAAATATGTTGCCCCAGAGTATCCTCGATATCACAGATGCTGCCCACGCTCAGGCGGGGGCCGTTGGCTTCTGCCACCAGACCGGTCACCTTGAGAATGGATCCGGTCAGCCGGACCGGTCGACAGGCGGTCAGGGCCTGGTGGTATTTTTCCCAGGCAATCGGCGGCAGGTAATCATATGCACATACGTCAGACGGCATAGGGTCTATGATCCTTTTACCGTTCCGCCAACCGCGTGTTTCAGGACCTCATAGACATGGTTAAAACGGGTTTCAATGGTGGCGTCCATGTTCCCGTGCGGTGTTTCCAACCGGCAGCCGCCCCGGGAAACCGATGTGTCCGCAACCAGGGAGACCCGGTTCATGTCCGTGGCAGAAACCCCGTACCGGGATTTCAGAATATCCACCGTTTCCATATCCCCGGGGTGCAGCCGAAGAGTAATGGGTTGGCCGCCCGGGGCATCCTCAAGAACCTGACGGACTGTCTCATGAATCACCCGGGAATCCAGAGAAACTTCGCAATAAATAATTTTGTGACAGATGGCCAGAACCAGGTCCACCAGCTCCGCCTCATACCGTGCCACCAGGTCAGGACGGAGACCGGCCAGGGATTCAATCACCGCTGACAGTTCCGTTGCCAGTACCTGTGTCTTTTTTTCACCAGCCTGGAGTCCGTCTTTTTCACCCGCCGCAAACCCCTTGCCATAAGCCTCTTGTTCCAACAGGGAACACTGGCGGTAGGTTTCTTCCTTGAGAACGGCCATCTCTTCCTCGGTTTGCCGGATAATTTCAAGCGCCTCGCTGCAATTTTCCCGGGAACCTGGACCGGGATCAGGCGATGCCAGGCCAGAACAATCCGTGATAGGCCGAAACTCGGCCGGCCCATCCGGCTCATCGGCCAGGCTGTCAAAATTTTCTGCCGGCGATTTCAAGGAATCTTCGGTTGCATCTTCCTGGGGAACTTCGAACGTGTCAAATGTCACTCTGGAAAATGAATGCACGTTTTTCAACACCTTCGGGGGAGCATCAGACCAGGACATCTTCCTTACCTTTTCCAGGAAATATCAGCCTTCCTTCGGCTTCCAGCCGTTTGGCCGCCGCCAGAATTTCCAGCTGGGCCTGCTCCACGTCACTCAACCGGACAGGCCCTACTACCTCCATATCCTCTTTAAGCATTTCAGACGCCCGCTGGGAGAGATTCTGAAACACCTTTTCCTTCAGGTTTTCAGAAGCGGTTTTCAAGGCCTTGATCAGCAGCTGGCTGTCCACGTTCTGCAAAATCTCTCTGAAATTCTTGTTGTCAAATTCGATCAAATCTTCAAACACGAACATTTTCTGCCGGACCGACTGAGCCAGATCGGAATCCTGTTTTCCAGATACGCCATGATGTTTTCTTCAGTGACGCCATCCACCTGGTTCAAGATGGATGCCAGTGCCTCAATCCCGTTAAACTCCCTGGAACTGGTGCCAGTCGCAATCAAATTTTTCTGTATGGTCTGGTCCAGTTCCCGAACGAATTCCATGGGCACATCCCCTAAATCGGTCAACCGGTAAGCCACCTCAATGCGGATGTCTTCGGGCAGCAGCTGAAGCACTTCCGCAGCCTTTCGATCAGACACATAGGACAGAATCAGGGCAATGGTCTGGGGGTGTTCCGCCCGGATGGTGGTGGTCAGCTGTTCCGGAGACAGATGAATCAGATTTCCAAAGGGCTCTTCTTCCAATTCAATGTCTGAATCGTCTTCTCCCAGGGTTTCTTTGACCGCACTGGCAAAAAACGCTCTACCGGAAATCATCAGCGTGTCTGTCTGATTGTATGTTTTTAAAAATTCATCCATCACCCCGTCCACCACTTCGGTGGAAAGATTAGAAATATCGGACATGGACTGGCCGATTTTCCGTATGGTTTGTTTATCCAGGGATTTCATGAAATAGGTGGTGAATTCCTCACCTGCGCTCATCAGAAAAATCGCTGCCTTCTGATACCCGTTCAATTCTCCCAGTTGTAATTGTTTCGCAGCCATGTCTTTCCCGTTTTTCCGTCAGAGGCTGTTGAGCAGGTCATCGATTCCGGCCTGATCCAGGCCGCCCCCTTTTTCTGGGGCCCTGCCAGAAGCTGAAACTGTTCATCCACTTTTTTCTGAAGCTCTTCCGTGGATATTTGCGGATTCTTTTCCCGTTCCGTCAATTTCAACCCAAAAGAAATCACCATTTTTGTAATCTTCCCCTCGATTTCAGCCACCAGTTGGATGATCCGCTGCAGCCGCTGACCGGTCAGATCCTGAAAACTCATCTGAGTAAAAGTATCGGTGATCAAATTCTGGTATTCACTGTTATGGGTCGTCAGAAGGTCCAGGGCCGGTGCCAGTTCTTCCACCACAGACATATCCAGTGCCTTGCCGTGGACCTTTCCGTCCCGCATATCCGTAATGACCCCCTTGTTCTTGGCCACCAACTGATTCATTCGGTCTAGGTTGTCCATGATAGTGTTGGCTGCCTGCTCTGTGGTCTCAATAATGCCTTCCAGCTGGTCAGAGGTCTGGGGATAAAACATTGGCAATGTCCTCGATATGGGGCCGGATCTTTCGGGTGAATTCCTTTCGGAAATTGATGAGCACCAGTGCCAGTTCCTTGACATTGCCGGTCATTTCCTGGGTCACGGACCGGTAAAATTTTTCATCGTCCTGGTCCATGGCGTGAGACACCGCCTGCTTGAAAAAAAGGTCAATTCCTCCAATTCGCTCTCAGACAGTTTGCCGGATACAATATTGATGATTTCTTCTCTGTAATCAGACGTCATATCAGTTTCTTCCCAAAAAGATTAAGGTTCAAGGAGACCGACCGAATTCAACACCGTCACCACAGCCAGTTTTTCCGTTTCAGTGGTTGCCCAGACCATCATTCCTTTGATCGAATCAAGGTCTGCGGCAATCAGCGGCGAACGCCGGATCAGTTCAGGAATGCCCAGCTGAACGCGGCCATCCTTGTCAAACAGTGAAAACATATGACCGGCAATCATGTTGGTCGCTTCCTTGATGGTATCCGCTTTCTGGTCATCCGTGACCTGGTTCAAATCGATACCCAGAAAATCCGCCGTCATCCGCAACACCCACCGGTCCGGTGCAATCACGTAAACCGTGCCTTCCAGTCCTTCAGAAAAGTCAAGGAACGCTCCGGTCAAAGACTGATCGTCGAAATCGGCCATGGAAAGCGTTTCTCCCGCAGGTTGAATCTCCACAGTCTCAAAAAAGCGGTTCGAACACGTCAGAAATCGACGTCTTCATCATCGTCGTCAGATCCGGCAACTCCACTGCTCACCTCCAGAATTGTATTCAAAGTCTGTTTGATCTCTTCAGGAACAAACGGTTTTTTAACATACCCCACCGCACCTAAGGACATGGCTTGAGCCATTTTCTTTTCACTGCCTTCAGTGGAAACCACCACCACCGGAATCGATGACAGAGCGGGGTCCTGCTTTATCCGGGTGATCAGTTCCAGTCCGTTCATATTCGGCATGTTGATATCGGTCAACAACAGATCCACCCGGTGGGCTTTCATGACGGTCAGTGCTTCTGTTCCATCGGATGCGTCAAGAAACCCGGCCACTTCAAACCCGGACACTTTGATAATTTTTTTAATAATCGCCCGTATGGAGGACGAGTCATCCACCACCAGCACCGTATATGCCATTGACCTATTCTCCTGCTGAAAATTGAATCATTTCTTCGATTTGTGCATATTTTTCCCGGAACCGGACAATAATTTGCTGCATGTCCACCGCAGTCATATTGAGCCGGTCTACGGTTTCCTTGTAATACCGGTAGGCCAGACCGTCCGCCCCGACTCCCTGTCCGATCATCATGCAAATGGAGTCCGCCATGTATACGATAGGCAGCGCCAGGCTCGGATCGCCGCTGTTCAGCGGATCGTGATGATGGCGGATAATTTCCGCCATTCGAGAATCAAATCCCATTTTCCGCTGCCAGTGCCCCAGTTCGGCATGGTCGATCCCAGCACCTCTTTTTCCGCTTCCAGAAAACTTTTCCCGGCCCCGAACACCCGGTCTTTGATTTCATCAAACGCCTCAGAAATATAGACATGAAGAATTACCTTTCCCAGGTCCTTGATCAACGCGGACGTGAATACCAGAGAAACATCTTCTGCATCCTTTTCCTCGGCCAGCTCCCGGGCAAGAATCGCAGAAGAGACCGAATACCGCCACAATTCCCCCTGGTCCAGATCATAACCGGCCTGACCAGACCTGAAATTCGGCGCACTTTCCACCAGCATCACCAGAGAAATCAGTCTTTCCATACCCAGAAGACTGACCGCCTGCTTCACATCGGTCACTTTCCGGACCCCGCCCAAGGCTGCGGAGTTGCACAAGCGCAATACATTGGCGGTCATGGACTGATCGTACTGAATGACGCCAGCCAGATCCGCGCCGGTTGTTTCGGGATCATTCACCAGCTGCATCAACCGGGTGGTGATCTGGGAAACCGGTTTCAACGTGTCGATTTCGGCAATGATATCAGGGACAGCCTTCATATTTCGATCTCCTTTGCCCCGGAGATTTTCAACAGAGTTTTGCCCGTTGAAAGTTCCAGTTTCAACGTCCGGTTCACGGTGCCGCCCACGGCTTCGTAATGTATCATAACCTTGTTTTTCCAGAAAAGTTTCCGCAACATGGCATAATTTCGCTTTCCGATATTGAACAGATCGTTCTGGTCCAGGATCTGGGCGCCCCCCACCACGATCACGCGCATCCGGTTTTTTTTCGCGCCGTATCGATATGCGGTCTTAAACAGGGAGGGAATCCCGGTATCCCCGAACATATATGGATTTTTAACCGCCTTTTCTCGGGCTATTTTGGATTCCGGCAGCATATAGTGTAGCAGTCCCCCACCCGGACTTCCGGATCATAGATGGCCACCCCGATACAGGAGCCCAGTGAATAGGTGGCCAAAACCGCAGAAGGATCGGAAGCCACTTTCATGTCCCCCACTCCGACAATCAGCTGCATGCATCAATCCTCACAGTCCGGGACAGGAGTCATCTCCACCTTTCCGAAGGGTCCGCCGCTGACGTTTGAATATGCTGCCAATGATCTTTTCCCGGGTATTGACATCCAGATCCGAAAACTTGATGCCCAGGTAATAGAATCCCCCCGCAATCCACCAAAAGGAGCA
>LQAG01000394.1_pt1 | contig 13367 bp, 19 predicted proteins | sample 1535801 | NCBI WGS metagenome assembly LQAG01 (sample SAMN04331584, study PRJNA305678) | bioreactor metagenome | isolation source: bioreactor_3 inoculated with Wadden Sea sediment 1st replicate of a... | place: Germany:Bremen | reverse complement strand
GGTGTTTTCGGGCAAGGTCTTCCACAAGATCGTAATCAATGATGCCGGTTTCTCTATATACCCGTGATGAATGATGTGGTAGAGTTTCCCGGAAAAGTTCACCGGACTGCCGTGGGTCAGGTGACCACCGTGGGACAGGTTCATGCCCAGGATTGGTATCCCCGGGTTTGGCCATAGCCGTGAGGGCCGCCATGTTGGCTGGGAACCGGAGTGGGGCTGCACATTGACGTACTCTGCCTTGAACAGCTTCCTGGCCCGGTCAATGGCAAGATTTTCGACAGCATCGGCCTGGTTGCAGCCCCCGTAATACCGTTTGCCCGGATATCCTTCGGCATATTTGTTGGTCAGAATGCTGCCTTGGGCCCTGAGCACGGTCGAACTGACTACGTTCTCGGATGCAATCAGCTCCAGATTGTTTCCTGGCGAAAAATTTCTGCCTCCAGGATTTCTTCAATTTCCGGGTCGGTTTTGATTGTTTTCATCTTTTTCTTCCTCCGTTTAGATCAGTCCAACCCGCTCATTGAAATCGGTAATGAGCCTGTCGATATCTCCAACCTGTCCAAAGATGCTGTTCCAATATTCATCGTGGTCGTACCACTGGGCATTGAGTTCGTTCATATCTTTGGCCTGCTGTTCGATCCAGGTATAGTACTTCAGATTGTGGACGGCCTTTTTATGGTAATAATTGAGTTCTTTGACATGGTCAATACCGATGCTGTTCAGCCTTTCAATATCCCGCTGGACATCATTTGCACTGTAAGCACCGCGCTCTTTGGCCAGTTCCTCTATCCTGGATCCATAGAGCTGCATGGAGTCAGTGGCAATGCTAACCAGGTAATCATCTTCGCTCAGTTCATTGTATTTGGCGAATTTGATGGCTGCGATCATGTTGGCCACGCCGGAAATACCTAAAAGATCCAGGTCGTTGACCAGTTCCGGGTTAACCTTCAGATCTATGAGGGCCTTTCTGCCCAGGGGTTCGTTGAACAGGCGGATCAGCCGCATCGAGGTCTCGTCATCCACGGCCACGGCAAAATCCGTTTCCTTGCAATCATGGACCCAAGGAATGTGTTTGTCCCCGATTCCCTCGATCCGGTGACCGCCAAACCATTTTCTAAAATGGTGGGGCATTGCAGGGCTTCGGCAACGGCTATTTTGAGTCTGGGGAATATCTTTTTAAGATAATAGCCCGCAGCCAGGGTGCCACCCGAGCCGGAAGCGGAGATATAGCCGGAGAATTTTTGTTGCCAGTAAGGTATTTGGCCATGAGTTCTTCAATGGCTGTCCCGGTCACGGTATAGTGCCACAGGGGATTGCCCATTTCGTCAAACTGGTTGAAGATTTGAAGATCCTGGCCTGAATTTTTCAGTTCCCAACACTTGTCGAATATTTCTTTGACATTGGATTCACAGCCCGGCGTGGCAATGACCTCACCGGCGATTTTGCTCAGCCATTCAAACCGTTCTTTGGACATTTCCTCAGGGAGAATGGCAATGGCCTGACAGGCCAGAAGCGCTGAAATATAGGCACCGCCCCTACAGTAATTTCCGGTGGAGGGCCAGACCGCCCGGGTCCTTGCGGGGTCAAACTGGCCGGTAACCAGTCCGGGAGCCAGACACCCATAAGTGGCCCCGACCTTATGGGCACCAGTGGGAAACCACCGGCCAGCCAGCATGATGATGTTGGCCCTGCATCCAGTCAGTTCAGGAGGTAGGATAAAGTGGTTGACCGGACCATAAAGCCCGCCACTTTGTTTGGGCTCATTGTGCCACGTGATTCTGAACAGGTTGGCTGAATGCACGTCCCACAGACCGATGCCCGTGAGTTTGTCCCGGATGACTTCGGGCACCAGAGAGGGATCCTTCATCATGGCAAAGGAGGGCAGGATAATTTTTTTGTCCCGGCAGAAAGCAATATTCTTTTCCAGTGTTTCGGGATGAATCGTCAAATCAATCATGGTCTTTTCCTTTATCATTTTTGAATATTGGATGCGATATATCGGTTTTTGAGAAGAGCCGTTTTCGAGTCCCGGAGATAATCTTCCGGGAAAAGAGTTCTCACTTAGTCTTCGGTCAATCCTTTCGACACCAGGCAGTTGACCTTTTCCAGACTGTTTTGCCAATTGGTTCTCAGGGCCTTGAGCGCTTCGGGCAAGTTTTTTTACCTTTAGGGCTGCGAGGATCGCCTCATGCTCTTCAACGCTGTGGCTGTCAGAGGTGTTGTCTTCAAAAAAAGTATTTCAAGCCGGCGGTACATGATCTTAAGGTCCTTAAGAATTTTGAGCAGGTGGTGGTTTTTTTGATTTTTCGATCATGATTTCGTGAAAATGCTCGTCGGCTTTGGTGGATGCCACGGGATCGCCTTTGCTCAAGGCGAATGCCAGCTGGGCATTGGCAGTTTCCATTTGTGTGTAATCGGTTGAGGTGAGATGAGGTGCCGCCAGGGTCAGGGCCAGATCTTCCAGAGTCCAGATGATGGGGTAGATCATTTGGGGTTCATCGCTGGAAATCTTGGACACTCGGGTCCATCGGCTGGCGGAAGATTCCACGAATCCTTTGTCTTCCAGCCGTCTGAACGCTTCTCGGACCGGTGTGCGGCTGACGCCCAGGTTTTCAGCCAAGTCCTTGTCCACCAGTTTTTCCCCGGGCCGGAACACACCTTTCATGATCCAGTTCAGGATCTTGGAATAGACCTCTTCCCGTATGGGGAAGCGGCTGATGGGCTGGTTTTGTTCAGGCATGGGCATGACGAATCTCCTTTAGTGGTTCTGATATTCAAAATTCGGCCAGGGCATGGGCTGCAATTGCCCTGTACCCGATTCGTGCCTTTTGCAGTTGATCAATCTCAACAAATTCATCTGCCACATGGGCAAGATTTTCTCTGGATGGGCCGAACCCCAGAGTGGGAATTCCTCTGAATCCGGCGCTTTGGCTGCCATTGGTGCAAAAGCTGTAAAAAGAGATCCCCGTGGGGATCCCTGCGGCTTTCAGGGCGGACAGGGCGTTTTGTACAAATGGGGTTTCCACCTCAAACCGCCATGCCGGGAAAAATCGTTTGGCCTCAATCGAGTCACCTGTGTAGCACATCTGCTTTGCCTGGGCAAGATAGACCTTACTGGAAAACTCGGGATCCTGGGCAGTCAGATCGTTGATGATTTTCTGGATGGAAGCCAACACCGTCTCCTCGGTTTCACCTGGTAGGGTCCTGCGATCCAGAGTAGCCCGGCAGTATGAGGGGATGACCGACGTACCGGGGTAAGGTTCGGAACGGATGTCCGTGACCTCAATAATGGCTGCTCCCAGAGAGGCATCCTCCGACAGTATCATTGATTCGATGGCCGATAGCAGCTGTGTCATTTTCTTTACTGCGTTGATGCCAGCTGACGGATTGGAGGAATGAGCGCTTCGACCATAGGTCTCGACCACCACTTCAGCCCGCCCCCGCTGCCCGATCTTCACCGTGAGTTCACTGGCTTCTCCGATGATTACAAGATCCGGCGAGAATCTGTCCAGAATATGGCCCTGGGCCACCCCTTCGAACTCTTCTTCGCAAACGGTGCCGGCCACCAACACCCTGCCGCCCAGCACCTCTTTCTGGGGAATCAGGTCTGCAGCGCCATAAACCATGGCCATGAGGGCACATTTCATGTCGGAGGTACCCCGCCGTAAATACGGCCTTTGTCCATGGTTCCACAGAAAGGATCAACGGTCCAGGCAGTGGTATCACCCACACCCACGGTATCCATGTGGCCATCCAGCATGATGGTCCGGTCTCCTTTCCCTTCAATGAGGCCCAGCACATTGCCCTTTTCATCAATCCAGGCCTGATCGTATCCTAATGATTTCATGCGGGCCTGGATCAATTCGGCTACGGCTTTTTCCTGGCCGGAGATACTGGGAATCCGGACGATTTCTTGGCAGTATTTTATAAAATCGTTCATTGCATATTTCCTTTACACGTCATTAAACATTTCAGTTTACAATGGATTTGCCCTAAACCAATCCTAAAAGCCTGGGCACGCACATGGAGATGGGCGGCAAAAAAGTGATGAGAAAGAGTACGAGAATTTCCATAATGATAAAAGGGAATATTTCACGGCTTACCTGTTCGATTGTCAGGTTGGTGATACCGCAGACCACAAAGAGACAGGCCCCTAAGGGTGGGGTCATCAGCCCCAGATTCAGGGTCACTACCATGATGATGGCAAAATGGAGAGGATCAATGCCCATAGACACGGCAATGGGATGGAAAATCGGAGCCAGGATGAGCAGGGCCGCAGTAATATCCATAAACATGCCCACGATGAGCAGAATCACGTTGATCATGAACAAAATGACCAGGGGGTTTTTGGAAATCCCCATCATGGCTGATGCCAGAAGCTCCGGAATCCGTTCACTGGCAAGAAAAAAACTTAAGATGGAGCTGCGGACATGAGTAGAAAAATCACTCCCGTACTTTTGGCGCAATCGAGAAAGATCTCGGGCAGGTCTGCCAGTTTCAGGGTCCGGGTCACGAAGAATCCAATGAAAAAGGCATAGAATACTGCCACGGCTGCTGCCTCTGTCGGAGTAAAAAATCCGCCCAGAATTCCCCCTAGAATGATGAAAGGCAGGACCAGGGCCAAAAGGCTTTTTTTGAAAACCCTGAAAATTTCGGCTGCTCCTGCCCGGCGCTCCCGCTTGGGATAATTTCGTTTTACCGCGATCACATATGTCATGGCCATGAGAAAAGACCGATGAGGATACCCGGAATAATGCCGGCGGCAAACAGGCCGGCAATGGAGACCCCCATGATGGATCCATAGATGACCATGATGGTGCTCGGCGGGATGATGGGGCCGATCACCGAGGAAGCTGCCGTAATTGCTGCACTGAAATCTTCATCATACCCGTCTTTTTTCATGGCCGGGATCAGGGTGGATCCGAGGGCGGCTGAATCGGCAACAGCCGCGCCGGTGATGCCTGCAAAAAAGATGGAGGCCAGGATATTGGAATGAGCCAACCCCCCCGGATATGCCCGACCAGCACGTTAGAGAATTCAATCAGGCTTTCGGTGATTTTACATCGGTTCATCAGGTCGCCGGCAATCATGAAAAAGGGCATGGCCATGATAGGGAACATGTCGATACCGGCAAAAACCGCTGGGGCAGAATGTTCAGCAATACGGTCATGCCGGATTTATAGATGGCGGCCAGGGAGGTCACTCCCAAAGAAAACCCAATGGGCAGGCCGGTGATCAGGAGAACAGCAAAGGTCAGGCCGATGAACAGAGCCATTATTCCTTCTTTCCGGCCACGTCCATGACCGTAATCAAAACCAGTTGAAGCAGAGAAAACAGGCCGCACAGAGGAACTGCCGCCAATACTAAAACCATGGGGACTTGTAGGGCCGGCATGGTCTGGTGCATACCGCTCATGGCCATTTTTGTGCCGAACACCATCAGGATGTACAAAAATATTCCGGTGAGGATTCGGCTGATCCCCTTTAAAAAGATCCGGACCGGCCGGGGCAGCTGTTTGACCAACAGGCTCAGGCCCAGGTGGGTCTCCCGCTTTACCCCCATACTGACGGCCAGCAGTCCCATCCAGATCATGGAATACCGGGCCAGTTCTTCGGTCCAAGGCAAGGGGTTGGTCATCACATATCGGAACAGGATACCGATGAGGGTGGACAAGGTCATGACCATGCCGAAAATAATGCAGGACCAGCCCATCATCTTGTCTAAGCCGTTGCTCAAAGCATCAATGCGAATTCTGAAATTCATTTCTTCTCTCCCTGTGAATGGGACGGGAAATTACAATGCCAGAAACCCCGGGATGTCCGGCTGCTGTTCACATCAGGATACCCCGGGGCTGGGACGTTATCGGGCTTCCGCTTCTGACACTGCTTTTAAGAATTTGTCGATCCAGGTTTTGTCCACCTCCTTTGACAGCCAGTCGATATAACTCTGCTGAACCCGATCTTTAAGGCATTTCGCTCCGTTTCGGTGGGAGCATAGATTTCAGGCCAGCGGCCTTGAGATCGCCCATCGCTCTTGAATCCAGGAGCCGCTGGGCGCCTCTGTCCGCTACATTGGCCACTTCGGCTGCATCTCTGACCACCTGTTTCAAGCCTTCGGGCAGTGACTGGAACCAGGTTTCGTTGACCATGAACCAGTCTGTTCCATACAGGTGATTGGTCAGGGTCACGTATTTTGGACCTCCTCGAGCTTGGCAATGAGGATCGTGGGCAATGGATTCATCTGGCCGTCAATGACACCGGTCTGAAGAGAGGTGTAGAGTTCAAGCCATGCAATTGGCACAGCAGAACTGCCCAGAAGGGAGATCATCTTAATGTGGCCGGGGTTTTCCATGGTCCTGAACTTCAAGCCAGCCATATCTTCCGGCGATTTCACCTCTTTTTTGTTGTTGGTAAAGGCAAAGAAGCCCCCGGTTTCAGTGGTTTCAAGGCATCGGATGCCGGTTTTGGCCAGGATGTCGGCCCGGATCTCTTCCCCGAACCAGCCGTCATAGACCCGCCAGGCCACATTGTGGTTTTAAAGGCAAAAGGAATGTCCACCACGGAGATAGTTTTGTAGAACTGAGCAATACCGCCCACAGAAGAGAGGGTGGCCTGGATTACGTTATTCTGCACGTTGACGAAATTTTCCCTTTCCTTGCCCAGGACGCCACCAGGGTAGAGTTCCACTTTGATTCTGCCGTTGGAAGCCGATTCCACTTGGGTCTTAAAGACATTGGCAAAACTGGCCTCATTGGACTCGAAGAGTTTGTCCGGAAACTGAAAGGCAAATTTCATGGTGTAGGTTTCTTTGGCAGAGACAGATCCTGCCATGCACAGCCCCAGAAGGAGCACCAAAAATAACTTTACACATTTTTCCATTACAATATCCTTAACTTAGTGGGTTATTAAGATACGGCGAACCGGCCCCGTTATCATGGGGCTGGCATGCCGCTATAACGCAATAGGCGGCGATCCAGGGTGTCTGAGTACCTTTCCGGGCAGAGATCTGTTCTGCTGTCCATCTTCAAGAACCAGCCGGCCATTGACCATGACATGAGAGATACCGGCCGGAAACTGATCAGGTTCCTGGTAGGTTCCCCTGTCACAGACCGTATCCGGATTAAACACAACAATATCGGCAAATTTCCGGGTTTTAGGATACCACGATCCCTGATGGCAAATACCTCAGCAGGCTTGCCCGTCATTTTATGTACAGCTTGCTCCAGGGTCAGTATTTTTTCTTGCCGGACATATTGGGCTAAAACCCGTGGAAATGCCCCGAAAACCCGGGGATGGGTTTGCCCCCAACAGCCCGTCTGTGCAGACGTTCATTTCAGGCCGCTTAAGAAATTGAATCAAATGATCTTCTTTGCCATAGAAATCCAACATGCCTACGCATTTTCCTCTTCAAGGAGCAGGTCGAGCACGGCTTCGTATGGATCTTTGCCGGTGAGCTTCCCCAGTTGGATCAAATTTTTCCCAATGAACTGTCGGTTCTTAAGGTTCGGGCACTGGTAATGTAAATACCATCCAATCCGGCAAAGGTTACAAAATTGTCCCAGTCCCCGGTATCGGATTGAATATCGCGGATCATATCCCGGCGCAGGGCTTTGTCTTGAAGCCTTTCCAGGAGCCTCTCCGTGCCCCCGTCATGGGCCCAAGGGGGGAGGATTGCACCAAGCATGGTGGATCCGGCCACATAGGGGTATTGGTCAAAGGAGACCAAAATTCCCTCTTTCGCAGCCCGGTCCAGCATCTCAAATATCTGGGAAGCTTGTCCCAGTTTTCCGTCCACAGATTTCATATGGGAAAATGAATTTTGACGTCGGACTCCCGGCCGATGTGGAACACCTCTTCCATGGAAGGCAATATCCCATCGGCTTCGCTGCGCTGGTGGATGACAAAGACACCATTCCGTCGGGCTACCACATGGCAGAGCTCGATAAGTTCTCTGGTATCGGCATAGGCGCAGGGTATATAGATCAAGCCAGTGGACAATCCTAATGCACCGGCATCCATCTCCCGTTCCAGGATGGTGACCATGGCCTTGAGATCTTTTTTCCCGGCAGTTCTGTCTGCCAGTCCCATGGCTTCCATTCGGATGTTGCCGTGTGGCACAAGGTAACCGGCATTCGGTGCTATGCCCTTGCTCTCCATGAGGCTGAGGTATCCTCTGGTGGTTTTGTAAGTCCAGTCAATGCCGTCGCTATCTCCGCTGAGACCCGCCAGGTTCTTCCGCCAGGGCACGATATATGAAATGGGAAGAGGCGCCATGGCAATGCCATCCTGGCCCAGGATTTCAGTGGTGATCCCCTGTCGGATCTTGGCCGGCACAAAAGGATCCACAAGCAGGGCCAGGTCAGAGTGACTGTGGGTATCGATAAAACCCGGGCAGATCACCCCTCCCTGGGCATCAATGACCTTTGGGGCGCCTCCTGTGGCATCCAGGTTGCCAATGGCCGCGATTTTTTCCTTCTGGATACTGACATCCGCTGCCATTCCCTTTCGTCCTGTGCCGTCCACAACAATTCCGTTCTTTATGATCACATCCATATTCTTGTCCTTGTCAGGAAGTGTTTTTGTCTTATCCCTTCATCATTCGATCCAGGATACGATCCGGATCCAGGTCCGGATCCACCGCCTCGGGCAGCCCTGTGATTTTTTTGGCGGCATCCACATCCTTGAGGCCGTTGCCCGTGGCAATGACCACCACTTTTTCCCAAGGGGCAAAGGCTCCGGTTTGTGCCCAGGAGTCGTGCGCCCCCAACCCCGGCAGCCCCCGAAGGCTCAGCAAATATGCCTTCGGTGCGGGCAAGAAGCAAAACGCTGTCGAGAATGGCTGTATCTGTCAGGGTTACAAAGGTTCCACCGGAAGTCCGGACCGCTTCCAGAGCAGCCTGGCCGTCGCTGGGATATCCGGCGGAGATGGAATCGGCAATGGTATGTGCCTGAATCCTTTGGATGGGTTTGCCGGTGCGGAATGCATCGGCAATAGCGGCGCTCCCCCGGGCCTGAACCCCGATGATCCTAGGAATGTGGGGGATAAGACCGGCCTGGTGGAGATCAGAGAATCCTTTATATACGCCTGAGATAATATTGCCGTCCCCTACGGTAACGATCACGGCGTCAGGGCATTGGTAGCCCATCTGCTCCCAGATTTCAAAGGAAACCGTCTTTTTTCCCTCGCGGGTATAGGGATTGGTTCCAGTGTTTCGATTGAACCAACCCTGGCACCTGGAAAGAGTCTCACAAAGCGTGAATGCCCGGCTGTAATCTCCTTTAACCAGACAGACCCGGGCACCGTAAATCATGAGCTGGACAATTTTTGCCATAGGTGCAGTTTCCGGCACAAAAATCATGGCATCAAGTCCTGCCGCTGCTGCCAGGCATGCCATGGATGTCCCGGCATTGCCTGTGGATGCGGTGGAAACCGTATGGATATTATTTTCTCGGCAATGGGCCAAAATCATGAGACTGGCCCGATCCTTAAATGAACCGGAAGGATTTAGCGTGTCATTTTGATCCACAACCGATCCAGTTTCAATTCATTGCCCAGACGATTTGCCCTGGTCAGGGGAGTCATGCCTACGGCCAGGTCCAAGGGAGAGTTATCTATACTGTTAGGATAAACGGCGCATAACGCCATAAAGAAGTGTCCCGATTTTGAGCCAGTGCTTCGGGGGTCATCAATGGCCGGATCTTGTTGTAGTCATAACGGGCATCCAGGTTGCCGCTACAGTCAGGACAGGTATATAGAATTTCCCCGGGTGGGAAGGATTTACCGCAGGAGATGCAGATCCAGTTAAGCAGGTGGTTGGCAGCCATGTCGTGCTCCATAATTAAAGCTTCTGGCACAGTATCACTATATATTGTATCCAATATATCGGATGCAATATATAAAGTCAACTTTGAAAAACAGAGAACAGTGAAAATTTTTGTCCTAAGGCTGCCGCCACCCTCCGTCGTTGGCAACACCAGCAAGCAAGCTGTTGAAACAGTTCAGGGGAACTCCTTCCGGCCTGAGGCAGACACCTCCGGGAGGGATTCTTGCCGATTGGTCCAACATGGCTTTTCATTGGCAGCTGGACATCAGTTATCTGACAGGAGTCCCGGTACCGACCGCCCTGATTTTCACGACCACAGCCGCGGCAGCCGCTGGAAAAATTTAGGAAACATGGCCGTTGATGCTACTGAAAAACTTTGACCGCCCCGCTTTTTCGGGATGCCGTCCGTGTCAAGGTGTGATAGAATCTGTTCCGGAAAGTTTACGAGAAAAGGAGAAATGCCGATGCGGCGCAAGGAAAAGCAGATCACAGATACCGAACGGATAAAACAGCTCCTGGAACAGGCACAGGTCTGCCGCCTGGCCATGGTGGACCAGGGGCATCCCTATGTGGTGCCGTTGAATTTCGGGTACCGGGATGGGTCCCTGTATTTTCACAGTGCACTGGAGGGCCGGAAAATCAATGTGCTTAAGGCGAATCCCCATGTCTGCTTTGAGGTGGATGAGCTGGAGAAAATCAACAGGGCGGCTCAGGCCTGTGACTGGGGGGTGTCATTCAGAAGCGTCATCGGCACGGGCACGGCCCGGATTCTGGAGACGTTGGTGGAAAAAAGACCGGCCTGGATATCATCATGGCCCACTATTCAGGCCGGTCTTTTAACTATCCGGAAGAGATGCTGGAAAAAACCGCCGTGATCCGGGTGACCATCCATGAAATGACCGGCAAGCAGGGGTGATGGGTGATGCATGATCGACTCTGACCGGTCAGGAACAGCTCAGAAATTGATCTGCCACTTGATGCTGTAATGGGTGGTTTCGGCATCATTGGTTTCCACACCGCCGAACCGGTTGATTTGCGGTACAAAAAGATACCTGGCACCGGCGTGACCATGATATTGGCATAATAACTCCAGACGTCGTCATCAACGGCCAGGGTGTCGCTGACCCGGACTTTGGCATCGATTCGGGCGTTGCTGTGCAAAGATTGTTTGTCCTGTGAATGCTGTTCTGATGACCGGTTCCGGGTGTGCCGGGACAAAAAAAAGGCATGCTCTCATGATTGCTCTGGAGAAAGCCCATGTGCCTGTTGACAGAAATGACAGACCATGATAGCTCATGTGGGCAATTTGAACCATAGTCGAGCCGGAAACCGTGGATAAAGAAAAACCAGATCCGAAAATGAAGATCTGACCCTGAGGGCCATCAACGGCATTAAAAACATGCTGTTCAGCAACGAGATCACCTCAGCGCTCCGGCTCAATGCAAGAGATTTGTCAAAACGGCTGGACATGAGCCCCACCCCAGTGATTCAAGCCTTGAAGCTGCTGCACTTCCAGGGGATACTGGGGCATGTTCCCAACAAGGGATATTTTCTGGAAACCAATACCCCGCAGATGATCCAGGACATCTTTCACCTTCGCATGGCCCTGGAAATTGCCGGTCTCGAAACCCTTCCGGACCGGATCACATCAAACGGCTGGCGGGAACTGGAAACTGCCGTGGCCACCCACCTGGATGCCCTGGAAAAGGATTCGGCCAGGCATGTGCTTCTGGCGGATATGACATTTCATACGACCCTGGCCAGGATATCCAGCGGTTCGGCCGGGGAGCGGCTGATGCGAAACCTGTTTGAAATGCTGTACCTGAAAAATCGCGGGGTGGTGCTGTATATTTCCCCCGGCAGCGGTTCGGCACGCACCACCAGGTGATCCTGGGTCATCTGAAAAAAAGCGATGTCAAAGCGGCCCGGGAATCGCTGCGGCATCACCTGACCGCCGTCCGGGATGCGGTCCTGTCCAGCATGGAATCCCAGACAGGCCCGGACCTGGACCTGAAATGGTGACGTTCATTTCATCTGAATCACGACCGGTTTTCATTGACAAACAAGGGTGAAAAACGCGGATCAGCCACTTGACACATGGGGATATTTTGGTAACGAATTTGCAATTGCATTTGTAATTGTATTTTTTTGCCGTGCATTTCCCAGGAATTAACAAAAGAAAAAAAGGAGTATTGTTCTTATGAAAAATCGATTCTTTTCTGTCTGGCCATTGTCTTTCTGGTCACCCTGTCTTCTTCGGCAGGGGCCGAAACCGTTTTGAAAGTGGCCAATGCCGGTCCGGAAAATCCGGACAACCGGACCGTCAAGGCCTGAAAATTTTCGAATACCAGGTGGAAAAAGGTACGGATGGTGCCGTGGATGTCCAGGTGTTCCACGCCCGGAAACTGGGCGATGAAAGAGAAGCCCTTGAGGGAATCCGCATGGGGACCATTCAGATGGGCACTCTGTCTTCAGGACCGGTGCCCGGATTTTTGAACGCGGTCATGCTTTATGATATTCCCTTTTTGTTTTCCAGCGCCCCGGCGGCCTGGGAGTTTTTTGAAGGCGAAACCGCTGCCCGGTTCAATCAGGCGTTTCTGGACAAGACCGGGGTGCGGATCCTGGCGACCACGGAAAACGGATACCGTCATTTCACAAACAACGTCCGTCTGGTAAAGGCACCGGCGGACATGGCCGGGCTCAAGGTCCGCACCATGCAGAATCCGGCCCATATGGCCCTGGTCAAGGCCCTGGGATCCGATCCCACCCCGCTGCCGTTTGGAGAATTGTATATGGCACTGCAGCAGAATGTGGTGGACGGCATGGAATGTCCATCGTTCTGATCCATGACATGAAATTCTATGAAGTACAGAAATACATGGTTCTGGACGGACACCTGTACAACCCCCTGTTCATTTTCATGAATGACCGGTTTTATTCCAAAAAACTGACCCCGGAACAGCAGCAGGTGGTGGCAGATGCCGCCAAAACCCTGGCAGCCAACCACAATGGGTTCAGTCAGGAAGCCAATATCAAGGGTGTGGAAGCGTTGAAGGCCAAGGGCATGGAAATCTACAAACCCACGGTTGAAGAACAGGCTCAGTTCAGAGCCCAGGCCCAGCCGGCAGCCCTGGAGTTCATCACTGAAAAAATCGGAAAAGACTGGGTGGACAGCGCCCTGGCGGATGCGGCCGTTGCTGAAAAGAAAATCGGGGATCGGGCCGATCAGATTATTGCCGATATCATTCAGTCCGCCAATGACATGTTGAAAACACTCCCATAGATGAAGTGCCTCTGATGAAATGGATGAACGTTTTTTTCCAGAGCCGTCCAGCGGCTGGTCCGGCTTCAGAACCGGTTCTGCCGCTGGATGCTGCTGGTGTTGGGCATTGCCATGACCGTATTGATCCTGTTCCAGGTATTTTTCGGTTCGTGATCTATGTGCCGTTCCCTGGAGCGAGGAGTGTGCCCGGTATCTGATGATTTGGACGGGCATGCTGGGCAGTGTGATCGCACTGGAAAAACAGCGCCACATCGGCGTCAC
>LQAG01000393.1_pt1 | contig 13404 bp, 15 predicted proteins | sample 1535801 | NCBI WGS metagenome assembly LQAG01 (sample SAMN04331584, study PRJNA305678) | bioreactor metagenome | isolation source: bioreactor_3 inoculated with Wadden Sea sediment 1st replicate of a... | place: Germany:Bremen | reverse complement strand
GAAAATAACGGCCGGTTCCGGTCGGTTCAGGCAGGCATTCAGCCATACCATTTGGGCTGGGTCAAAAGATCCCATGCAAAGGGTTTCCATCTCAAGTCCGCTGCAGGGCAGGTGCCGGGTGGTTCCCCGGTTGCTGTTCAGAAAGATCATGTGAACGCCTTTGTGGATGAACGAATAATACGGATCGATTCCCAGGACGTTTATCCAGGCCGATTCAACCGCGTCAAAATCAGTCGCAGGGATATGTTCCAGGATGACGGGGTCGAATCCGGTGTGGTAGTCATGGTTGCCAGAGTCGGATAATAGGGCAGCATCAGATGATCGAACAGGCGTTTGAACTGACCGGCGGGATTGTCTTCACCGGTCAGATAATCTTCCGGAGTTTCGCTGAACAGACACCCCACCAGGTCTCCGTTGACGGCTACGAAATCAGCATCCGGATATGTTTCATTGATCCTGTCCACAACAAACATGGCATTGGCCAGGTTGGCCTGGCTGTCATAATATCCTTCATCCGGGTATCCAGGTATCCGGGTATGGATGTCTGACACGACAACAATGTCAAAGGGGGATTGACGGGCGGAAGGGGATCGGGTATTTTCCTGGCATCCCGCTGTCAAACACAGAGAGGACAAACCGACAACCAAGAAAACAAACCAGACTTTTTGAAGCGCATGGTAAATAATGCAAATATTGATTGTTGATCAGGGCTTTTATGATATCATACCTCCTGTAGCAAGGGGGGGGCACCCGTTCCAGTAGAAATTATCCATTTTTTTTTCACAGACGATGTATGGTTCTAAATTGTATCGTTTCAACAGAATATAACCCCAAAAAGCGATTGGAGAATGCAAATCCATCAGCACTGGTGATTGGTTTAAACCGGACCTATTCAAAGCGAAGTGCTTCTGCCGGCATGAGCCGGGTTGCAAATAAAGCGGGATAAAGTGCGCTTAAGCCGGCAATTCCACTGGCTAAGCCGACAGCCCAGAAAAAAAGGTTCAAGGAAGGCACCACGGGAACCCAGCCTAAAGCCATGGTCGGAAGAAATGTAAGCAGTCTGAGAGCAGGAAAGGCCGATACAAAGCCTAAAATGCCCCCACCATACCCAGTAGAACAGCCTCTGTGACAATTAACCCCATGATCATCCCCCTTGACCAGCCAATGGCCATCAGTATGCCGATTTCCCTTGTCCTTTCGGAGATGGCCATTATCAGGGTGTTTAGAATCAGTACGCCACTTAAAACTAGGGATGTCACCGAAACTGCGGCAACAATCCGTCTATCATGGTAATAGCACGAATTCGAGTGCGCAGGGAACTTGCCGGTGCCGGACTCAGATTTGGAAATCGATCCTGGATTTCTCGGATCAGAGTGGCGGTTTTTGCTTGGTTTTCCTCAATCAAGGCCAAATTCACATAGCCTTGACGTTTTAAAAGACCTTGAGACCCCTCTATGTCAATGACAACCCCACCATCCAGAACCCCCTGCCCAAGCCAATAAACACCTGAAATAGTAAAGAGTTCTTTTGATCCCAATTCCAATGTATCCCCGGTTTCTTTTTTCAATCTGCGCGCTGCAGATCGTCCGATCATCACCTCTTTTTTTCCGGGACGGAGCATGGATCCCTCAATAAGCCCCGTCCCCAACCAGTTTGTGACCGAAAGATAGGGCGCCTGGGAAGAAATTCCAAACAGGAACACATAGGGAAGGCCGGGGGTCCGGGTGGATCCAATGATAATTGAGGATAGGGATCTTACATTTTCCAGCTCGTGCAACAATTTGATGGAATCCTCAGGAATTCTGGAGGCAACCGGGGTTACCGCATTCTTTTCCTGAACAACTACATCGATATTGCTGTTTGCCATGGAACGATCAATCTGCATTTTTAGGTCACTGCTGATGGATGTCAATGAAACAAACATGGCAATACTGCCGGCGACCCCGATAATCGTAAGGAGAGTTCTTATTCTGGTTCTGATAAGATTTCTAAAGGCAAGAAATAAAAAAAAAATGCAGCTTCATGGGATAAGCGATTTTCGAAGAATCTGCGGACAGGTTCGGGTTACACGAATTTTTTGTGTATTATCCATACATCTCATTTTTTTATAACAGTAGACAATTATTGACCAGAGATTATTCGCATTTTCTTGTATTTACGATAGAATAAAACCATGTTTTTTGTCAAGAAATGATGAAAAATTATCAGAACCTGACACTGCGAGTATAAGGTTTGTTCCGTTGCCGGTTAGAATGGGATCCATCCCTTTGCAAAAAGGGATTTTGTAAAGGCCCTGCCGTTATTTCAAAACTTGGATATTGTAAAAGCCCATTTTAATTGATACATAGGCAAATGTTTTTTTGAGGAACCAGAGTCAATTTATACTGGCGTTCAAAACGATGGATATACTGATTTTCTGGCTGTCGTTCAAAAATGTCTGGCAGGCAAAAACCCGGATCATTCTTACGTTCCAAGGTGCCCGGTCATTTCTTCTTTCTGTATCTGGCAGTGATGCATTGTCTTTGATCAATACCGTTGTCAGCCCCTGTGTCCGGCATTCTTTGCTACCTCTCCGGAACCCGGCGGAAGCACTTAGATATGAATAAATCCGATCACAGGATATCCAGCCTGGATATCTTTTCCGGCATCAATGTCCTGATTTTTCTATGGATGTGTCATGGGGTGTATTTTGATCGGTTTGTCTATTACCGGGGGCGAGAATATCTCTGGGAATTTTTTGTATATGCACTGATTGTTCTGGCCCTAATTGCCGGAATCTGGAAAACCATGCGCAACTGTCAGGTGCCGGCCTGGATTCTGGTTCTGGTCCAGGCCGGTATCGTTCTGCATTTTGCCGGAGGATTGGCGGTCTGGCACGAAACCCGTTTGTACGACAAAATTATTTTTCAAGTCAGATATGATAAATATGTTCACTTTTTTAATTCTTTTGTTTGTGCCGTGGTTCTGAATTTTTTTTGTTTCAGGAACAGACCCATAAATCGGTGGCTCAAGTCATTTGAATTGGTTTTTTTGGTTCTGGGTATCGGTGCTTTTGTGGAAATCATCGAATATCTGGTGACCCTTACCGTAGCAAAAAACGGTGTGGGCGGCTATGACAATAATATGCTGGATATGATTGCCAATTTTCTAGGATCTCTCTGCTGTGTTTTGGTGACCCGTGGGGCGGAGAGAATAAAGAGCAACGCCCGTTTGAGAGGCATCCGCCCCAAAGAGGACCCAAAAGAGGAATGGTTACAACGATGATTCGGGTGGACAATGTACACAAACATTTTGACAAAGGGCTTGTCCGGGCATTGAATGGCATATGCCTGGAAATACCAAAAGGAGAAGTTTGTGCGGTGATCGGCCCATCCGGATGCGGGAAAAGTACGCTGCTGCATCTGATCGGTGCCCTTGACAGGCCTACCCAGGGGCATATTTACATCAACGGGAAACCGTTGACGACCCCTGACCGCCAGTCTGTTTACCGGAATCTGCAGGTGGGTTTTATTTTTCAGTTTCATCATCTGCTCGGCCATCTGACCCTGGCAGAGAATGTGGCATTGCCAGCCCTGGCTGTTTCAAAAATGACGCAGTCACAAATCAGGCAGAAAGCGTGCCGGCTTTTGTCTGAAGTAGGTCTTGAAATCGGGTGGATTTCCGGCCCACTCAGGTTCCGGAGGAGAAAGACAGCGGGCTGCTGTGGCCAGGGCCATCATGAATTCACCGGAAATCCTGCTGGCGGATGAACCTACCGGCAGTGTGGATTCCCAGACCGCAAAATGTATCATGGGGGCTATCATAAACCGTTGCCGAAAAGATCAGATGACCGTTCTTCTGGTCACCCATGATATGGAAATTGCAAAGCGGGCGGATCGCGTTGTCAAGATGCAGGACGGGATTCTGGCGGCTTGAATCTGTGCGGGACCTGCCGGGAAGAGGCTATATGCCTGGTGTGTCACTCTTCCCGGCAGGAAAATAACGGTCAGTTACGGTCAGTTTACTGTGTAGGCACAGTTGCTGAAAGTGATGGTGGCGGTTTCCCCGCCCTCTGTCACTACGATATTTCCGGACACCGGCAAATCGGTACAAGTGCTGTCTTCACTGCTGTCGATGATTACCTGGTTGACCGTGACAATGGCGGTACCGACTGTCATCGGCCCCTGAGGCGTTGAAAGGGTTACCAGATCCAGGTTCTGCATATCCATCTGTGCCAGGAGACGTCCGGTTACCGGCCCCTGGTTGGTGGTGATGTTGAAATCGACGTCATACATACCCGCAGATGGTTCTGTCATGGTCATGGTGCCGTTTAACTGGTAACCCATGGCTGAAAACTGATTCAGGGTATAGACTGCGGGCTGGAGAAGCCGCCCTTCTCCGCTGAGGGCCGGGATATTGATCCCGATACCGCCGTTTATCAGCTCTCCCATGGAGGCGAGGTTGGAGAAATTGAGATTGGCGACCATGCTGATATTTTCTCCGGCCATTCCGAAATTGAGGGAGCCTGTCATGGCGCCGTTGAAGACAGGCTCCCCATTCGCGCTGCACATTGGTGGCGGTCAAAGACAGGTTGGCGGCGATGCCGGTCTGGGTAAACGCAATGCCGGTGATATCGATCACTGCTGAACCGGTATACACTGCTGTGGATTCCGGCGGGGTGTATCCATTGCCGAAATCAGCTGTGATATTGATGTTGGGGGGAGGGTTGTTTATGTTGATCGTTTCCAGGGGCGGGGTGATGGTGACGACCGAAGGATCTCCTCTCAAGACAACTCCGAGCAGAGCGGTGACTTCATCCACCATGGGGACAGTTCTTCCGCGGAGGAAAACAGGGCCATATAGTATTCAATGTCGTCTTTCAGACTGCCGCCGGGGTTGCCGGCAATCAGATTGATGGCCTGTTTTGCATTTGTTGCGGTGGCAACATCGTCAGTGATATCTGCCAGAGAAAATTGATAGCCATCTACATGATTCGTCCCTACCTCGTCCACATAGTACAGCCCCACCTCGGCTTTGTTGACAAGCACCTGCTGATCCTTACCAGCGGCACCGTTGATAACGGTGAGGATCATATTGTCACGGGTTTCCCAACCGTTACCAAGCACATTGGCCCAATAGTCGAGACCTGCTTGCTCCGCATCACGCCCAAACACATTCTGATAGATGGTGTTGATGAATGCTTCTTCTGTTGTCCCTTCCGGATATTTTCTCTGTGTTTCCGGTACTTTGAAAAACTCTGCAGCAATCTGATTTATGGTTCTTCCAGAATTCACCCAGAAGTTGAGCCCTGCAGCATCCGGTGCTCGGTTAAACGTTGCTACATAGATCTGTGTCACTTGCTCTCTTGATACGGATGCCCAGACGGTTACATGACCAATCAGTGCAAATAGTAAAATGAATACTATGGATTTGAGTTTCATAAAGTCTCCTTTTATTTGATCTCCGGGTTTCCAACCTAAAAAAAGTCTCATGAAAACCTGCGGTAACTGCTTAAGTGACGATACTGTTGAATCAAAATTGTAATAGATTATCATTATAGTCTTTGGTTTGTTCAGTCAAGTGTTTTGTTGATCGTTATTGTCACAGTCATAGAGAGATTGACGAGTTGTGATGCCACCTGCAAAAACTTGATCGGCAGGTTTCCGGATTTAAACCGGGCTTTTCAATATCCGAAACGATTGTAAATCAGATTGTGATGCTGGTAATCTTCTCTCTGGGACAGTCCGGATTTTTCCCCTCTGTCCGGGTGGGCCTTCCAGAACTGGCAGAGTATCTCCAGTTTTCTTGTCTTGATTCTGTTTTCATGATGTCTCCGTTCTGAGTTTTGGCAGCATCATAGTCCAGAGTGCGGGGCTGCTGCGGGAGATGGGGTTTGATTACCGCTTACGTCACAATAGTGCGGGAATTTAGGTTGAAGTTTCAACTTTTGGGTTTATAGATTACCGGCTAACTTTCGTTTTTCTAACAAACCGGAACATCGCAGTGATGTCGTCATGGCCGCATCAAAAAAGCTGCCGCTGTTTTCTCACAACTGCCAGGCTTTTTCAATTGGTTGCCGGCAAACGTCATTATCCTGTAAAGCGATTCAACAAACGAAATATCGGAGACCTCTTCGCAGCAGGCATAGAACAATTCTCCAAACGTCCTGTCATCAGTTTCTATCTGATGATGGCAGGCCAAAAACATATACCGCTGGAAAACAATGGTAATATGGGCCACCAGGGCATCATAATCACGACATTGCATCTCCTTTGCCAGTTCAAATGCTGTTTGGCTATTTTTAAAAACACTTTTTCCCAGGGTTTGCCGTAAATTCGAACGATGTCTTCATCTGAAAGATTAAAGTCCGTAACCAGTCATCCGGTTTTTGGCATCCGCAGATGACAATGTGGTCCACTATAAACGGCAGACAACTGTATCCGTCAGACCAGCAAACCGTGAGCATCCGGAACCCTTTGATAAATAGACCACGGCTATGATCCCACACCCTGGACAATCGCTCTACCGCTTTGGACCGGGAACGGTCATAAGGGCTGTCATCCACAATCAAAACAGAGCCGCGATCTCAGCTGTCAGGCGGTTCAAAAACCGTAGGTTTGGTGCCGACATGCAACAACAGCTTCTCCAATTGGATTGACACCCCCTCAGAACATCATAAGCCGCATCTTTACCAAACGCGAGGTTTCCGTTGGTTGCAATGCACCTGAACAAATTTTCCTCCACAAAGGGCAGGGTGAATATGGCCAAAATCAAGGTGCGCATGCTATGCCCATGTCGTTTTCTAATGCCGCATTGATGCAGAGAAGTGGCAATTTTAGAGCGTTATGTCCTTTTTGGGGCTGTTCAATTGAATCCCGAAAGTTAAGTTAGAGTGACATATTCCACCATCGACACAAAACACAATTTTGGGATGTCAGTCACAATTCGTTCAAACCAGAACAAAAGAAGGGAATTCAGCCCTGGAAGATACGTTCGGTATGGGGCAGGGTTTAGTCCCCCTTGCAGAGAACCAGAAAAATCCTTCGCAAACCAGATCCAGTTCCCACCCATGCCATGGATCTATGCCATTTGCCGGCAGAGTAAAGGTGAAATTTGTATCAATGGCTTGTCCCGGAGTAATCAACTTTTCCGGTAATGGATGGCGCTGCTCAGCTTCTTGAAAGGTGCTGCTAGAAAGGTTTCCTTTTTTCAAGGCAATAGTGATATGTCCCTGCCTGAAGTGCTGCCCATGCCAATTCGTCTCACCAGTATTTTTTATATGAACCCAAACAGAAGCGTTTCCTTTTCAGGATCTATTCCACCGCCAAGTAAGGTGAGCCGGGCATGCGTGTTGTTTTGTAGGTCATGACATTCTGGAAAGGCTCCATAAGGTTTACGGGCCGTTAAATTATTGGTTGCATCCACAGGTGCTGTTGAAAATTTACCAAGTGGCTGATCCGCTTGTTGGGGGTAAAAAAGCCATTGACTGATATATAGCGGACCTGATCGATAAATCCGTATCTTTTCAGAAGGCAATCAAGATATTCAATGGAAAAAGGGTTTTCTAGCGTGCCATAGGTGTCCATTTCCTTGACAAGTTGACGTTCCAGGGCCTTATTGCCGGGATGCCAGGCACCCTCGACAATACCGAGCACCCGCCCGGTTTGAGATAAGAAAACACTTTTTCTAAGGCTGTATGTTCATCAACAACATGATGAAGTGAATCGAAAAAAATGAATTGCATCAAAGCTGTGCTCTGCAAATTCGCTTTCTTCAATAGTTGTCTGATGAAAATAAACCTGCTCTGAAAAGTCTATCTGATAGTGCTTTCCCAAATGTTGACAACGGTTTCGAGCAATTTGAAGCATATCGGCAGCCGGTTCAAGTGCGTCTACTTGAAATCCCAACATTAAAAGTATTTCCGTCAGCCAACCCGAACCGCTTCCTGCCTCTAAAACTCTGCCCTCTTCCCGAATATTCATCGCTTTAAGTAAATTGTTAAGCGCATACATCAAACTGAAGTATTCCAAGTTGCCCGGTGACGGATCAAAAGGTTTTCTGTAAAGCCATTCTCGGCCACCATTTGAGATATTGGCAACATAATCCGATGCTGCTTTTACAGCTTGTGTGTATCCAACAGTTTCTTGATCAAGGAATCTTTTAATCACGGGCATCGCATCCAAAGATCGTTCGCCTTTTTTTTTAACTATCTGCTTGAATATTCTATTGATCCGAGTTTTACTGAACAAATGACTACTGGCAAGATCCTTACGGATTCTTAAGCCTCTTTTTTTCGGAATAGGAAGAAATTTTTTAAGCACGATTTAACCAAATGGTACCTTAGTTTCCAATAATTAACTTAAATATCAAAATTGAGTTGAGCAAGGAAGACTGCTTTTCAGTTTCTGATACCGGATGCTTTTTTTATCGGTTTCATAAGTTTCATCCTTACCCGTCCTAAACCAATTTTTCAATGTTAAGAGTCGCACTTATATTTTCAGAGAGGGCGAAATATGTCAATAAAAATGAGACACATTTTCCATAAAGTTAAAGTTGAATTAACTCGTTCTCTTTTTGTTTTGGTTTATTGTGTTTAAATTTTGGAGGAATCTGAATCAAATCCCGCTATATGTCTTACTTATATTGTCATAGAGGGGGAGGGGTCAAATTTGGGTGCTGATGGGGGGGGGCAATTTTTGAAAGTTGATTGACAGTCATGGGCCATGACTGGGCAAGCCTGGACCGAAAAGATCGCCTATACGCTTCCTTTGAATAGGCTATCATTTCAATCCGCTGTTTTTACCTGAATGGAGGTCAATCCCAGCCCCAACTCACGAACATCGCCCGAGATTCCGAGTTCGGCAGGAGATACGGAATTTTTGCTCTTAAACCTGATGGATACCTGCGTGTCATCTGAAAAAGATTCTTGGGAATCTTGACTGACCGAGAAGAATTATTATCAGAAAGGGTATATTTAAGCGTTCCGACATACTGTTCTTTCAGGTAGACATCAATTTCCTGACTGGGGTGCTTTCGGTCCAGAAAGGCGTGACCGTCAATCAATAGTACCAAATCTTTTTTAGGCACCCGGTCAAGCCGAAACCCGCATAAGGCCGCCTCGGCCTTTGACCATGTTCCCCAGGGCTCTCCCCCCCACCACTCATGGTTTAGATATTTGCGGCCTTTCCCCCAGGCTCTAAAGGGTAGATTTTCACCAATTTTCAGGGTTTCGGTGCCCCCAGAGTGGTCTTTTCCCAACAGCATCGATTTTTTGAGCCTGACAAAAGTTTTTGGCAAGAAAATACTTTTTATCGGGTTAATATTTTTTGCAAGGATTGAAAGCTCACAGGATTGAATCCATTTTATATCTGAAAAATTGTAAATCTTAATCCTCAAGGCCAGAATTTTTTCAATCGCTGGCATCCGGATCATTCCTGCGGCCCGTACCATGCCTATTTCATCAAAGACAATACCGTCCTCACTTGTGCTGATTGTAAATTGCTCAGGATAGGCCGGAGGAGCCCAGACCACCGGATGATTCAAAAACCTTATCACTGCCGCATTGACAGGTTTTTTAAATTCAATTTGGATCAGGGTATTGCTTTCATGGATATCATACACGGCCGATATCTCCGACGACGGCAACCGAATCATATAGGCATTAAAAAAGGCCTACCGATATCAGCACAACTATGAAAAGCTGAAATATTTTCCTGAGCAATTGGTTATTTGACAACACAATGACCAACAAAAAAAGAACGAATAATATCCCCATGACGGACCATGCAGCTAACAAGGGTTTACTGGCATTAAAAAAGGAGTTCAATCCGGATTCACAGAAAAAATAATTGTCCCAGGGAATAACGCTTGAAAAGTGAAGAAAGGATAAAAAAGTAAAGATGATTGTACAGAACGTCATATGTATAAGATACTTGCATATTAATCAAAAATAAATTGGGCTTAATGCAGTATAGGCCGAAATTGATATAGGAAACCAGAACAAAGACAACAGTGATAATCCTGGCGATCTGAGTTTTTAAATGATGAGCCATATGGCAAGCCCCATGGCAAACACAGGCAATACCACCACCCAAAACCGGGCGGGGAAAGAGTCAGAAGCCGCCCCCAAACAAAGGTGAGAGAATATACTCCCAAAAGAACCAACCCAGTCTTGCCTGAGTTGACTTGTTTATAACCCCGATCACCAATCCGATAATTCCCAATATCAAGGCGGGATTAAAAATCAAAAGGCCGTGACGCATGGTCCAAAGTTGAATTGCAAGCCGCTGGAAAAACATGGTGAACCCAGGCTCAAACGGTGCCTTTGCGCTTCCGAAAACCGATCCGCTCCAGGATATCTGAAACCAAACAAACCCAGCCAGAGCGATCATGGCATATAAAACCGAACACAATATAATTCTACGATAATTCGGATGCTCTTTCAGCTCACTCATCACTCTGAGTACCAGGTAAATGACAAGTACGGCTGAAATCAATGCCGTTCTGATGTGGAAAACGGAAGGATCAGGGACGCGGACAGGCCGAGGTACAATGAGAAAAGTGGCAATGATTTTTGAGTGGATATATAAAGTGCAATCGAAAGCAAGGTCATTAACCAAATTTCCGAATACAACAGACTGGCATAGGAAAACACAGGGAGTGTGGTAAATATGAAAAAGGAAATTAACACCGATAGCACCGGCGTTGAAAACCGCTGCAAAAGTTTGGCCAATGCAAAAAAACCTGCCAGTGCTACGGCAAACTGGGCCCACCGGCCACCCTCAGGTCCCCAAAGACCGACAAAGGGACTGATAAGTATGGAATGAACCGGGGAATGCACGGAACTCAGCAACTCAGGAGGATATACGCGGATATAAAAACGGTCGCAAAATGCCACCCATTCCGTGTAGGCAAGATGAAAAAGAACCGGTTTTAAAAAAACTGTAGGCCATATGCAGGTATCTAGGTTCGTCACCGGTATAAACAGGTTTGCGGGCCAAAATCTTAATCAGAAACAAGAGGCCGGCAAATAGGCTAACAAGTAAATTTCCCCTCCATAACCTTCTTGCGATGGGCTTAACACCCTCATGATTCGACCTTCCTAAAAAAAACAAAATATTTTGACCAATGAAGTTAGCCCGAAAACAGGCAGACGCCAAATAATAATGCCGATTGTTCAACGATATGGGTCTTTTCTATATGTAAAAAAGCAACAAATAGCGGATGATGGGTTTGGCAATTAAAAACGCCACAATATAGCATAATGCAATATTAATGAAAAATTTAGTACCTGTACTCAGAGATGAGTCGTCGTTTTTGAAGGTCATTTTTGTTTAAAAAAAATGATATCAGGCTCGAAACAAAATAAGATATCGCACTGGCCCCCAATACCCCATCCCCAATAAATTATAAAATACAGACATCAACATTATACTGAGGATCGTTATAAATATCCCGATACCAATGAATTGAAGCAATTCATGCTGTAGTGAACCATGTGTTCTAATCTTATTCATTTTTTTTTCTGCAAACAGCTATAAGCGACAATCCGGGTAATCGGATATGAATTTTATTTAGCAATTGATTGATGGAGAAGTCTATGTTCAGCAACCCCCAAAGGGACTTCGTCATAAAACTGTCTTCGGCATGTGACCACAACCCAATACCTGCGTTTTTGTTCTTAATCCACCCGGTTTTTTCGAGCAAGATAAAAAGCCACCTGAGTAAAAATAGAGAGCTGTAGAAATAATACGCCTGTTCAATGATGATTCCGTTTTTCCGTAACAAGCCAACCAGATTTTTCTATTATATCGTCTATAATGTTTTAAAAACAGGTCATGGGAGGAAAAAACAAACTGAAAGGCCGGGACGGTTATGATAATTTTGCCGCCAGGGGTTAACGTCTCGAGGACTTGTTGTAAGAAGGCGTTTCAATTCTCGATATGTTCTAAAACATCCATCATGATCAGGCAATCGATGCTATCTGTCTTAAGTAAAGCGGTATCATTTAAGCAGATGAGCCCGTCTTTTTTTTCCTGGTATTGGTATACCCCTTATCAACAGCAAATACATTACCATTTGTCATCTCCATAAGTTTTCTACAAAAATAACCATCTCCCGAACCAATGTCCGCATAGGCAAAGCCACTGTTTTTGGGCAATAATTTCAAAATATTATGGCTACGAGACAACTCCCATGGATGCCGATATGGATTCTTTGTTTTTTCCCTTAAATCCATTTCAATTTTATTCCTTTAAATTGAACTCCTTAATAAGATACAAGGGCCTGTTTTTGGTTTCCAGGTAGGTCTTCGCCAGGTATTGCCCAATGATACCGAGGCACAACAATTGCATTCCGCCTATAAAGGAAAAAATAGACATCATGGATGGCCAACCAGATACCGGATCCCCCCAAAACAATTTCCTGACAATGATTACGATCATGCCTAAAATGAAATACCCGATATACATACGCCTATAAAGAGGATAATGCCAGGGCAGGACCGAAAACCGACTATTCCATCAATGGAGTATAAGAACAAACTCCAGAACGACCATTTGGTGTGACCTTTTACACGTTCGATATTTTCATAAGTCACCCACTTTACATTAAACCCGACCCAATTGAACAGTCCCTTTGAAAAGCGATTGTACTCCTTCAGGGATAGAATGGCTTCCACCATTTGTCGTGTCATTAGCCTAAAGTCTCTTGCGCCATCTACAAATTCTATTTTGGAGATCAAGTTGATTATCTGATAAAACTTTCGTGCAAAATACGAACGAAGCAGCGGCTCTCCTTTACGGGACACCCGTCGGGCTGCAACACAATCATAGCCTAAGTTTTTTATGGATAAATACATGTCCTTCAATAGATCCGGCGGATCCTGCAGGTCTGCATCCATTATCGCAACATAATCTCCCTTGAACTTTTCCAAACCGGCATAGATAGCAGCTTCCTTTCCAAAATTCCGGGAAAATGAAATATAACTGATATCATCAGATGTTGATGCCATCTCTTTGATGATGGTTAACGTGTCATCCGTGGAACCATCATCAACAAATCCGATTTTGATATTTACCTCTTTTAGTAGTCCACTATTTTGGGAAACTTTTTTTGACTTCACTATAAAAAAGTTCGATAGATTCCTGTTCGTTGTAACACGGCACGACGATGCTTAAAGTCTTTTTTTGATCATGCATTTAAATCCACTCTTGGCTTTAGGCTTGAGTCCAAAATAAAATCGTCAGATATTTAATCGTCCCAGCAACTAATTTCAACTGCCCGATTTTAATACCTGGTGTGCCCCCTAAAGTCAAGAGTGAGGCCCGCTATGCCCAGAGCTGACGCAAGTAATTGCTCTGAAGTGGATACGGATAGGAACTTGTTTTTTTGTCAAACTGAGTTTGATAGTTGATTTTAATTAGT
>LQAG01000392.1_pt1 | contig 13436 bp, 20 predicted proteins | sample 1535801 | NCBI WGS metagenome assembly LQAG01 (sample SAMN04331584, study PRJNA305678) | bioreactor metagenome | isolation source: bioreactor_3 inoculated with Wadden Sea sediment 1st replicate of a... | place: Germany:Bremen | reverse complement strand
GGGATGTCTGGCAAACGGCGTATACGCGGCGGCCCGTCAGATTGGAAATGGTGCTGAGGTATATGACCATAATACAATGAAAAAATTCGAGCAGATTCCACTCAAGCTGGGGAAAGTGAATTATCCATATTTTCTGATGTACTCCACCAGCGACAAGATGGCCATCAATCAGACAGAAGGTTCCTATCCTCAGGATCCTATCAAAGATCCTGCGGAACGGAAACAGTTTACAGATGGCTGGATATCCGCACCCGATCGGTTTAAAAAGTTTTTCATGGAATGGGAACCGCGCACACACCCGTCGATAGAGGCGGCGATCAATATCTGCGACTGGAACGAGACCATGCACTATGTTGATGATGCACTGGGTATCTGTGCGTTCTGTTCGTCCTTTCGGGGTCAGTTCGGGGGGGGATCTGCCTACCACATCTTCAACATCCCGGCATTTATCAATCTTGCGACAGGGATGAATATGGATGCGGACGACCTGTGGCAGGTGGCCAGAAGAAACCGGACCCTTGTCAGAGCTATTAACATCAGCAGGGGATTGAAAAGAGCCGATGAGAAGCCCCCTGCAGATCACTGGAAGGTCAGGGAGCCGGAAAAGGAAGCGGAACTGCTCGATGAGTATTACAAATTCAAAGGATGGACCCGAGACGGTATCCCCACAAAACCGACATTGGAGAAACTGGGACTGGATGATGTAGCCAGGGAACTTATCATCAGAGGCATTCTCACGGGAGATGAAACTACGGTGTATGCGGATCAATCATGTTATTCGGAGAAACAGAAAAAGAAGCAGTCCTGGCTGTCCGCCAAGCAAAAAGTTCACCTTGACGGAGTATATTTCAAAAAACAAATAGCCTGGGGATGCGGAAACGAAATGACTCATTCAAAGAAAAAAATCATCAAAGAAAATAAAAATAGACCCGGACAAATGCAATGGGTGCCGCGCCTGTGAGATCGCCTGTGCGGCATTTCACAGCAACCCGAAATACAATGGGTTTAACCCGGCCCGCTCAAGGATCCGGATGATCATCAACGAGATAAACGATGAATGGGTGGCAATCCGCTCTGCCAGTTTGAATAAAACCGAATGTAAAGCCAGGTCCAGGTATATTATTAATGGAAAAGAATATAGTGAATGCAGCTTCTGCAGTGCGATTTGTTCCAGCAGGGACATGTTCAGAGAGCCTGATTCCGATCTTCCCCTCAAGTGCGATATGTGCGGGGAAGACCCGGATCAGGTACCCCTGTGTGTCCAGATTTGCAGCCGGGACGTCCTGACGTATTCAACAAGGGAGGAAACCGTTCAAGATGAAGTGAACTGGTTGGAAATGGAGAGAGGGTTGAAGTCCTTATCAAAAAACATGGTTTGAAAAAGGTAAAAGATGCTGCTTTTCATATGATGAAGAAAAAATAGATTGATCTCTGAAATTTTTTTTGAGGAAGGTCCCTTCACAACGCTTCATATAAAATAAAATCAGGTCTGATGTCGATTTGTATTGGACCATTGCATGAAGGCTGTGTATATAGTTTTCATGCTGGTGCTCAATACAATATTCCCCCTGTTTCTCCTGCTGCTGCTCGGGCGGGGGTTGAAACATTTCGGTATGACGGATGAGCGGTTTCTGTCCATGTCGGACCGGCTGGTCTATTACGTGTTTTTTCCAATACTCCTTTTCTGGAAAATCGGAAGCGGTACGCCGGATCAGGGGGTGAGCGCCGGCCTCTGCCTGGCCGGGCTGTCCGGCGTGCTTCTGGCATTTGTCGTCAGTCTGGCGGCGATCCGGTATTTCCGGATATCCGGCTTTCAGGCCGGCTCGTTCTGCCAGGCCTGTTTCCGGTTCAACACTTATATCGGCATGGCCCTGGTGCTGTCTGTGCTGGGAGAGGACGGGGTCCGTCATTTCGGGATTCTGGCCGGGGTGGTGATCCCGGTGATCAATGTACTGTCCGTTTCCGTGCTGGTGTGGTATACCGGGGGCAGCCCGTCCATCCGGGAAAATGTCAGGTATTTTTTTCGGGCACTGGTGTCCAATCCCTTGATTCTCGGGTGTATGGCCGGGTTTCTGTTTTCCCGGTCGAATCTGGTGTTTCCCGTGTTCATCCAGAACGGTTTTCCCTGATGACCTCCGTGACCCTGCCGCTGGCCCTGATTTCTATCGGTGGATCGCTCCGGTTCCAGGGTCTGGCCCATCACGCAAGGGTGTCGCTGCTGGCGGCCGCCATCAAGCTGGTGTTTCTGCCGGTGGCGGGATTTATCCTGCTCAAGGGGTTTCAGGTAACCGGTCCCGCCTTTACCTCCGGCATGATTTTTTTTTCTTTGCCTACGTCCACGGCCATCTATGTGCTGTCCGGTCAGTTGAATTCTGACACAGAACTGGCCTCCGGGGCCATCATGATATCCACGGTGTTGTCGTTTATCCCGTTGACCCTGGCTCTGCTCATCTGATGCGGGAAACCTGCCGCCCATCTGCCCCTACTCAGTGCCTTTTTTGACAGAAACGAAAGTGTCAGGCACTAAACGGATTCTGTTTTCTGATCCTGATGAAGATCATTTTCCAGATCCAGACACACGGTCCCGGCTCCCAGGGTTTCCATCGCGCTCTGGCGCATGGACCGGGCGATCTCCTCCAGGGAATCCAGTCGGTTCAGAGAATTGCGCAGAATGCCCAGTCCCTCGGACAAGGCCAGGATGGTGGCGGCTGCTTTTTCCTTGTCCGGGACGTGGACCAGGCCAGCCTTTTCCCAGGCTGTGATCTCTTTGATGCCGAATGCAATGAATTTTTCTGCATGGCCTGGATCCGGTCCGGATATCCGGATTTCTGAACCCCATGGCGTAACAGGACCAGAACACCGCGTCCCGCTGGGGCCTTTACCGCTGGTGGTGAAAGGATGTCCATCAGACACCGGAACCGGTCTTTTGGTGTGGTGTGTTTTCCAGTTCCGCGTGGTAGGATCGCATGGAAATTCTGAACAGATAATCCACCATTTCCATGATCAGGCCTTCCTTGCTTTTGAAATAATGGATCAGCAGTCCGGAGTTGACCCCCATGCGGGTGGCAATCTTGCCGATGGTCATGCCCATGAAGCCTTCATCTTCCACCACTTTGTAGGTATGGTGAAGGATTTCGGGTTTTCGAATATGAGAGATACTTTTGCGGCCCATGCCCGGGGTCCTTGTTTTTGATTACCTGTCCGCTTATTTATATAAGGGCCTGGGGGGGGATGTCAATTTTTTTTCACCGGCCGGATGGAACCGGCTATCAAAGAGGCCGGGGACCGGTAAGAACAGATGCCGGAATGATGCACTTGTTTCAAAGCGGAATCGGGGCGCTTTGGGGAGTGCCGCCCGGTCGGGGTGCCTTCCTGTCGGCCTGGAATCCACGGAGAGTCTCCGACAGTCTGTCAGTAAGACACCCCGGTCGGGGCGCTGCTGTGTAAAAGGTAAAAGATCGGCTGCCCAGCCTGGTTCAGACCACGTTTCCTTTCCCCGCCAGGTTCTGCCGTGCAAGAGTTTCAGGACAAAGATGGATGCTGACTGGTCTGCGGGTTGAATTCCGCAAACCAGTCAGCAGGGGTTCCGGGTCTTCAGTGCCTTCTTTCGGTTCATGTCAGGAAAAACAGGGACATGAGAACAAGGCCTTGATGGGGGAGGGCCGCATTTGACATTACCTGCAGCCCCCCCGAGGATCAGGCTAAAGCCCGGCGGTCGTTCATGTCCACCAGAACTCTTTCCCGGGCCTTGTCCAATGCCCAGCTGTTTGCGTTTTTTGTCAATGTGATCGATCATCAGTCGGGCAATTTCGATGGGATCCACGGCCATGCCCCATTTGCCGTATCCCTGCTTTTCCAGCCCGTCAAACAAAAGTTCATGGAACCGGGTGCCGGCCAGGGCGGGAAATCCTACCCCGAACACCGTGTACACCCCGGAAGCCACAAAATACTGACCGATTGCCAGGGCTTTCTCGCTCATCCATTCCGGCGCACATCCGGCCGCAGGCAGGTCGGCAATGCTGTTGCCCAGGCCTCCTGCCTTGACCATGGCGGAAGCCGCAATCAGGATCCGGGTGTTGTCCACACACGAGCCTAAGCCCAGCACCGGGGGCATGCCCACTGTCTCACAGACCTCGGACAGGCCCGGACCGGCCAGGGCTGCGGCTTCGGGTGTCAGATAACCGGCTTTGGACAGGGCGATCTGGGAACATCCGGTCTGGAGCACCAGCACATCGTTGCGGATCAGCTCCTTGACCAGTTCCACATGCACGTAATCCTGCTGGACCTTGGGATTGGTACACCCCACCACCCCGGCCACGCCCCGGATCCGGCCGTTGATGATATTGTCGTTCAGCGGAGAGTAGGATCCTCTGAACGTGCCGCCCAGCATGTATTCGATGTATTCATGGGAAAATCCCTGAATTCCTTTCTGGACCTGCTTGGGAATCTGAACCGGTTTGCTCCGGGATCCGAACCGGGATATGGCCCGGATCAGGACTTCATCCGTGCAGGCCCGGGGATCGGTTTCGTTGAACTGAATATGGGCGGCTCCTCGATGTGGGCCCGGTCGCTGGTGGTGATTAGATGGGTGTCATAGCACTGGGCCACCTGGGCCAGCCCCTGCTTGATGCACTGAATGTCCACGACCATGGCGTCCACCGCACCCGTGACCAGGACCGCTTCCGTGGACGAGAAATTGCCGGCATGGGGAATGCCGTGACGGGACATCATCTCCGCGCCGGAGCAGCACATGCCCACCAGGTTGATGCCAGCGGCCCCTTTGTCTTTGGCTGTCTCAATGAAGAACGGGTCGTTCACCGCAGCCAGCATGCCTTCGAACATGGCCGGTTCGTGTCCGTGGACAATGACGTTCACATGGTCTTCCTTGAGGACCCCATGTTCACTTCCGCCAAAATTGGAGACGGTGTACCGAACATGATGTCGGACAGTTCTGTGGCCACCATGGAACCGCCCCAGCCGTCAGCCAGGGCCGTGCGGCTGATCTGCTTGATCAGGTGGGTGTGATCCTGATCGCATCCTATATGGGTCCGGCTCATCATTTCCATGACTTCTTTCATGGCCCCCGGGGGACGATGCCGTCCTTTCGCCACAGTTCCAGGGTGGCGGGCGGCACCCGCTTCATGAACGGCATTTCACCTTCCACATTGGAAAAGGTCTTTTCCAGCTCATTGTACACGTCTCTGCCGATTTCCTGCACGGACCGGTCTTCGGTGTCAATGCCCAGAGACTCGGCCAGCTGGTCAAGTTTCGGTGTGTTGGTGATGGTGAAATCCGTGACTTTGTTTTCAATAATGTTTTTGAACAGATGCAGGATGTGCTGGCCATGGTCATTGTGGGAAGCCGATCCTGTGGCCACATTCCTTGCCAGATTGCGGGCCGTGATAGTATCGATGGTGGCACCGCAGATACCGACTTTTTATAGGGATCCCGGGGATTGAGCCGGCAGGGCCCCATGAAACAATGTTTGCAGCAGGCCGATTCCACACCGATGGGACAGGCCTTCATGTCCACGGCCCGGTCCAGGTTAAGAATAACGCCATCTTTGCGGGCTTTTCCAGCATCTGGCGGGTGGCTTCACAGGTGGTCCGTTCCGATGCCGGAACCTGTTTGGTGACAGGGATATCCTTGGGCATAATCATCTCCTCTTAAAATCAGGTTATCATCGATTCTTTTTTACGAAAATTTTGGAAGCGGCCATCGGCAAAACGATGACCGGTTTATCTTCCCCCTTGTGATACCTATGATGCACCAGAGGGAAGATTTATTCCTTGATTTATATCAAGAAGATGAAAAAAGTTATGCGCCGATCACGTCCAGGGCTGCGAACCGCGGTTCGTGCAGCGGGATGAGAATGTCCGCCTGTTTTTTCACGGTTTCCAGAATATGGTACGCGTCATAGACATTCACATGGGTGCCCGGCGGGATCACCGCCATTTCCATGCCAAGGATTTCCGGCGGCGGCGACAGGTTTTCATCAATGATGCAGAATCCGGTGATGGCGGCCCTGCCTTTTGGCGTATCCACCAGCACGGTCATGCCCCCCCGGGTGTGGGCCGGGGTATGGAGCATCCGGATGCCGGGAACGATGTCCGTGTCAGCGGTCAAAACCCGGATCTGGCCGTTGTCTTCGACATCTTCGATATAATCCTCCAGGTAGCGATAATCCAGGGGATGGGGATTGTGCACCGCTTCCAGCTCTTTATCATGGACAAAGAACCGGGCGTTTTCACATTTGTAATCATTTTCGCAGTGATCCGTGTGCAGGTGGGTGTGGATCACGATGTCAATGTCGCTTGGAGTGAGATTGTGGCGGGCCAGCCCGTCTTCGAAGGTGTAGATTTTGCCGTTAATGGCAGATTCCCGGTCTTCGGACTGGATGGGGTGCATCTCGCCGGTGTCCACCAAAATGGTCTGGTCACTGCCCTTGATAAGCCAGGAGTAGATGGGAATCGTGTAGGTTTGGCCCTGGCCGTGCTGATAAGTCATCATGCTTTTGTCAAATACTTTGGTTCCCATGACAATGGGATGAATGGTCAATGGTCCGGTCATGATGGTTCCTCTTTACGCTGAAAGGACAGCGGACAATTTCTGATTCAGGTCTTTTGCACCGGTCTGTTTCAGGTTCCGGTGCAGGGAGGTGAAGATTTCTTTGACAATGCCAGTTTTGGGCTTTGGAGACAGCAGCTGGACTTCCATGGTTTTGATATCCATCACCACTTCTTCCACCCAGGCGTAGGCGTTGGTTTCTTTTTCCAGCGCGGTCTTGATTTCTGCCAGCAGTTTGCTGACCATTTCTATCTTTTCAGGGTCGAGCACCGGGGCCCGGCCCAGAGTCAGTGACTGTTCATGCGGGGTGCCGGGCAAAGATCTGCCCAGGGTTTTCAGACCGTTTTCGGTGATGGCAATGCCGCCGGACAGGGTTTTGAGTTCGGCCAGGTCCTGGATGAACAGTGATTCCGCCAGGCTGCCGGCTTCGGATTTTTCCACTCCCAGAGCAGCACCGATATCATACATGGACACCTGAATATCGGGATCCCCCTGGGTCATGGTGCACAACTGATTCAAAAAAGCACGTTCTTCCGGATTATCCATAATCTCCTTCACCGGGTCAAAGTATCGTTACGACCCGGTTGTTATTCAAAGTTCCGAACCCTGTCGGGCCGGACGTCAAAAACGGTGTGGTTTCGTCGATGCGTGCCGGTTGTCAGTGAAAGGAGTTCAATGATGGTGGCCGCATCCCCCTCTTTCTTGTTTTCTTCCCCTGGCACAGGTCAAACATGTGAAACAGCTGGAGGTCGCCGGATTTAATCAGAGCCAGGTTTTCTCTCACGGTGTCTTTCCGGGCTGCATAGACCCGGATGTCGGCGTTGTGCATGTTGCGCTGGCCCCCGTCTCCGATACATTTAGTGACTACGGCATCCACAGCATCTTTTTTGTCGAATATGCCGGTCTTGCACCCGGCATCGGGATTGTCGATTTTTCGGTTTGTCCGGGCCTGGATGTCACCGGTTTCGAGGTTCACCACCAGAAACAGCTCTGCCGTGCCGAAATGGTCATTGACCAAACTGTCCAGCCCTTTGTCTTCGGTGACCGGAAATGCGATTTTCATGGGTTCCTCCGTGCAAATAATGATGATTCTGCCGGGCGGTCATGCCCGGCAATTAGAACTAGAATAACGCATTCATGGACAAAATCAACCATGAAGCCGGTTTGAACACAGAAAATTATATCACAACCGTCCGGGGCAGGGGCTTGATGAACGATTGTCTTAGACTGTAAGTGTAGGCCCTTGAAACGGGATCATCAAGATATCCCCTTCCTGAATGCCACTGCCGAAATATGAATATCCCCAAACATCGTGCGGGGTGCACAAAGATCCCAAAATACGGCAGGGCCGTTCGCTCAGGCCGGGCCGGGTCAGGTTGAGCACCGGAAAATAATCGGTTTCAAATCGTTCCCAGCCCACGGCATTGGTGCCGGCATCCGTGATCACCAGATCCGGCATTTTTTTGTCAATGACCTGGACAACGATGTGCACGGCATCGTGACAGATCCACCGGCCAGGCTCAAAACAGATGACCGGAGACACGTGGGGCAGCACATGATTGTGCAGCGCTTCGGACAGATCCCGGGCAAAGGTTTCAGAGGTGCGGCCGGCAGATGACAATGGTGCAGCGGATCGTCCGTTACCAGCCATTCCCCCTTTTCCGGCCAGTATCCGCCGCCGATATCAATGAATCGGCAGCCGGACAGAAATTCAGGGGCATACACCCAAGCAATGTCCCTAAATCACGGATGATCTCTTTTGCCGGTCCGGGGAAAGGTTCCAGGAGGAATGAAATTGAATGCCGGTACAGTCCAGAAACGGATGGTCCAGGATTTCCCGGATCAGGGACGTCAGCTGGTCCGGCAGGATCCCGAATTTTTGCCACAGCCCCTCGGGCTGGCAGTTGAGCCGCACGCCGGCAGACAGGCGCTGTTTTTTCCCGTCAGGACTGCCATCAGGCGCCGGCATTCTCCGATGCTGTCCATCAGCAGGGTCACCCGGTTCGGATGGGCTGCGGCCAGCATCAGTTCATCTCCGGTTTTGCCCGGACCGCTGAAAATGATGTGGTCGGTATCCATTTCCAGGGCCGCTGTCAGCTCCAGACCGGAGGACACGTCCAGGCCGAATCCTTTGGCTGTCAGGATCCGGGATATCTCAGGCATGGAGTTGCTTTTCATGGCAAAGTAAAACCGGGTGGCCGGCAGCCGGGATTCGAAAGCGGTACGGAACCGTCCGGCCTGATCGACGAGTTCGGGCGAATCCACCAGAAACAGAGGTGATCCATGGGCCGCAACCGCATCCAGAAACCGCCGGGATTGAGCGAATACAGGGGTGATTTGATCTCTAAGAAACCCGGCCGTCATGACAGGCGGCGGGGGAATGGTGTGAACGGTCATGGCCGGATGTCGATTTCCAGTCGCCGGATCAGCAGGGAGCAACGGGTTTCGGGAAAATTCCATCCTTGGGTGTCAAAGATGACATGTCCCAGCAGCCAGGAGTTATAGTCATCCGGGGGCAGGACAATCCGGTGGCCGGGTTTCCGGATTAGATGGATCTGCTTGACCCGGGGCTCCGATGCCAGTTGCCGAAAATCGATCCCCTGAAGGATCCCGTTTTTCCGGGCATGGATCCGGATGGCCATATGGGGGGAGAACCGGACTGAACCGGGGGACCATGACCGATGTCTGGCCGCTTCCAGGGTCAGTTTCAAAATATCCAGGTTCCCGGAGATGTCCAGCAGCCAGGGCAGACAGTCGCCGCCGGGCCGGGGTGTGATTTCCAGCAGATACGGCCGGTTGTGTCTGATCACAAAATCCACCATACAGATCCCGGTGTGAAGTCCCAGTGCCCTGGCCGCCTTTTCCAGGAAAGCAGTCAGGGTTTCCACCGGCACCTGCAACGGCAAAATCCCTGGCACTTCATATCCGGCGGCCGTGCCGAAAGGCATGCCTGCAGGGATCATTTTCCGGGCCAGGCGGATCAGGGTCAGGTCGGTATCCGTCAGGATGAAATCCGCACTGTACTCGGGTCCGGAAATTCGTTCCTCAGCCAAAATCAGGCGATCCGGATGGGCGAACAGCGCGTTTCCATTTCTTTTTTCAAGGCCTGAAGCCATTGTCTGCCATGCAATTTCCGCTTCCTTGCGGTTGCCGCATTGAAACACCAGCTCACTGCCGCTGCCCCAGGCCGGTTTCAGCACCAGACCGGTGTTGACCAGCTTGAAAAGCGACATCAGATCATCCATGCCCTGAACCGGCCATACCCGTGGACAGGGAATGCCCTGTTTCTGCCACAATCGCTTAGCGATTTGTTTGTCCCGGCAGTTCAGGATGGCAGATTCACCTGGATAGGACAGGTTCAGGGTTTTGGCCAGACGGGATGCGGTGATCATGGATTCACAGTCGAAGCACGCAATGCCCGCAGGGGTCTGAGAAAAGGTCTCCATGTGGGCGGTCAACGCCTGGACCAGCCCGGCTGTGTCTGACAGATCGCGGACCAGTTCTTCGGATGGCGCCGGCACGGGATCTTTTGCAGACCGACGGACAGACGGGGCTGTGATGAAAAGCGCCTCACCCGGACACCGGGACCGGATCCATTGAATATAGTCGGCAGTGGTCCCCACCACCAGTACTTTGGGGGAGTTATGCACAGCGGATGTGGTGCTCCTCTGCATGAATGCCTTGCTCCTGAACCATGGACCGGGTGAAAAGTTGATACAGCGGCACAGAGGTCAGGCGAAACCGCTGTTTCCAGTTGAAATCACCGCACAGAAAATCCACATATTTCAGGTGTTGGCTGCACGCCCATTTCAAATGATGCTGGTTGATGAGTTTGGCAACACCGGGAAATTCCGGACTAGTGCCCCCGGCCAGCAGGGTGTAAGTGCCTTTCCACAAGGCACCCATATCCACGGCGGCCAGTTTTCCGCCGATATGCACGCAGGTCATTCGAAGCAATCCCATTTTGTCCAGAAATTCCGCCAGCAGTTCAAAAGAGCGGAGAAACCGGGAGTCGTAAAAATAGGCATCCGGCCCGAATGCCGCCAGGTTCAGTCGGAACAGATGATTCATGTCCCACCGGGTCCCTTGGGAAATGCGGGCTTCCTGAGCTTCCAGCTTTCGGGTGTCTGCATTCAGTTTTTTCCGGGTTTTGCCTGGAATGGACTGCCAGTAGGTGTCAAAGCGAAATCCGTACAATGCCGGGAAAAACAGATACCGGTTTTCGTCCGGATCCAGCATGCCGGCCCGGTATTTGATATATCTCATATGTACCGGGCCGGGCACGGCATCCAGAAGCGTTTTCAGGATGTCCGGGGAGTGTGCGATGATCCGGTTTTGTTCAAGCCAGGTTTTGCCCTGCCAGGTTTCTCCGGGAAACTGGACAAAAGTGCCGGCTTCATCGTTTTGCACAGGGACAGCAGCCCCACAGGCCGGCCGGCTTTTCAGCCACATGAAACGCCAGGGGCCGGTTAAACGCCTTGTGAAAACACCATCGGACCGGCCACAGGTCGAACAGGACCCGGCCGGGCCATAGACTTTCCCACAGTTTTCTGCAATGGGCCGGGTCCTGATACAGGACAGGGTGTATGCCGCTCATTCAGTGACGGTGGGTGACGGAAATCCTGGAAAAAGACCCGCCAAAACTGGTTTGAGAGAACTGCTGAACCACTTCCGGGTCATACGCTTTGCAGCTGAACACATCCAGGTAAACCGTGTTGGTCAGGTTGGCAAAATGGGCGGAAATCAGTGAGGTTTCTATCAGCTGGACCATGGAAAATCCTGCCACTTTTTCATCTTCGCCGAAATGCACCACCTGGGTCTCTCCGAAGCGCTTCATTTCGATCAGATCACAAAGCTGGACCACAAATGATTTAATATAATCGGCATCCCGGATTTTTCGGGTCGCATTCATAAATATCGATGGCACATGCAATACCCCAGGGTTCCGGGCTGGTTTCCAGGGTGACGTTTGAACGGACAAGGGGGGATATGGTCATGTGAGAGTTCCTTTTTTATCTGCGGCAGCACGCAGCTACCATTTTTGTCTGGTTCGATTTTTCTGATACGGTTTTTTGTCTGATTTCCGGTGATTGTGGAGTTCCCGTCGGTCTTCCCAGCACAGATCCTCTTCCTGGGTTTCCTTGAATTTAGGGGCTTTGTGCCTGGAGTGCCGGCTGTTTTCTCTTTGAATCATCTGGTTGCCTTTCTGGTTTTTCGTTTTTTAGGGGTCCCGCAGTCTACCGGAATCCGGTTCGATCCGCTTTGAGCTATCCGGGCAAAAGCAGAAATTGTGCCAGAAGTTGTATTTTTAAAATTTCGATTGAAAACAGCCGGTTGAAAAAAAGGCGCGGACCGGTTCGACGGACTTTTTCAGTAATTGATTGCTTAAATTGAATATTTCGGATAATGTATACCGAAAATATTTTCTCCGATCATCCGGCTGGCGAAAGAAAACAGGGTGCTCAGGACGGCACGCCGGTTTCTGGATTTACCATTCAATTGCGGTATGTGTTTTTCTGTTCGACAGGAGACTGGAACACGGTGAAATTCGGTATTGAATTACCAGAATCAATTACCGGAATAAGTGAATAAAGGAGACCTTTTCTGTGCTGACCCGGCTGGTCTGTGCCGTAAAAGAAAAAAAACTGGCGGTTGCCATTGAAAAACGCCTGGCCCAGGCGGATGTCCGTCTCACCATTTTTCATCATCCCCGCAATACCTGGCAGGATCTGGTACGAAGCGGCGGGGATGTGTTCCTCATCAGCCGGATCCTGATCCCCAGGCCTTTGGAAGCCAGTGTCGCTATTCTCAATAACCTGCCGGAAAAACCCATTACCATTATTCTGGATGACCGGGAGTCATCCAAGGCCCATGCTGACCTTCTGGGAGCGGGTGCCGATATGGTGCTGTATGCCGGACTGCCTCCGGACCGGCTGGTGGAAGCCATTGAAACCTCGCTGGTTTCTCGGCAGCAGTTCTATGATTTGAACCGGTTTGACCACCGGGGCCGGTCTCAGCCCCGGCTGCACGATTTTACCTCCAGCAGCCGGGATATGCAGATGTTTCTGGAGGAGGTCCGGCAGGTGGTGGCCACAGATACCAGCCTGCTGCTCCAGGGAGAGACCGGTGTGGGTAAAGAACATCTGTCCAAAGCCATTCACATGGAAAGCCACCGGGCTGCCGGCCCGTTTATCGCCCTGAATATGGCGGCCATTCCGGATCAGCTCATGGAAAGTGAACTGTTTGGCCATGAACAGGGCGCGTTCACCGGCGCAGTCCGGTCCCGCAGGGGTGCATTCGAACTGGCCCACGGCGGTACCTTTTCCTGGATGAAATCGGGGAGATGCCGTTGAAAATGCAGTCCAAGCTCCTCAGGGTGCTACAGGATTTCGAGTTCACTCCGGTGGGGGGAGAGTCTTCCGTCTGGGTAGACGTCCGGGTGATCGCCGCTACCAATAAGGACTTGACCTGGGAGGTGGAGAAGAAAAGGTTCCGTCAGGATTTGTATTACCGGCTGGGGGTCATCACCCTGACCTTGCCCCCGCTTCGGCAGCGCAAAGAGGATATTCCCGCCATGGCTGAACGTTTTCTGGTTCACCAGGTCCAGCGGATCGGACGGGATATCGAAGGCTTTTCCGATGATGCGGTCCGTGCTTTGTGCGGGTATTCCTGGCCTGGTAATGTCCGGGAACTGATGAACGTGATTGAACGGGCGGTCTTGCTTTGCCGGTCCGATTGGATTACACTGAAAGATCTTCCTTCCGGATTTCATGCGGCCAGGCAAAAGACTGAAAACGGGAACTGGATGAATGCGGTGGAACCCCATTCTGAATTCGCCTGGGAAGACAAAACCCTGGATCAGGTTAAGT
>LQAG01000391.1_pt1 | contig 13533 bp, 16 predicted proteins | sample 1535801 | NCBI WGS metagenome assembly LQAG01 (sample SAMN04331584, study PRJNA305678) | bioreactor metagenome | isolation source: bioreactor_3 inoculated with Wadden Sea sediment 1st replicate of a... | place: Germany:Bremen | reverse complement strand
ATCATCAAGAAAAATATCAATATGATTGGTCAAACGGTTGAGGTATTAGCAGAAGGCCCTTCCGCACGTAATGAAGATGTGCTCATGGGACGTACAAGAGGACATCACACTGTGAACTTCCCAGGGGGACAAGAACATGTTGGGACCTTGGTACAAGTTAAAATTACTGAAGCAAGAGGTCATTCCCTTGTTGGAGTGATTGTTGAATAGTAAAAATAAAAGAGTCTAATCCCAACAGAGGATGGACTCTTTTTTCATTTTTGAATTCCTAGATAATCCCCAAATGTGCCCTAAAATTATGTTATAATTATAGTTCGAGAAGGTATTTAGGAGGCAGAAATGGCAAAGAACAAAGGCAAACTGACGCCTATGATGCAGCAGTATTTTGAAATCAAAAATAGATATGAAGATTATATACTTTTTTTATAGACTGGGTGATTTTTACGAGATGTTTTTCGAAGATGCCATAGTGGCTTCTAGGGAACTTGAACTCACCCTGACAGGTCGTAATTGTGGCCTTGAAGAACGCGCCCCCCTTTGTGGCATTCCCTATCATTCAGCGGAAGGCTATATGGGTCGACTCATTCAAAAAGGATTCAAAGTGGCGGTTTGCGAACAAATTGAAGATCCGGCAACAGCCAAAGGCATCGTTAAACGAGATGTTGTCCGCATTATCACACCGGGGACTGTTATAGAACCAGGCTTACTTGATGACAAGACCAATAATTTCATCATGTCCGTTTATGACACGGACGAGGGCACTGGAATAGCATTTGCAGATATAACCACAGGTGACTTGAAAGCCACAGAATTTCCAGCAGGGACGGACTACCATAAAATCACGGACGAAATTCTTAAAGTCGCTCCACGAGAAATCATAATGCCACAAGAAATTGGTATGCGTAAAATAGTTATGTCAACTATAGAAAAATATGATCAATTTATGCTTACCAATTATACTGATGCCGCATTCAAAGAAAGCAACGCTCATGAAACCATTAAGCGCATATTTAGTGTGTTTTCAGCGGACGGTCTTGGACTGGAATCGCCTTCTATTGTTTCAGCTCTGGGCGGTTTAATGGGCTATATTGAAGAAACGCAAAAGGTACCCCTTGTCCATTTAGACCATGTGGATGTTTATCAACCAGAGCACTTTATGGTCTTAGACAAGTTTACAAGAAGAAATCTTGAACTCACAGAAACCATGCGTGGCAAGGATAAAAAAGGGTCACTTCTATGGGTTCTAGACAAAACAGCCACATCTATGGGGGCAAGAACCATACGAAGATGGATCGAAGAACCCCTTTTAAGCAAGGATAAAATCATAGAAAGACAAGATGCTGTCGAGGCCCTTGTGGAGGATATTGTCTTTAGAGACGAACTCAAGGAAAACTAAGGGAGATATATGACCTTGAAAGACTTTCCTCAAAACTCGTTTATAACAATATTAATGCAAGAGACATGATAGCTTTAAAATCTTCCATATCCGTTCTACCGGGTATTATTGATCTTCTTGAAGCCGAGCCTGCAGGCGCCTTAAAAACGCTTCTTGACCAAATAGATCCCCTGAGTGACTTATACGAGCTTTTAGACCAGGCTGTTATGGAAGAACCTCCAATCAGCTTGCGTGAAGGCGGTATTATAAAATCGGGCTACAACGCAGAAGTGGCAGAGCTTCGTGACGCTGTGGTTAACGGCAAGAACTGGATTATGAACATTGAAACAAGGGAACGGGAAAGAACAGGGATTAAAACGCTTAAAATTGGCTTTAACAAGGTGTTTGGCTACTATATAGATGTTACGCGCGCCAATAGCCACCTTGTGCCAGAGGACTATGAGAGAAAGCAGACGCTTGCCAACTCAGAGCGTTATATAACACCAGAACTTAAAGAGATTGAAACCAAGGTCCTTGGGGCTGAAGAAAAAATAGTTGGCTTAGAGTATAAACTTTTTACAGAGCTTCGTGAAAAAATACTGGATCATGTGTCGCGCATCCAGAAAACGGCTAAGGCCATATCAGCTCTTGACGCCCTTCAATCGTTTGCTCTTGTGAGTTCAAGAAACAATTATACAAGACCTGTTGTAACGGATGGGGGAGAGATTGCCATTCGAGAAGGCCGTCATCCTGTGGTTGAAAGAATTGCTGAGAGTGAGCTCTTTGTGCCCAATAACTCCCACCTTGACCATGACGAAAATCAGTTTTACATTATTACTGGTCCCAACATGGCTGGTAAGTCTACGTATTTGCGCCAGGTGGCCCTCATTACCCTAATGGCACAAATAGGTTGCTATGTCCCTGCTGAATTCGCTGAAATAGGCATCGTGGACAGGATTTTCACTCGCGTTGGGGCATCGGATGACCTGTCTCAGGGGCAGTCTACCTTTATGGTGGAAATGTCAGAACTGGCCAACATCCTGCATAATGCCACTTCAAAGTCCCTCATCATTTTAGATGAGATTTGGGCGAGGAACCTCCACGTATGACGGTCTTTCCATTGCATGGGCCGTTGTGGATTATCTGACAGAAAAGGGTGGCGTTGAAGCAAAGACCATGTTTGCGACACACTATCATGAGTTAACGGAGTTAGAAGGCCGTTTTCATGGTGTGAAAACTTCTGTATTTCCGTAAAAGAAGTTGGTGATGACATCGTCTTTCTTCACAAAATCATCCGTGGAGGTGCCAACCAGAGTTATGGTATTCAAGTTGCAAAGCTGGCAGGTGTTCCATATGCCGTAATTCAAAAGGCAAAGAACATACTTGAGAAGCTGGAAGAGAGCGATATAAATAGGAATGTTTCCAATTTGACCTCAGACCATGATTTAGGCTCCAGTGACAGAGTGGTTTATGAAAAGGGAAGTTTAGAACATAGTAAAGCTAAGGTGCCTAAAGACAGAGCAAACGATGAGAGTCATCAAGAGGTTCATGAGGAAGAGATCCAATTGTCTCTATTTCCTGAAAAATGCTCTGAAGGCAATGAAGTGATTGAAGCCCTCAAAAATACAGATGTTATGGGAATGACCCCAATGGATGCTATGAATCTTGTTTATGAACTGGTTCAAAAAAGCGAAAAAACTGTAGGTGATAGATGATGAGAAGAATTCACAAGTTACAACCCAATATTTCCAATAAAATTGCAGCGGGGGAAGTTGTTGAAAGACCAGCAGCGGTTGTGAAGGAGCTCGTTGAAAACGCTATTGATGCTGGTGCAAGCAAGATCACCATTGAAATTAAAAAGGCTGGGAAGGCCTTAATACGTGTTACGGATAATGGTGGGGGGATTGACGCTGAAGATGTTGATCTAGCCTTTGAGCGCCACGCCACAAGTAAAATTGAAACGGTCGATGATATTTACAAGGTTGCCACTCTAGGCTTTAGGGGGGAGGCCCTTGCCAGTATCAGTGCGGTTTCAAATATGGATGTTATAACCAGACAGGCCACGAAAGAGACGGGGATTAAACTGTCTATGTCCGGGGGACGAAAACTTTCAAATGAGGAAACAGGTTGTCCAGTAGGAACGACTATGGTTGTCAAAGACTTGTTCTTTAATACCCCAGCCCGCTTAAAATTTCTAAAATCAGACAATGCAGAGGTCACTGCTATCAGTGACATTGTCAATAAATTGGCCCTATCCCATAGTGAAATCGGTTTTCGCTATATTGTTAATGACAAAAATATGTTTACAACACCGGGAAAAGGGGATCTCTTCAAAGCCATATATGCTGTTTACGATAAGGAAATGACACGGAATCTGATTCCTATAGATAAAACTGAAAACGGACTGACCATAAAGGGCTTTATGACCAATCTCCAGTACACAAGAGGCAATAGGAGTATGCAAAACTTCTTTGTAAATGGACGATACGTTAAATCATCTCTTCTTATGGATGGTCTTTCAATGGCCTATAGAACCATGTTGACACCCGGTCGTTTTCCAGCGTGTTTTATAATGGTGGATATTGATCACACCAAGGTAGATGTGAATATTCACCCAGCCAAGACAGAGATCAAATTTCATCAAGAAGGCATAGTCAAGCAAATCATGTACACCGCAGTACGTGAAACCCTACTATCATATAATCAGACACCTGTGGTTTCATTAAGTGATGACAAGCTTTTTAAAAAAGTTGTCATGGATGAAGGGAAAGCATCTGATAAAACCAACAAAGATGATGTGCCTGTCTTGTACAATACGCCAAAAAAAACAGACAATGGTCTTATTGAGAAAAAAGTTGAAGACATCAGGCGACATCCGGTGTATGAATCTAAGGTCAAGTCTGAATCAGGGCATGAAAAACAGGTTCAAGCACAAACGCAAATGAATAGTGGTGTGAAATCTGAAAGTGAATCGGTCCATGATCAAGCGCTGGAGAAAGGTTCTCTTGACCAAGGGTCAAATAGCACAAGCGGTGGACAAGCCTATGCGCCTAAGAAAGACAACCCTCAAGAGACTCATGTTCATGGCGAGACCACATTGAATAAGGAAGATGAGACGGTAAAAGAAAGAAAACAGGACGGACACTATAATAAATCAGTGACGTATACGCCTGCAAATTCAGGTTTAAGGGCACCAAGTCCTTCGATTGCTGAGAATTCAGGATTCAGTTATAAAGATATAGCCCCTGATCTATCAGCACTTTCAGAAAATGCCCTCACAGTTAAAGACCCCTTTATTCGTGAAGACAAAAGGGCAGAAACAAACCTTGAAGATATTGCCGTTACCCGTGACCTTGTAGGCCATAAGGCAGAAATTTATGAGGACCTACGCTATATTGGGCAAATCTTTATGACCTATCTAATATTTGAAAAAAAGTGGGCGAATGTACTTGATTGACCAACATGCAGCCCATGAAAAAATACTTTATGAAAGCTTGCTTGACCAGTATAGACGGTCAGCCCTAGATAGACAGATTTTACTGGATCCGATATTAATTGAAATGTCCTATAGTGAACATGGATCGGTCATGTCAAATATGAAGGCTTATGAATCCCTAGGTCTTGCTATAGATGACTTTGGTGGCAATACCATAGTTATACGTGAAATACCAGCCCTTCTCGGTCGAGATGGTGCGCATGCCCTATTTAGAAAGGCGACTGACAGGTTGGCCTCCAGTGACACAACTGGTCTTGAAGCGACCAGTGAAAAACTTGAAAAAAATAATGCAGGAATCCTGCAAAACGGCAATCAAGGCCCATGATCATATGGCAGATATGGAAGTGGAAACACTCAAAAAAACAATTGTCAGAGTTAAGTGATCCATACACGTGCCCTCATGGGAGACCAATAATTATATCGATTACAAAATCTGAAATTGAGAAGAAGTTTAAAAGGACATAGTTATGGATAACAAAACAGTACTTATAATAGGTGGACCAACTGCAGTGGGTAAGACAGCCACATCTATTGAAATGGCAAAGCGATTTGGTGGGGAAGTGGTATCGGCAGATCCATGCAAATCTATAAGCACATGGATATTGGCAGTGCCAAACCGACAGCGCAAGAGATGGGGGATGTGCCCCATCATTTAATTGATTTTCTTGACCCAAAAGAAGCATATAGTGTTTCCGATTTTCAAAAGGACGCTTTTGAGAAGATTGACGATATACTCAGTAGAGGAAAACTACCAATAGTCGTTGGAGGAACGGGACTTTACCTCAATGCCCTCCTTTTCAAATGGATTTTTCCGAAACCGTTGGTGATCCAGAGTTTAGAGAAGAAATGCGCCGACAGGCATGGAAAAGGGTTCAGAGTATGTACACAGCCTGCTCAAAGACCTTGATCCCGAAGCGGCTCAAAGAATCCACCACAACAATATGAAGCGCGTGATCCGGGCCCTTGAAATATGTAAGGTACGGGGGACTTCAAAAGACTTTGCCACTGACCCAGTTCCAAATGACAAATATAACTTTATTTTCGTCGCTCTAACAGGCAATCGTAAGAAGCTATATGCACGCATAAATAAACGGGTGGATATAATGCTTGAGATGGGTCTTCTTGAAGAAGTGAAAAATTTAAAAAATATGGGATTAACCGATTGTCACCAATCTATGAAGGGTATAGGCTATAAGGAAGTGCTGGCCTATCTCGATAACAGATATGACTACGACACCATGGTAAGCATCATTAAGCAAAGTTCTAGAAGATATGCAAAAAGACAACTCACTTGGTTAAGACGATACGACAACCTTCAATGGTTGATATTGATAAGCTTGTGGTTTAGAGCAACTTCTGGATCATATAGATAACTATATAAAAGAGAAGAAAGCATAGGAGGGGTTATATGAAATCAGCACTTAACCTGCAAGACATTTTTTGAATCACTGTCGAAAGGATCACACACCAATTACTATTTTCCTTGTGAGTGGTTACCAGATCAAGGGATATGTAAAAGGGTTGATAGCTACACAATTGTTATGGATAGTGACGGCAAGCAACAAATGATATACAAACATGCTATCTCGACAATTATTCCATCACGTCCTGTTAACTTTAACATGAATAAAGAAAACGGAAACAGCGGCGGGGAGAAGTAGGCGATTAAACTGTATGTGCTGGTGATTGTTTAACAACGGGAGGCGCGTATGACAAGCACAAGTAAAATTCTCATGATAGAGGACGAACAGGAAATTTACGATCTTACAAAACTCTATTTTGACAAAGAAAATTTGGAGTTAGACCATGTTTCAGATGGCAATTCTGCCATTCGTTATATCACAACCCATAAGCCTGACCTAGTGCTTCTTGATGTGGGCTTGCCTGATATTTCAGGCTTTGATGTCATACATAAAATCAAGGAGATTAGTGACGTGCCAGTTATTTTTCTGACATCGAAAAAGCGGGTTCAAGATCAAATTAATGGCCTTCGTTCAGGGGCGGAAGACTATATACTAAAGCCTTTCCATCCACAACTTCTAACAGAGAAGGTGCGGGTTCATTTGAGGCGCCATGAAGAAAAAAAGCACACTTCATCAAGTGCCGTAATAAAATACAATCATATTACCATTGATCATGAAAATCAGTCTGTCCATATAGGCCGGGTAAAAGTCCCTCTGACTCAAACGGAGTTTCAAATTTTATCAATACTGGCTGAACAGCCGGGCATGTATTTTACGTCCGATGCCATTTACGAGAAGTTATGGTTTGAAAATTCTATGGGTGACACAAGGGGGGTGCTGGTGCACATCAGCAATTTGAGGAAGAAACTACATAAAATAGAGCCCAACAAAGCCTTTATAATGACAAAAAGAAACCACGGGTATAAGTTCAACGAGCACCTGTGTGAAAATTCAAGTCAAAATTAGATTATTATAAAATATATTGCTTGAAAATAGTGAACGACCGCCTTTTGGCGGTCGTTTTTATAATGAAAATATACATAATGTAGATTCCAAAATGAAACATCTTAAGAAATGAGAACGTCATTAAGCTTCAATTTTGACTGGTAAGCTAAATGAAAACTGCGACCCGCGCCCCAAGTGACTGTCAACCCATATTTGTCCACCTAAGGTCTCTATAGTTTCCCTGCAAAAATGAAGACCCAGCCCCTTGCCTTCTTCTTTACGACCGCTTACACGGAAATAGGGTTCAAAGATGTGAATCTGATCTTGAGCAGAAATTCCACACCCTTGATCAAGGACACTAAATACAATAAAGTTATTGGAACTTCTGTAGGAAATATGCACCTTTGAGTGACTTGGTGAATACTTTAAAGCATTTGAAACCAAATTATCTATAACCTGGGTGACTGGCAGCAAAGTGGCAACTAAAAAAACTTCATCCACGGATTTGTTTCTGTGAATATGGACCCTGTTATCTGTGTAAGCATATGCCATTTCACAGTAGCTAGCGATATGATCAACATTTGTTTGAACGGGCTTCATAAGATCCGTTGGAGAATTGCCATCCTCTTCGTCAAGATCAAGTTCATCCACATACAACCGATAGACTCAATTTTTTAAGCATGGTGTCAAGCATGCCTTTATTAATGTCAATATGCCCATCCTTAACAGCTTCAACACTCATTTTCAAAATGGAGACAGCGTTTCTTATTTCATGGGAGGCGGTGTCAATTTTTTATTCATGAGAGACCTGTAAAATCAATAGCCCCACTGAAAGTCTAGTGCTTGATTCAGCTTGTTTAAAGACTTCAAGCTCGTAATTGGCTGTTGCGAGGTCATCTATTAGTAATTTAGACATTTTCTTGTGATGAAGCCCTTGCTCTTGAATGCGTTGCCTAAGTATGCCTTGAGTTTTTTGCATAGATTCTCTGGTTTGCTGACTTAAATGTAGGCTGTAAAGGCTAAGGACCTGGACGTTTATCCAAAGCAGAAAAGGATCAGAGCCCTGCATGTCATTTAATTGCTTCATAACATCATCTAATAAACTTTGAAAATGTTCAGGACTATGGGCGCAAACTTCACGAATTAAGTTCATGGATGTGCGTGCATACCCACCGGCATATTGAATGGCGCTGAATAAGCGTCGAGCTTTTTCATAAAGATTAAGGGCATACTTGCCAGCGCCAAGAAAACTGTCGACTTCGCCCAGTTCCAATAAGCACCGACCGTGAAGCCAAGCGATACCGTTTTTATCTGAAAGTCGACAGGCTTTTGATAGGTATTGTCTGGAAAGTATGTAGTCGCCGTTTAGTTTTGAAACAGAAGACAGCTGCATAAGTGATATAACAATAAGCTCAACAGAGTCTGTAAGAAGCGAAAGCTTATGGGCATTTTTTGCCATGTCATAAGCCAGATGAATTTGCTGGTTTTTCATAAAATGCTGGCAATGTCTTAAATAAATTCTAGCGGCTTGATCGGGCGTTAGTCCCAGAACCTTGTCGCTTTCTAAGGCTTCCAGCCATACAAAAGATGTCTTGTGATCCATGATATATTCAAATAAATCAGATATATAAAGACGTATTTCGAACTTGTCTGTTGGAGATCCCTCCTTCATTAAGACAAGATAATAAGACACGATTTGTTCCGATGATACAGGTATGTAATCCAGTAATAAAGCTGCTCTTGCATAAGCCAGCATCATTCTGGCATTTTGCAGGTTGCTAAGTGGCGCAAGGTGATTTGATGCATTTAAATACACCTCGACGGTTTCACAAGTTTTATTTGGATGCCTATATATGTTTAAATGATCAAGTGCCATAGAAAATCCCCTTTCCCCTCTTGGTGAAATATACCCAAATTTTAGTCTTTCAATGGACATTTTATGTAAAAAAAAATACTGAATCTAAAGCTATATAAATTTTTCGTGTTGAAAATCGTCAATTTGAAGGTGTTGGGTATAGTTAGTATAAGGGTGGGAGGGACTTTAATGATTGATTGGAAGGTCGTGGACATTGGGGACAAGGCTATTTTTGACTTGTATTATAAGACCTATGAGTCAGAAGTATCAGATTACAGTTTTACGCAACTGCTTCTATGGGCAGAGGCTTATGACATTAAATACGCAGTAATAGATGGTTTTCTTGTTGTGCATCTACAAGCGCCCCATGAGACTGTGCCCTATATTCACATGCCCGTTGGCAGGGGGGATTTAGGACGTGTCATTGAAAAGGTGAAAGATGATTTTGAAGAATATGGTGAAATTATGACAATAAGAAGCATAACACGACTTCAGTACATCCAGCTAAAAAAGCAGGTTGATTATAAAATGAAGTTCAAGCTTCTCAGAGACCAATATGAGTATGTCTATCCAAGTCATGATTTGTCCAAACTCAACACAAAAAAACTGAGACGCAAGTTGGACATGTACAAGAGTTTTCAAAGAAACCATGACACAAGCGTTCATAGACTAAGTGAGATTGATGCCAAGGCTATTTTGGAAATGTTGGATGATTGGTATGGCAACATGACTGAAAGTGATATTTTGAATGCCGAAAAAGAAGGCATAAAAAAAGTCCTTAAGTATTTGAGTGAACTGGACTGTATAGGTTGCGTCATAAAGTCAAAGGACAAACCAATCGCTTTTTCGATTGGCGAGGCCCTAACAGATAATATGTTTTTGGTTTTAATAGAAAAAGCCATTAGAGACTACAAAGGGGCCTATGTGGCACTTATAAAAGAGTTTGCCCATATGTATGGTAAGGATTATGCCTTCACCAACCGGGAAGAAGACTTGGGGATTCCAGGACTTAGAAAGTCTAAACTGCTTTATAGACCCTGTCGATTCGTCGAAAAGGGTGTGGCCTATTTTTCAGACCACAGCGTATCGAAGAGTAAGTTGTCAGAATAATTCATGCGTACAATAGACCTGTTAAAGAGAGACCAAGGAGCAGGTGAAAAAGGAGGAATCCGTGTGAAAAATCAATTCGGTTTGGTCTTTATGCACTTTTAATCGTTGCAGCATCATCTTTTTTAATACAAATGTTCTCATATTTTAGGACCAATCCGTCAGAAAATATTGAACCACTGTATCCTTCTTACCATGCTACAGATACAAGGGGTCAATATATTATTGATGACTCCAACAAGCGTATTCTTGGAGCCAAGGATGGTCATGTGGAGTTTATACTTCATGGCGGTAAAAGAGGGGTGCAGAATTTCTATTTTGCAACTGAGGTTTTACCTGTCAAAGATCACATATATGTTATGAGTCACAGGTGGGACGCAACTGGATCTTATATTGAATATGAGTCAATTTTAAAATATGACAGACAGGGCAAGTATATAGACACGCCATATATGCTCAACCATGACAGAGAAGACATTCTTGTGCCAACATTAATGGGTCTGACATGGGCTGAAGAAGGTCTGTCATTCTTTGAAATCATAGACGATACCATAATTTACTACAAGGATCCTCAAGATGGCAGGGCGGATCTAATAAGTGAGACATGGCTTGAAAATTCAAGTTTTCTGGTTCAGGACATCACATACTATAAAAACGAAAACTATGCCGTGACCACCCGCGACGGCTATATCATGGAGGTCTCTCCTGAGGGGGAAACCAAAATCATTTTTGATGGTTCAGACATGAACCTTGATGAGAAATATGTCTTGCCATGGTCCCTTGAGTACAGTGAAGGAATCATTTACTTTACAAACCTTGGAGATGGCAGTGTTCGAAAGTTGATGGAGGATGGTCATGTAGAAGTGGTTATGACCCATGAGCTTTTATTAGAAAGCGGGATTGACGACCGTCAAGAAACCTATTACAACATATCACTTTCACCTGATGGACACATGGGTGTTTCCAACTTTTTGATGCTATAGAAATCATGCCAAGTCAAGGCGCATATCAATATTCGAGTCACTCGGAATATATTCCAAGTGGGAAGGTGGGACTGAGTGCCTGGGTAAACTGGATCGCTATTGTGGTCTTGTTCAGTACCATTGCCATGGCTCTTGTAGATACCTATGTCAATATAATGGACAGAAACTTCCTGCAATCCTCCCTAAGGTGGCTGCCATAGTTGTCATTATATCAATAACAGCCTATTTGGTGGGCAACATGTCTATTGATAACTTTTATAGCTTGTATTCAGATGAAGTGAGTCGAAACCTTAAACTGAGTTCACAGAATTTGTCTAAGGTTATAGATGGTGATGCCGTCGGTCGCATTGAGTCTCCGAAAGACTACTTGGGTGATGACTACAATTTGGTTTTCGAACAGCTTAATGAAGTTTTAAATTACAACTCAGATTTATGGAATGAAAACCTATACACTGCACTTTACAGAATAGAAGACGAACGTGTCTTTGGTCTTATGTACAATGATGGGCTATGACACCATATTATCCATTTGATGCCTACACCAGTGATCCTGATTATGACTTCTTTAAAATTGCCAATGAGGGAGGCATTTCCAGTGACACTGAAATTGATAACGATGGAGAATGGCTCTTTTCCATGGCACCTGTGTACGATTCACAGGGAAACATTGTGGCTGTATTTGAAGTCGGGACCAATTTATACATTTTCCAAGAGAAAACGGCTGAAGTTATTAGAAATCTTCTAATTGACCTACTGACCTTAGTTATTGTCATTGTGCTTATGTCCGTTGAGTTTGCCTTCTTAAACCAACTCATTACTGATCGTAAGGAAAGGGAAAAGATGGCACCTCATGGAAAGTATTTGAATGATACGGATATGCCAATGGTTCGTCCCTTGTCATTCCTGATATTTATAACGGTTTATATGGCCTTGGCCTTTATACCACTTCTTGCCAAAGACCTGGCACGACCTCTGTGGGGTCTGGATCAGAGCCTGGTTATTGGTCTGCCAATTTCAGCCGAAGTTCTAGCAAGCGGGGTGACCATGCTCTTTGCTGGCTACTTTGCCCAGGCCAATGGGTGGAAAAGACGTTTGTTATCGGTGCGGTTGTTGTGGCTATTGCAGCGGTTCTCACTGCCCTATCAAGTGACATACTCTACTTTGTGGGTATGCGGACACTTTCAGGCGTGGGAACGGGTTTTATGTTTATGGCACTACGGGGCTATGTTAATATTGGTTCCTCCACAGCAGTTAGAAATGAAGGCTTTGCGCAACTCACAGCTGGTGCTGTGGCAGGCATGAATGTTGGTGTTGTTATGGGTGCCAACTTGGCTGATAAAATCGGCATGCTCCCGGTATTTTATGTGATGGCCGTATTTGCAGGCATCAGTTTTATATTTGTTGTGACGCAGATGAGGCTTCCTGAAAACATGCAAGCAGACCATGACCAAGAAAAATCCTCCATATCCGTCTTGCGTTTTACATGAATCCAAAGGTCCTCTTGTTTTTATAGCGGTTCTCATACCGGCTTATATTGCAGGCATGTATCTCGAGTACTTTTTCCCGGTTTATGCTGAAGAACAGGGTCTATCCACTTCTGTTATTGGTTTGGCCTTTACTCTATATGGGCTCATCATTGTTTACTTAGGGCCAGCATTTGCACAAATTGGGGAAAGAAAACTGGGCATAAAATCTGCGGCAGCCCTAGCAAGCTTGTTGACAGGACTTTCTTTATTAACCTTTGCGATAACGGGAAACCTAATTGGGGCTCTCCTTGCTGTGGTTGTACTGGGAATGTCAGATGGTTTGGAGAAGCAGCTTACAACAGCTATTTTCTTGAACTTGAGGCTGCACAGGCCATGGGTGAGTCGTCAGCATCTGGACATTTCGAGTTCGTTGGCAATATCGGTCGTATGATTGGACCTGTTGTTATTGCCATTATGCTGGGTCTTGGTGCTCAAAAGGGCATTGGCCTTATTGCAGTGGGGGTTCTGGCTCTCATGGTGGTCTTTGTCGTATTCTCAGGTTCTAGCAAGAAGAAGAGTCTTGAATAGTAGTCTTGAATAGTAATCTTGAATAGTGTAAAAGGTTCTTTAATTAGATATATATATATAGGAACTCAATATATAAAGTCTATTAATAAGTCTATATATAAAGAAAGATCAGTAATTTATAAGAAAAATCAATATTGGAAAAGCACAGATCAGTATTAAATTGTGACAGTTGTAAATAACATTTTTTTAAATGGCTCAAAAAAACCTGCCAGGCAATAAGGACAAGTCCTAATGTGCCTTGGCAGGTTTTATTGT
>LQAG01000390.1_pt1 | contig 13557 bp, 17 predicted proteins | sample 1535801 | NCBI WGS metagenome assembly LQAG01 (sample SAMN04331584, study PRJNA305678) | bioreactor metagenome | isolation source: bioreactor_3 inoculated with Wadden Sea sediment 1st replicate of a... | place: Germany:Bremen | reverse complement strand
AGCGCTCTCCAATTGAAAAAAATTTTTTAAAAACGATTATATCAGGCAGCTTGCCAAAACGGTCAATGCATTGGCACATTCCGAGCCGACAATATTTGTGGGTCGGGGAACCCATCTGATTCTGCCCCGGCATGCGATTTTGTCGGTTCAATTGATGTGCAAAAGGAAACGTCGGATTGAGAACCTGTCAAATATGCTGAGTATCACGAAAGCTGAAGCAGCGGCAAAAGTAAAGACCATTGATAAGGAACACCATGTATTTTTAAAGAGGTCTATCTCAGACAAAAGATATCCCCGTATGAATTTGATCTGTTCATTAATATGGATCACATTCCATCAGGACCCCAGGTTGCTCGAATCATTGCCAGTGCCTTTGAACAGAAGTTTCAAATGAATTTCAAAACCAGATGATGCCGGCTCTGGAACTTTTGAATTCCTTGACAGAAGGCGGTTGCCCGGCCTATAAATGAGATGGTGTGCCGTTTTAGTCCATACCGATCTTTCTCTCAGGACAAAGGAACCCCGCCCATGACCCCAAAAAAGAAACCGGAAAAGACACTATTCCCCGGCGGGCTGACCCAACCCGGAACGTCGGTGATAGATTCCCATTGTCGGAATAGGCGCTTCCGCCGGCGGCCTGCAAGCCTTTGAAGCGTTTTTTACGGCCATGCCCGCCGGCAGCGGCATGGCCTTTGTCCTGATATCTCATCTGGATCCCACCCATATCAGTATCCTGCCGGAGCTGGTCCAGAAAAACACAGATGGAGGTCCACCTGATAACAGACGGGGTTCCGGTTCAACCTAATATGGTCTATGTGATTCCGCCCAACAAAGATATGACCATTTTGAACGGCGTCCTCCACCTCAAGGATCTGCCCCATCCCAGGGGATTCAACCTTCCCATCGACAGCTTTTTCAAATCCCTGGCCCAGGACCAGGGCACCGATGCCGTCGGCATTATCCTGTCCGGCACCGGGAGTGACGGCTGGCTCGGAGTAAGACAGATCAAGGGGGAACTGGGCATGGTCATGGTTCAGGACGAGGATTCCGCCAAATTTGCCGGCATGCCCGGAAACGCCATTGCCACAGGCTTTGTGGATTATGTTCTGCCTGTGGACAAGATGCCCGATGCGCTGGTCAAATATTCCCGGCATGCCTTTGTCAAACTCCGTAACAGGATAACGAAGGATGAAAAACAAATTCAAACTTCGCTGCAAAAAATTTGCATGCTTCTCCAGACCCATACCGGTCATGATTTTTCTCTTTACAAGAAAAAAACCATTATCCGGCGGGTGGAACGGCGGATGCATGTGCACCAGATCGATAATATCCAGGATTACCATACCCATCTGACCAGAAGCGAGCGAGAGATCCGCCTGTTGTTTAAGGACCTTTTGATCGGTGTAACCAGTTTTTTCAGAGATCCTGACGCCTTTTCCGTGCTCAAGGACACATATTTACCCGAACTTCTGGCTGATAAACCGGAAGGGGCCGTCATCAGAATCTGGGTGACCGGATGCAGCACCGGTGAAGAGGCCTATTCCATGGCGATTTTGGTGCAGGAATGCATGGTAAAAATGAACCGGCATTTCAACGTCCAGATATTTGCCACCGATATTGATCCGGATGCCATCAATACCGCCAGATCCGGCCTCTATCCATTAAGCATTTCAGCAGATTTTGCGGCCGAAAGATTGAAACAGTTTTCACCAGAGAAGAGACTCACTACAGGGTCAAAAAATCGGATCCGGGAGATGCTGGTGTTTGCATTGCAGGACCTGATCAGAGACCCGCCTTTTACAAAACTTGATATCATCACCTGCAGAAATCTTCTGATCTACCTGGAGCCAAAATTGCAGAGAAAACTGTTTCCCGTGTTTCATTACAGCCTTGTGCCGCATGGTCTTTTGTTCATCGGTTCATCCGAGTCCCTGCCCCAGGCCCCCCCCCCTGTTTGAAATATGTGACCGGAAATGGAAAATTTTCAGGCGGCTATCCGGCCGGGCAACCCCCGGTTCTGTATTGAATTTGCCGGTTCCGGCAAATTCTGGAGAACCCCCGGCCGTCAAAACCCTTGAAGCGGTCAAAAGGGCGGAAAATACCAACGATTTTAAACTGGTGGAAACCATTTTGAAGGGAAGCGACACCCCTCCCTGTGTCATAGTCGATGAAAAATTGAATATCGTGTATATCCACGGCCGGACCGGAAAATATCTGGAACCTGCCGCAGGCATAGCGTGTTTCAAGATTTTGGACATGGCCCGGCCCAGTCTAAAAGCCGTGCTGGCATCAGCTGTACGCAAAGCCGCCAGTACGAAGCAGGAGGTCGTCTGCAAGGGGGTTGATGTCGCGGACAACGGCAGCGCCGTCACAATCGATTTGACGGTAAAACCGGTCCCGGCATACGGTGCCCTTCAAGGCATGCTCATGATCGTCTTCAGTGATGCAAAAAAAGCGACACCCAGATCCAGGCCCAAGTCCGGGAAGACCAAAAAAAACGATACGACCAGCCGGCTTGAACAGGAGCTGCAATCCATCAATGAAGAGATGGAGACATCAAAAGAGGGACTCCAGTCCTTGAACGAGGAGGCCGCCACCGTGAATGCGCAGCTCCAGAGTCGGCTCGATGAATTGTCCGATGCCGACGACGACATGAAAAATTTGTTGAATGCCACCCAAATCGGGACGATTTTTTTAGACATGGACATGAATATCAAGCGGTTCACCGACAGGGTCATCCGCTTGATTCCTTTGACCATGAGCGATATCGGCCGGCCGGTTAGCCATTTTGCCACACAACTGAAAGAATTTCACATTGAGGACCATGCCCGGCATATTCTAAAAGATCTGGTCCCCCAGGAATTTGAAGTGGAATGCCGGGACGGCAAGGTTTTCAGAACCCGGATCATGCCGTACCGCACCATGCAGAATGTTATTGACGGGGTGGTGGTGACCTTTGAAGATATCACTGAATTCAACCGGTATCGCTTGAGTGCCCAGCGCTTGTCCGTGATTATGAATTCAAAGGATGCTATCCTGATCCAGGATAAAAAAGGAATGATTTCCTTCTGGAATCAGGGCGCCGTGGACATGTATGGGTATACGGAATCCGAGGCCCTGAAGATGAATATCAGGGACACGATACCTGAAGAGAATCGCAACGCATCTCAGGAATTGATCGACAAGGCATTTGCCGGCAAATTGTTTGACAGTCTTGAAACCTTTCGGACAACCCGGTCAGGTGATGTTGTGAAGGTTTGGATAATGGTTTTGGCGCTGCGGGATGAAAAAGATCTGACCGACGGAGTCGTCTCCATTGAAAGGGTCATCCGGGATACGGAATGAATCAAATGAAAAATAAAACAGCCGAAGAAAAATTCAACGAACTGCGCCGGCAGGCGGAAGCGTTGATGGCAAAACCGGATTTTTCAAGCAGGCCGCTTGCGGGTGAAGACCCGCGTCAACTCATTCATGAGCTCCAGATCTTCCAGGTGGAGCTGGAACTACAGAACGATGAGCTTCGTTGCACCCAACAGGAATTGATGGAATTTAAAATCCATTATACCCAGCTGTATGATTTCACGCCTGTGGGATATGTCACCCTGGATGCGAATGGAAAGATACTCAATGCCAACCTGACTCTGGCCCGGATGCTGGAAACAGAAAGAAGCGCTCTGATCGAACGGCCGCTTTCCGACCATGTCCTTCCCAGGGACCAGGATATTTATTACCTGCATCTGCAAGCGCTTTTTGAGTCAAAAAAACGGCAGATTTGTGACCTGAAGATGAAAAAAAGAACGGGGTCCACTTTGACGCGCAACTGGAAAGCACGGCTATTCCGGAACCCTTCCCGGAGAAAGCCCGGTACCGCACCGTGATCATCGACATTTCCGATCGGAAGCACACCGAGCGTCTGCTTAAATACGGCAGGCATCAATTGGAATTGGTGCTGAACCGGATTGAATCTCCCGTCTACATTGCTGACATGGTCTCCCAAGAGATCCTTTTTATGAACAATTACATGATAAAAATGCACAACGAAGACCTGACCGGTCAGGTCTGTTGGGCAGCCATCCGTGGAAAACAGGACGGGCCGTGTGACATCTGTAACAAAGACAATCTTGTGGATAAGGCAGGCAACCCCACAGAGCCCAGTATCCAGGAAGTTACGACAAGGGATCTGATCGATGGTATGAGCTGACCAGTCTGGCGATCCCCTGGACCGACAGCCGGCTGGTTCGCCTGGAAATTGCCAGAGACATCACCCGGCGGAAACAGGCTGAAAACAAACAAAAGAGATCACGCTGATCCTTGAAGAGAAAGTAAAGCAAAGAACGGCTGAACTGGAAGATATGAACGCCACTTTGAGAATATTGCTGAAAAAACGAGAAGAGGATAAAGATAAAATCGAAGAAAAGATCTTTGCCAACCACAAACTGATCCTGGCCCCCATTGTCAAGACCCTGAAAAACGGCCTTGACCGGAAAAGCCAGAAGGATATGATGGATATTCTCGAATCCGAGTTGAAAAATATCCTTTCTCCGTTTTCAAAAAAATTATCCGACCACATGGTGAATTTAACGCCCATGGAAATTCACATCGCAGACCTGATTAAATTCGGGAAAACCAATAAAGAGATCGCGGAAATCACACACAGCTCCATCCACACCATCTCCCGCCACCGCGAAAATATCCGGAAAAAGACCGGCTTGAAAAACAAAAAAATCAATCTTCGCTCCTTTCTTCTGACCCTGGAATAACACCTATTTTAAATAGGCGATTAATCGGTTGTTTTATGCCTTTCTGCGTTGTTGACGTAAGAGACGATTCCCTTTAGAGTAAAAGACGAAATGACAACCGGAAAATCTTGATCTGCTATTCCTTTAGCCCAAATTTCGGCTCAAAAATTCGTTCACTGTTTTTATCCCGATAGTGAACAGGAAAAACTGAGGTCTTATATGAAGAGAAAGGACATGATCCAGGAAAAATTTGATGAATTACGCCGAGAGACTGAAGTGCTGATAATGGAAAAAGGGTTTGAAAGCCATGCGGTGATCTATCATGATCCCCTGGAATTAATTAATGAACTCCAGGCCTCCCAGGTTGAACTTGAACAACAGAATGATGAGTTGCAGCGCTCCCAGCAAGAACTCATGGAATTCAAAACGCAGTATACGGAACTGTATGATTTTATCCCTGTGGGATATGTCTGCCTGGATATGAAAGGCGTGATCCGTAACGCCAACCTGACCTTGGCCGATATGCTGTCAAAGGAAAGAAACTCTATGATCGACCAGCCCTTGACCCGATATGTTTTTTTTGAAGACCAGGACACCTATAACCGGCATTTTAAAGATTTTACCGAATCTAAAACGCGGCAGATATGTGAACTGCGCATGAGAAAATCAGACGTCACTCTTGTGGATGTGCAACCGGAAAGCAGTTTGTTTCCATATCAAAGCTGGAGACCGGAACAGTACAGAACTGTGATCATTGATATCTCTGGGTGCAAACAGATGGGAAGAGAACAGGAAGCATTGCGGTTACGGCTTCATCAAAGCCATAAACTGGAGTCCATCCGTACCATTGCCGGCGGGATTGCCCATGATTTCAACAATATCCTGTTCATTATCACCGGGATTGTTGACCTGGTGCTTGAAGAAACCAAGGCCTGGCATCCTGCCTACCCCATCGAAAGGATCAGACCGCGCCCTGCGGGCGGCGGGAATTGTCAAGCTGTTCATGAGCTTCAGCCAGACTCCCAATGAAAACAGATCCCCATAGACATGATTTCCGTGATCAAGGATCAGCTTGTTTTATTGCGGGCATCCATCCCAACGACCATCGACATTCATACAAAATTCCCGGATGAGACGGTGATGATTCTTTCTGACAAGATACAGATCGGCCAGATTCTGATGAACTTATGCACCAATGCCTCCCAGGCAATGGAGGAAACCATGAATGAATCTTTTCATGGCACGGAGCGAATTCTTTTTGTGGACGATGAGGAAAATAGTACACAGATGGCTTAGGAATCATTGGGATTGTTTGATTACAGGGTCGAGGCCATGACGGACCCGGAAGATGCCCTGGCAGCATTTTCATTGAATCCCGGCTATTTTGATGTGGTCATCACCGATATGACTATGCCCAAGATGACCGGTGCCAAACTGGCTGAAGGATTAATCAGGATCCGGCCTGATCTCTCCATTATTCTCTGTACCGGCCACAGTTCTCTGATTGATGAAAAAAAGCCCTGCAGCTGGGATTGCGGCCTATATGATGAAACCGGTATCCATGTTGACAAATTGCCAAAATCATACGAAAAATTAATGGATCAAAAATGCAAAAAGCAATTTTAAATGTGTTTAACAATGTATTGGGTTCGGTACGGGAACCCATTCTGATGCTCGATACCAGCCTTAAGGTGGTCGGGGCCAATCCTTCTTTTTACCACAACTTCCGTGTCACTCCGGAAAACACGGAAGGTACATTGATCTATAACCTTGGCAACGGGCAATGGAATATCCCCGAACTCAGAGAATTGCTGGAAGAGGTTTTGCCTCAAAATTCCGTATTCAATGATTTTGAGGTGGAGCATTCTTTTGAAAGTATCGGACAGAAAATCATGCATTTGAACGCTAGAAAAATCTATCCGCAGGCAAGCCATGCCCAGCTGATTCTTCTGGCCATAGAGGATGTGACCGAACGGGAATATTACAAACGAAATCTTGAGACCCTTGTTGAAACGCGTACCGCTGAACTTGCCATGGCCCATGGGAAGATGGAAAAAGAAAAAGAAATCGCGGAAAGCGCCCTTTTGGAAATAAAAAAACTGAAAAAGCAGTTGGAAGGAGAAAAAGCGTACCTGAATGATGAGATCAAGCTGGAACATAACCATGAAAATATTATCGGGAAAAGCGATGCGCTCAAATATGTGCTCTATAAAGTGGAACAGATTGCGGCCACCAATACGACGGTATTGGTTCTGGGGGAAACAGGAACCGGCAAGGAACTCGTGGCAAGGGCCATTCATCACAGCAGCCTGCGTAAAACCGGGCCCTGGTAAAATCAATTGTGCGGCATTGCCGTCAACCCTGATTGAAAACGAACTGTTCGGTTCTGAAAAGGGGCTTTTACAGGTTCCGTATCCAGGCAGCTGGGTCGGTTTGAGATTGCGGACAAGACCACGCTTTTTCTGGATGAAATCGGAGAACTGCCCTTGGAACTGCAGGCAAAACTGCTTCGTGTGATTCAGGACGGCGAATTTGAACGCCTGGGCAGTTCCCATACCATCAAGGTGGACGTACGGATCATTACCGCCACCAACCGGAACCTCGAAGAAGAAGTAAAAAAAGGCCGGTTCCGGGAGGATCTCTGGTATCGGCTGAATGTTTTTCCCATAACCACGCCGCCCCTCAGAGACCGGACAGAGGATATCCCGCTTCTCGTGGCTTTTTATGTCAAAAAGATCGCCAAACGGCTGGGCAAAAACCCCCCTGCCGTCCCCAAATCCGTGATGGACGACTTTGTCAATTATTACTGGCCCGGAAATGTCCGGGAGCTGGAAAATATTCTGGAGCGTGCCGTGATTGTCTCGTCGGGTCCCAAACTGCGCATGGTGGATGATTTTAATAGACCGTTGGCCAGTTTAAGCAACATCCATAAAACAATGGAAGCAAAAACACTGCAACAGGTGGAGTGCGATTACATTGTCCGGATTCTGGAACAGACGAACTGGAAAGTAAGCGGAGAAAACAGTGCCGCCCGGATTCTCGGGCTCAACCGCAGCACCTTGCGCGCCCGGATGCGAAAACTGCATATCGAGAAACCTTGAACGGCCATGTTTGGTCTTAGGTACTATAAGGAGTTCTTTATGATGAAAATATTATTCATTTACCCTGAATTTCCGGATACATTCTGGTCCTTCACCTATGCCTTGAGTTTTATCGGGAAAAAAGCCTCGTTTCCACCCCTGGGATTGATCACGGTGGCGGCCCTGCTGCCGGAAAAATGGGACAAAAGGCTGGTAGATACCAATGTGGAGCGCCTGAATGACAGGGATATTGCATGGGCCGATTTGGTGTTTGTCGGCGGCATGACGGTGCAGCGCGCATCTGCCCGGCAGATCATTGACCGCTGCAAGGCGTTGAATGCAACGGTTGTGGCCGGAGGACCTCTCTTTACCTGTGAACCTGAAGAATTCACGGCCGTGGACCATCTGGTACTGGATGAAGCGGAACTGACCCTGCCCGAATTTTTGTCAGATCTTGACAAAGACCGGGCTGAAAAAATATACCGGCTTTCGGATTCTGTGACCCCGATGACACGCCGGTGCCCCTTTGGGGGCTTTTAAAGATGAAACGGTATGCGTCCATGAGCCTTCAATTTTCCAGGGCTGCCCGTTTAACTGTGATTTCTGCAATGTGACAGCCCTATTCGGGCACATCCCCCGGTTAAAAAAAGCGGCCCGGATCATCTTGGAACTGGATCATATTTATGCGGCAGGCTGGCGCGGCAGTGTCTTTTTGTGGATGATAATTTTATCGGTAACAAGACGTACTTGAAGAAACATCTGCTCCCGGCCCTGATTGACTGGCGCAAAGATAAAAAAGGCTGTGTGTTTTTTACGGAATCCTCCATCAATCTGGCGGATGATCCCGAACTTCTGGACATGATGGTAACAGCCGGGTTTGATTCCGTGTTTATCGGTATTGAATCCCCGGATGAGGTCAGTTTGGCCGAATGTCACAAAACCCAGAATAAAAACAGGGATCTTCTAGAAAGCGTAGGCATCATCCACCGCTCCGGCTTCAGGTCATGGGAGGTTCATTGTCGGGTTTGACAATGACGGGCCTTCAATTTTCCAGCGCCAGATCGATTTTATCCAGAAAAGCGGCATTGTCACGGCCATGGTCGGCATGCTCCAAGCCATTCCGGGCACCGGCTGTTTGATCGGCTGCAACAGGAAAGCCGGGTGGCGCAATCCTTTACCGGCGACAATGTGAACGGCACTACCAATATCATCCCCAAGATGGGCATGGACAATCTGTTCAACGGGTACCAGGCCATCATGAAACAGATCTATCAGCCGAAACACTATTATCGCCGGATCAGAACCTTATTGCTGGAGCTTAAACCCCCTGAAATCGTAGCACCGATTGATCTTCAGAGATTTCTTTCCTTTTTCAGGGCCGCCTTGCGGCTCGGGGTTTTCGGAAAAGAACGGTTTCATTACTGGTATCTGATTTTCTGGACCCTGATCCGAAAACCAAAACTGGTATCCACGGCCATCACCCTTTCCATTTACGGCTATCATTACCGGAAAATCTGCGAGCGGTATATTTACTGACCGCTTCGTACGCGTGGCCCGGGGTGCCATCTCAGGAGTCGGAAAAATCAGCGTTGAAACCGCCATGGTAAACTTTGACAAAGCCTATTGGGATCGTCACGAGGGATTTATTCCCGGTCACTTTGTCTGTTTAAGTGTCAGTGATAATGGCAGCGGCATGGAAGAAAAGTTCAGAAAAATATCTTTGGACCCTTTTTCACCACCAAGGATGTGGGCCTGGGGACTGGTCTTGATTTGTCCGCGGTGTATGGTATTATCAAACAAAACCCGGGGATTATCAATGTATACAGCGAGTCCGCCAGAGGCACGGTGTTTCGGATCTACCTGCATGGCCATACGAGTGAACCTTCCATCGGTTTTCAAAAAGCACACATAAAGCCTTGTCAGGACACGGCGAGACCCTCCTGGTTGTGGAGGATGAGGCCGCAATACGGAAATTGACGAAACACATGCTGGAAAACCTTGGATACATCGTGCTGACCGCTGAATCGGCAAAAAGCCCTGGAGATTTCAGAGACTCATGTCATGAGATCGCCTGGTCATCACCGATGTCATCATGCCTGAAATGAACGGCCGGGAGCGGGCCGACCGTTTGAAAGCCCTGAATCCGGACCTGGGTATTCTGTTCATGTCCGGCTATACCTCTGACGTCATCTCCCATCTGGATATCCTGGACCCAGGGGCATGTTTTGTTGAAAAAGCATTTTCCGTTTCATCCCTGGCAGACAAGGTGCAAGAAATATTGGCAAAAAATTCAGCTGTTGTTTGACAAGGATAATGATAGGGCCGGGGTCTGGTTTGTTTCTAAAAATCAGATCACACTGCTGGAGAACGGAGAAACATACTTCCAGATCATGGCAGCGGCACTGGACAGGGCTAAGTATGAGATTTGTCTGTTAAGCTATATTTTTCAAAATAATATCATCGGACGACGTATTGCAGAAGCACTTAAGCGGGCAGCGTTGCGCGGTGTGATGGTGATGAAATTCCGGCCCAAGATATATCTCTGGACACTTCGGCGCCGGAGGCTGCGGCGATTGCACCGGAAAATTGTGATTGTAGATCAGACCGCTGCATTTGGGAGAGGCATTAATATTATCGATGATTTTGATACCTCCTGTTAAACCTCGCCCCGGTATGACTACACGGTACATGTGAAAGGACCGCTGGTCCGTGATATCTTTGTTTCTACCCAACGGTTGTGGTCCCTGATCCTGAGCCATTTTCGCATCTGGCCCCGTTCCAGTACCCGGGGCCGGGACAGAGACCAAAGAGACTGATGTCCTCCTTTCCCGAATCAGGCAGCAGTACACCCGCAACTTTTCTGGTCCGGGATAATATCCGGCGTGGTTGATGATAAAAAATTTTGCCGGGACCTTGAAAGGCAGCCTGGAGAAATCTATCGTTGAAGGGTCGCATCAGATCCAACCCAATCGCTGTAAACGTCAACCCATTCGGCTTTGCATGGTGAGCTGGCTATGCTATGGCTTGGTCCGGTTCATGACAGGAATGACGGGTTATTTGCCGGACAAAGATGCAGGACACATGTGATTTGACGGTCAGATCTGTAAATTTCAGCAAATTTGGATGCAGAACATATTCACTGAAAGGAAGCCCGATGATGCCCCAATGGAATTCGTATTAATGATGAATCCTTCGGACTGCTGTCTGATCACCAGCAGCACTTCCTGCAATGCGCGACGGGATCTATCACCTTTTTAAATATGGAAAATCAGAAAAAATAGATTTGAAAATATCATTATACATCTTATAAAAACAGGTCTTATATGACCAAGGGCCGAATATGACCTAATTTTCCGGTTTTAAATGCCGCCGGTATGAGACGATTTAAGACCTAATACCCCTGCCGGTCAACATGATGGCGATTATGATCAGGATATGGAAGTCCCGGCACGTTAATTGAAATATACAGTCTGTGAACCAATCCATCTCACGGATTTAAATCGTTCGTGAATCCCAAAACCCGAGTTATAAAGGAGAATTTTCGTGCAACCTTTCAGGATTCAACTCTTTACGACCCTTGCCATCGCTTTTGTGCTGTCGGGGTGTTATGCCCAGAAGGAGGTTCAAACCTCTCCCGCATCCACCCTGGCCCCATTCAGTGCAGACGAGTATGTGTCATCCATTGATAATTTTGTCATTGTCCTGGATGCATCCAGTTCCATGGGCAAGCCATACATGGAAAATAAAAAATTTGATATGGCCACTCAAATTGCCGACCACATCAATCAGGCATTGCCTGAATTGGGTCAAAACGGTGCTCTCCGGTCTTTTGGACACAGTCCAGCAATTTCCGATAAAAATACGGTTCTGTTTACGGAATGGGGCAATATTCCACAAAGTCCCTGGGTGAAAAATTAAGAGAGATCTCTGAAGCGGGAGGTATAAGTGCTTTGTATAGGGCGCTTACCGCCTCCGGGAACGAGGAGCTGAAATCCGTTTCCGGTAATACCGCTGTGATTATCATCAGTGACGGTCAACCGGAAACAATTTGGAATCCTCTATTACTCTGAAAGCAGCCCGGGCCCTGAGAGATCAACAGGGCCAGGGTTTGCTATTATCCCATCCTTGTCGGTGATGATGAAAAGGGGCTGTTCTCATGGATGAAATCGTCCGTATCAGCAATTGCGGCTTTGTCTCCAAGGCAGATGACCTGTTGACGGATGCAGGCATGGCCAGCTTTGTCGAAGACATTTTTCTGACCCGGAAGCCCAAGGCTCCGGCAGTCAAAACAGCCACTCCTCCGGTCGCCCCGGCCCCTGCTGCGTTGGAAGGGACGAATGCCCAGGGTATCTGGGTGGTGGATGAGACTTATTTTGATTTTGATAAGTCCGTGATCAAACCTCAGGCCTTTGATCCTCTTGATCAGATTGCTGACGTTTTGAAAACGCATCCCCAGATTACTGTTAAAGTGCAAGGTCATACGGACAGTATCGGTACCAAAGCTTACAATGATGCGCTGTCCTTAAGACGGGCCCAGGCTGTAAAGGCCTATCTGACGGACAAGGGGATTCATGGAGATCGTCTGATCCTTGAGGGGTTCGGCCATTCCAAACCGGCGGTGTCCAATACAACAGCCAAGGGTCGTTCATTGAACCGGCGTGTAGAACTCCATCCAATGAATTTATAGAATAAAGACGTCGTTATGAATAAGATCGGCTTTTCCAGACAATTGGTGATCGTAGTGTTCCTGATGGCCTTCATTGGTGGGGGGTGTGCGGGAACACAAACAAGTGAAAGCACGGGCGAATACATGGATAACTCCGTCATCACCGCCAAGGTTAAGGCGGCAATACTGGAGGATCCGATACTGAAGGTGTTCCAGATCAATGTGGAGACGTTCAAGGGAGAAGTACAGCTGAGCGGTTTTGTGGATTCCGCCGAAGCCTCTGCCAGGGCGGTACAAATCACCCGGAGGGTGAAAGGAGTCATATCGGTTAAGAACAGTATGGCTGTAAAATAAACCGTGGGCCGGCAGAAGCACACGGAGAGCTGCAGTTTTGAGGTTTTAATCCCTTAAAGATTGCCGTTACACCTGAGTGTGCCGGCAGGTTCGATAACAGCCTTTTTTTAACCCCTTCATCTCAATCGTATGAAGTTTATAAAAGCTGGAAAAAGATGAAAACAGGAGAAACAACCATGAAATCAGTCACCCAGGACGAGTCGGAAGGCACGTTGGCACAAAATCATGGGCAAAATCAAACAGATCACCGGAAAATCAGTCGGGAATCGTGATCTGGAGGCCGAAGGCAAGGCTCAGGAAAAGATCAGACAGATCAAGGATGCCGCCGGGAAATAAACATTGAGCGCCGGTGAATAAAATCTGATGGCGTTAAAAAAACAAGTGGAAAAAGGAGAGTATCATGTTTTGGACACTATTTGTGATTCTACTAATTTTATGGACGCTGGGGCTGGCGTATCGGTTCATCGATGTCGATGAACTGGACCGGTAGGCGCGTTATGAACAGAACCTTATTGATCTGGGGTCTGGCCGGAATGATCAATCCGGTTCGTCCCATCCGGAACTGATCACGACAGTTTACGGCCTAAAGTGCCGGTATAACGCCGGATGACCCGGAACGGAGGCCGGGACGGATCATCTCCCGTCCCGGCAGGAATCCATTGTATTCAGATGTTCGGCCTGTGTCAATCGGTCAATCGGCACGCCTGAGCCGCTGGGC
>LQAG01000389.1_pt1 | contig 13611 bp, 15 predicted proteins | sample 1535801 | NCBI WGS metagenome assembly LQAG01 (sample SAMN04331584, study PRJNA305678) | bioreactor metagenome | isolation source: bioreactor_3 inoculated with Wadden Sea sediment 1st replicate of a... | place: Germany:Bremen | reverse complement strand
GCTCAAGTGGTTGGTAGTACAGCAAGCTTTATTGGACGGTCCATTAAAGAAATTCGTTTTGAGCTAAAAACCCTGAGTCGTGCCTGGAAGAGTAAGTAATTTTAAATATGTGAATGACTGATTTAAAAGTGTCTTTATACTTCGGTTCCTTGATGAAGTGAAGGCAGATTTCCAACACAAAAACCCGTGAATCCATATGGATTCACGGGTTTTATTAATTGGGCGACTATGTGAAAGCGCCTGAATTTCATTATTTTTTGGAAGATAAGTCGTTTTCGACCGTCCTCTTGAAGTCCCACATCTTATAAATTGTGGGGCCAATACATAGTCGGTAGATGTTTAAGGGGTTCTATTTGTAGTTCAGAGTACGTTCTTCGATTTCCTTGCGAACCTGTGCAATAAAATCATCTTGAGACATAGAGCCCTTGTCCCCTTCAATACGAGAACGAACAGATACAGCCTTGTCTTCTTCTTCCTTCTGACCGACAATAAGCATATATGGAGATTTGCTTAGCTGGGCTTCACGGATCTTGTAGCCGATTTTTTCAGCGCGCTCATCGATTTCCACTCGAATGCCGTTTCTTCTAAGGTTATTCACAACCTCATAAGCGTAGTCATGGTACTTTTCAGAAATTGGAAGGACCTTAACTTGAACAGGAGCCAACCATGTAGGGAAGGCACCAGCATACTTTTCAATAAGCATAGCCAGTGTTCTTTCGTAGCAACCAATAGATGTTCTGTGAATAATAACTGGGTGCTTTTTCTGACCATCTTTATCGATATAAGTCATATCAAAACGCTCTGCAAGGGCAAAGTCAATTTGGACAGTGATGATTGTGTCTTCTTTGCCATGAACATTTTTAAACTGAAGGTCAAGTTTTGGACCATAGAAGGCCGCTTCCCCTTCGACTTCCTTATAATCCAGTTCAAGGTGGTCAAGGATTTCACGCATCTTGTCCTGTGTGCTCTCCCATACGTCAGCTTCGCCGATGTACTTTTTCTTTATTGTTAGGATCCCACTTAGAGAACTGGTAAGTGATGTCTTCCTCAATGCCCAGCGTTTCCATCATATAATTGATAAGATCTACACAGCCCTTGAATTCTTCTTCAAGCTGTTCAGGTGTAACCACAAGGTGACCTTCAGAAATTGTAAACTGACGAACACGGATCAGACCATGCATTTCACCAGAGGATTCATTTCTGAAAAGTGTAGATGTTTCCCCGTAACGTACAGGTAGGTCGCGGTAGCTCTTTTGTTCAGCCTTGTAAACAGAGAACTGGAATGGACAAGTCATCGGGCGAAGGGCCATGGCGTTATCAATGTCACCAGGTTCACCGGACTCGCCAGCTTCTGGAATAATAAACATACCGTCACGGTACTTGTCCCAGTGACCAGAAAGTTTGTAAAGGTCAGATTTGCCATAGTGTGTTTTGTTAGAACATAGCCGCGGCGTTCTCTTCATCTTCAACAAAACGCTGAAGGGTTTGAACAATTTTGCCCCCTTAGGCATAAGCAGAGGAAGGCCTTGTCCAATAGCTTCAGAAGTTGTAAACAGACCCATTTCTCGACCAATCTTGTTGTGGTCACGCTTTTTAATCTCTTCAAGCCACTCTAGGTGTTCATCTAGGAGTTTAGCTTTTGGGAAAGAAACACCGTAAATACGCTGTAGCATCTTGTTCTTTTCATCGCCTCTCCAGTATGCGCCTGCAATACTTAGAAGCTTAGATGCCTTTAATAGGCCTGTGTTTGGAACGTGTGGGCCCATGCAAAGGTCAATGAAGTCGCCTTGCTTGTAGAAAGTAATGACTTCATCCTCTGGTAGGTCTTCAATGAGCTCAACTTTATAGTCTTCACCCATTTCTTTACACATTTTAAGGGCTTCATCTCTCGAAACCACCATACGTTCAATGGTCAGTTTTTCAGAGCTGATTTTTTTCATTTTCTTTTTCAATCTTAACCAGGTCTTCTTGCTTGAATTTTTCATCAAGGTCAAAGTCGTAGTAGTACCCACGGTCAATGGAAGGACCAATAGCCAGCTTGGCTTCTGGGTACAGACGCTTGACAGCGTGGGCAAGAAGGTGGGCCGCAGAGTGTTTAAACACTTCCACACCAGCTTCATCTTTATAGGTGATGATACTAACCTGATCGCCTTCTTTAAGAATGTGGGATACATCCACTAGTTTTCCATTCACGTCGCCTGCGAGAGCCTCTTTGGCTAGACGTCCACTGATGGACTTTGCTAGATCATAGACGCTTGCTCCTGATTCGATTTCTCTTGATGAGCCATCTTTGAGTAAAATATTCATAGTGTGCCTCCTTGTATAAATGGGCGTCTTTCACAGTTTCGCTTAAGAATCATGTCAGATTCCACTTTGGGATGTTCATGACCTAAGTCTATGGTTTTGAAATCGCCTAAAATAATCAATTGATCGACTTGCAAAAATATCACTTGAGAGTCCCTACCATGACATAGATAGATATTTAAGAATCAAAAATTCTATATGGTATGGTGAGGAAGTGAATCTGTAATTTTGCAAGCGCTTGAATACATTTGTCTATTTGCAAGACATACAACAAAAAATAAAAAATCCCGTCCCTATAATCAAGGACGAGTTTATCGCGGTTCCACCTTCGTTGCCAAACGGCCACTCCAAGTGCACTATAGTACAGTGCAACTTATTATATCGTAACGTGATAGTCCGTTGAAATTTCAGCAGTGTTTTAAAATATTATAAAATGCTAGCCTAGTCATTCAAAGCTCAGGAGTAGTATTCACAAAGTCGTATTTGAAGGCGCTTGCAGCCTGGGGGCGCTTTCTCTCTAGGAAATCATTTTTTAGATTTTCTTTAAATCGTACAGTGCTGTTTGTCTCCATCATAGCCGATTATTAAATTCTTTATCATATTATACTCACTTATGTTCTTATGTCAAGATAAGAAATGTAAATGTCACAATAAAGGGTACACATAAAGGTGTTCTATGAGGTTCACAGAAGTGATGCTCAAAGAAAATGAGCCATTGTACCTTCGTGGATGAAGATTACACCGAACACAGTAAAGTCAGAAGAGATATTGACTTAAGAGTCAATGACAATCAGTATGGTGGCTTCGAGAAATATTCAGAAAACGGAACCCTAATTCAAGAATATTACGAGTCTTATGATGGTGATGACTGGATTATTGAGAACACCTATTATGATGAGAATGGGAACTGGTTCAGTAGGACAAAGATTGTTAATGATGAGATCGTATCGCAAGACATAAAGGAATAAGGGTTAAATTATGAAGTCGGAATGTTTAATTCCGGCTTTTTTTTTGTAAAATACAGATCTGCTTTAATAAGTAACTCATTAGTTTTTAAGAAATTTGGTCTCTACAGATGTATCTTAGATATTTGCAATATTAGAGTGAATAAAGTTCTTCATAACATTTTAAACTATATAATTATTTTTCAAAAACTAAACTAGGATGAATTATAGTGGGATGATTATAATTCCAAATAAGTGTATATTGGATATTTATAAAGAATGTGATAATATGTTTTAGTTCTATAAAATGGATATTATGGGTTAAAATACTTCACTTTGAAGAGTAATGGAGGATTGTTATGAAAAAGAGATTTAGAAAATTATTGTCTTTTTTTAGTCGCAGTAATAATGATTTTGGAGTTATTTACCCCATACATATCATACGCTAATGTGACTGTTGAAAGCGCAAATGGATTATTCAATAGTACTACGTCATTTTGCATAATCTATCGAGACGGTATAGTTCACAGCAAATTAGAAAATAGAATAAGAGGACTGTTTGGTGATGAAATCAAACAATTCGACAGTATAAGGGCGAATAATTTAATTGAGTTGGAGTTGAAAAGTGAATCTAGCGTTGATGTGGTAAAAGATACGTTAAAATTAACAAATACAGATAAACAAATAAATTAGTGTGTATCCTAAGAAATATTATGAAAACAATAGAAATACAATATTATCAGAAGTCAATAAAATAGAGAGTGATGATTTAGTTATTAGGGAAATCACTTCTGGTAGCGGAATAGTTGTTAATGATGTTCAGTTAGAAAGCATGGAAGAAACCAAACTGATACTAAAATTATCTGATGAGGTGACAACAAACACTCAAAATGCAGAAGGAATTATCACTGAAAAAATTGAAAATGCTATTTCAAAAAATCAAAAGAAGGATGAATCTCTATTTACTAGAATAACAGAAGCATTTAGTTTTGACCCAACAGACAATGATAAAGAGTTAAGTGAATTTGAAGTGGAGACGACAGGTGAAGTACAAGTCGTTGATATTAAAGATAATAATTTGACTTCAGATATTTTAAATGACTTAAATAGTGATCCTGAAATCGATTATGTTCAAGTGGATCATCCGGTGGTGTTATTTGCAAATAAATCTACTGAACTTCAATCACAGTGGTTTATAAATAACGATTTTGGGATTGATTCAGGTCTCCAAAATGCATGGGATATTTCACAAGGAGAAGACATTTTAGTTGGTGTAATAGATACTGGTGTTGATATTGATCATGAAGCATTATATGAAAACATTTTTGTAAACTCCAAAGAAATCCCAAACAATGGGGTGGACGACGATGGTAATGGTTATGTAGACGATGTGAGTGGTTGGGATTTTGCAAATGATGATTCCACGGTTATGGATGATATATCAGGGGACCGACACGGAACGCAAGTCACAAGCATGGTTGCGGCTGTTTCTCCTAAAAGCAAAATAGTTCCATTAAAAGCAATTAGCAATGGAATCGGTTATACGAGCGATATAATTGAAGCTATTCATTATGCTGAAAAAATTGGTGTGGATATTGTGAACTGTTCTTTTGGTAGTTACAATGACAACCCCGCTTTATATGATGCTATTAGTCAAAGTAACATGCTTTTCGTTGTTGCTGCTGGTAATGATGGAGCGCCTCTTGAGATGATGAAAGTTGTACCAGCATCATATGAATTAGATAATTTGATTACAATTGGCTCACATGATAGTGAAGGTGGGTTTTCTGCAACAACAAATTATGGAACTGGAGTCGATGCATATGCACCAGGTGTCCAAGTTACTACTGCAACACCTCAACATTCATACAAGGTTACAAGTGGAACTTCTATCTCCTGCGGTATAGCTAGTGGTATTACTGCACTGGGAATGAGTAAGAATCCTGACTTGTCTTCAAAAGAGGTAAAAATTCATTCAATCACATTTGGCTTATTTGAATGATAATCCATTAATCAATGCAAGTACACTATTAGGAATTTGAAGATTTAGATTACCTACAAACAAAAAAAAAATGAATGATAATACAAGTGGTGCTGCAATTTGGTTTGATATTCAGAGTGGAGAATGGCGCGAAGCAGACATTAATTCAATTTACGATAAAATAGATGAGAGTGGGTCTTTGTCTATATTATCTGATGATGAAAAAGATATTTTTTCCAATTATTTAATGATGGACTTAAGTATTGCAGAGTACTTAGAAAATCGTGATATAGATATTTATACAGCAATTGATATTGCAAGTATTGCAGGAACATTTAGTGTGGAAAAAGAGTATATTGAGGATGTAATTGATCGTAAAAAAAATTGAGGATATATACAAATCATTTAGATTACTTGAATATATTGGTAGCGAGTTTGAAAGTGCTTTTATCGATAGGAAGGTAATCGGAAAATACTTTGTTGAGTTTGATGATATTGACAAATTATGTAGAGTGTTGTTGGTTAGTAAAGCTACACATTCAAACGGTTTAGAGATAGTTTCTAAAGAATATGTCCTAGATTCACAGATCGATTTATCTAGTTATGATGACTTTGATGAGACATCTAGAGACGTCTTTCATACTCTTTGGTTAAATCCAGTAGAAATTGAATCCCTATCCGAAAAATTGAAGTTATCCGTTAAGGAGTTAGGGGAAGAATTATCGTTTTATAAAAATGAAATATCATATTTATTTAGTGAAGGTTTTAATCCACTAACATCAAGTGCAGATCCGTCTTTGATTGTTGACTATCAAACGCATTTTGGTGCTCCTTTTAGCTATGGTTCAACTTATGATGAGAGTGTAAATCCTTATAATTTGAATATGACATTTAAGTACAACGTCGCAAATTTAATTGGTGTGAACAACACAGATTTTGACCTTAATGCTGTTTACAACTCTGCTGAAGGGAACACAAAAACCACATATTTACGTCGATATGTCAAAAGAAAAAGAAAACAGAAGAAAGATATATTATGCCAATAATAGAAACGATTTTTCTAATTATGAAACCTTTTGGATAGGAGAAGGCTGGAGGTTTGATCTACCTCATTTTTATGGATTAGGAGAAAGACCAACATTTGATAAATATCAAGACATTGATTCCCTTTATATCCCGGAAATTGGTGGAGTTGAGATAATTGATAAGGTAGCAAAGCGGGATTTAAAAGATCTTAAGATAAAATATGTTAATGATTCAATAAATGCTATTGGATACGAGTTCGAGAATGAAAGTAAATTTCACGGGGCCATAGTTGAAACTAGTGATAAAACTAAATACTACTTTACAAGTATTGGAGGGTATATTTTAGGCATTGTAGATAAGCATGGTAATACTATTAAGTTTATGTATGAATTCCCTAACGCTGTTCATAGCATAATGCCTCCAGCAGTAAACTCATTAAAACTAAAAAAAATTGTCGACAGTGCAGGTCGTGAGTTTACAATAACTTATAATGGAGAAGGACGGTATAGACCAGATCCATCAGTGGTTATTACAAAACCAGATAATAGCACAACCGTGTTAGATTTAGATTACGTTGGTGCACGAGTTCATATTGGCGGGAATTGTGACTATATTCGATTAGCAGGTATAACAAATTCGGTAGGTGATAAAACAAAGTTTAAATATGACCTTCCATTCTACGAGTATGATGTTGCACCAAATGGTGTCAGAAACCCTGGAAGGGTGCAGTATATACAATTAACATCAGTGGAACATCCTACAGGGGATACAACAGAGTTCAAGTATTCATCAAGACGTGAAACTAAGCGGTATATGAAGTCGACTGGGTGGGCCCAAGTTAGTACAATTATGTCCCGTGAGGATATTGTGGACGGACGTAGTGTTAATAAAGTATTGTATAACCAAGAATCAACAGAAAGCCCAATGGGATATCCAACGTATGTAGTTAGAGATTCAGATAAGTTACCTAAATCCTTTAAATATAAAACATCTGAAATAAATTCGAATGGCAAGAAGATAATAAGGACATTTAATCGTGATGGTTTAGAAAATTGTTAGAGACATTTATGAAAATGATAGTTTAGTGGAACAACATTTAAAATCATACGATGGCTATGACCTGTTAAAAAGCAAAACAACAAAATATGTGGGAAAATGGTGAAAAAGCACAATTTTCTGAGTCGTGGATTCATGATCCTTATGGCAATGTATTGAGTTATACAGACCCATTAGGAATTGTCAGCACTTTTGAATATGATAATCAATACCACCAACTAACAAAATCAGTTGTTCCAGTTGATGAAACCAAAAATAAAGTGACTGAATATGAAATAAATCCGAGTACGGGAAATATTGATAATATAAAATACCATCACTGGGTAGATGGAAAGGACAATTCGTTTTCGGCATCATATTTGTATAATTCGAGGGGGAATGTAATAAAAAAGCTCTTTGAAAGAGTCGGATAAGAGTAAAAATTGTCACGAACTATGCATATAGTGATGAGTATAAAGGTGCATTCTTAACCAAAATAACTAAAGGTGTAACAGATATAAATGGTATCAAACAGAGTTGTTCTACTTCTGCAACATATAATTTTTTAAGTGGAACAATCAAGAGTTTGACAAATTCGCTTGGAGGCACATCTACATATGAATACGATGCTCTTGGACGATTATTAAAGCAACATAATGTAGATGATACAATTTTGTCGCTAGACTATGATGATGCCAATAATATTGTCACGCTTACGAATGAAGAGGCCGAGAAGCAGAGAAAACTTTATGATGGTTTAGGACGTGATTGGAAAACACAGGTATATGTAAATGGAGTCTGGGAAGATACATCAGAAAATCATTATGATATATATGGTAATGTGGATTGGATAAAAGATGCTTTAGGGAATAAAACTCAGTATGAGTATGATTTAAATGGTCGACTGGTAAAAACAATATATGCTGATAAAACATATTCAACAATAACATATGATGATGTAAAGAAGAGCGTTACTAAAATTAATGAAGAGAATGATAAGTCTATCAGTTTTTTACGATTTACTTGGACGTGAAAACTGAAAACAATGTTTTTATGGATAAAAATAGTAAACTTACAAGTAAAACTATGTATAATTATGGGTCTTATCCTGTAGCTGTTATTGATCCAAATGGAAACAAAACGGAATATATTTACGACGACCTTGGACGTCTGATCTCTGTCAGAGATCCTAATAATCAGATCACAGAATATGAGTACAATAACCGTGACTTAATGACAAAAATTATCTATCCTATTGTTGATGGAAAAAGCGAGTACATTGAAAAGACATATGATGAACTCGGTAGAAAGATAAAACATCGCCATAAAAATGGTAATATTGAAAAACTTAAATACGACCTTGCTAGCAACTTAATATGGCAGCTTGATAGAAATGGAAATGTAAAAACTTATAAATACGACACCAGGGATAGGTTAACAATGGAGTCTTCGAGCGACTATAGTAAATCAGTTGATTACTTTAGTGATGGACAAGTAAAATCTGTAACCGATCAAGGTAAAACTACAAAGTTTGTTTATGATTCACAAAATCGTCTTATTAAAGAAATTAATCCAAGTGGTCAGACTACGGAGTATACTTATGACATGTCCGGCAATATTACAAGATTACAATCGCCACTTGATGCCGTCGTAAATTATACTTATAACAATAGAAACAGATTGGAATCTATTTCAAGTGATGGTAAAACGTTCGATTACGATTACTATGCTGATGGAATGCTGAAGTCTATTCTGTACCCAAAGATGGGAAATAAAAAAGGCTATTACGGCTTCATATGAATACGATGGAGCAAATCGTCTATTAAAGAATACACAAACTCTTCCAGATGAAGTATATACGGACGATTTATCTTACGATGGAAACAGCAACCTTGTATCATGGAATAAATCCGGTACTGAAAAAAAATTACAGCTACGATAAATACAATCAGCTAATAGGCAGTGACTTATCTATACTGTCTTACAATGGCATTTATGACAGAACTGGAATAACACCAAAATCCCACAGTGATCAGCGTTTGTCAGCTCATGAGAACACATATTTTTCATGGGATACAAGAGAACGTCTGACAAGTTTTGCACCAGATAAGAACAGTCCAAACAGTAATAAAACGAAATATACCTATGACTACCGTGGTTTCAGAAAATCAAAAGTTGAACCAAATAGGACAACAGAATTTTATTACGATAAATTTGGAAGGCTCATTGGTGAAACACTTAGCTATACGAACAAGTCTCAAAGTTCGTTGAACGAAATTGTACACATTATTCATGGACATAAGCCGTTAGCTAGAATTATTAATGGTAGCTGGTATTTTTATGTTTACAACAGTCATGGTGATGTAATCAGGCTTGTAAATGATAGCGGACAGACTGTTAATCGATATGAATATGATGAGTGGGGGAATACAAGTAAAATAACTGAAGGTGTCAGAAATCCACTTAGATATACAGCTGAATATCAAGATGACGAAAGTGGTTTGTATTACTTACGTGCAAGATATTATGAACCAAAGATAGGACGATTTATCAGCGAAGACACTTATGAGGGTGATGCAAAGACCCGTTGAGCCTAAATTATCATATTTATTGCAAGAATAACCCTTTGAAGTATAAGGATCCTAGTGGGAATGACGCTACTATGGTTTTAGAGCTTGCTCCAGAAGCGGGGCAGTTCATTCTCGATGCACTTGTCGTGTTGGGTGGCGTTTTTTATTGCAGTAGATAACTATATTCAAAATACAGTTGCATACGATTATCCTGAAGATATAAATATAATGCCTATGCCAGAGGTTACGAATGGATCTGCGATAGTACTCGATACACCCACATCTCAACAAGAGCTCTTCACAACTGATGGAATTGTATTAACAGAAGAACAATTAAATGTTCACTCTATTCCAATTAGTGAACGTGAGCTTGCAGATTGTATAATTACTAGTGAGGTGACGGTAAAAACTGTTGATGATTTACTTGAAGGTGCTACAGCAAGTAGAGCAACAAAAGGTCGTTCATCAATTTTCGATAAAGTTGGAGATTATAATGATGCCCTCGATGATTTTAACAGTTTAAATCCAAGTAATGTTCGAGATATTGACATAGGTAAAGTAGGAACTTTAGATGATGGTAGAACTGTAATCGTTAGAACAAAAAGTTCTGATGGTAGAATTACGCTAGAAATTCAAAAAGGTAAAAACAAGACTAAGATTCGATACGGAGAATAGAAAGAGGTGGATTATTTGAGTGAGATGTGGAAGAGATGGAAGGACGACTTAAACTTACCTCAAAAGCTGGTACTAGAAAGTTTAACGGACAATATGGAAGGGATATCATTAAAGTTTTCTGATGAAAATGATGAAAATACTGAAATAGAGATAACCTTTACTGAACATGCTTTATCCTATAGAAACAGAGATGAAGGGGAGTTCCTAAGAAAATTCAAGTATCTTGGGGATGAGTATGGAGATGAGTTCTATACTAAATGGAGCTTATTCGAGGTCGATTCTTCTCATTACGTTCAATGGTTTAACGAAGAGAGTTTAGGTATACATCAAGACGAAAACATTAGACATTTTGTTTTCATTACAATGAATGATGTTGTAGAAGTTCTATCAACTTACGAGCCTGAGATTAAATACTAGTCGAACTGCGATGGAGAGCAATATACTTTCCATCGCTTTTCTTTTATGCAGATTTTAAGTTTACAGTTTAGGGGATGGTTAATCTTAGTAAGGGTAAAGCGGAACACGTCCTTAAGAATCATACTATTGGAAGAATGCAGAACACCGTTGATGCAATGATGAACAAAGGCTTGAGCGAAAATGCTGAGAATCTAGTTGGTTCAAAAGGATTCTTTAATACTAGTTGGTAAGAACAAAAGGTGATAGATGCGACTACTCAGGCATACAATGAAGCTTTAGCAAAGAGTCTTCCAAGTGGTACGTATAATTACACTACTAGCGTTTTCGGAGAAAGATTACACTTAATTTCAACGATGGAGTTTTCAGTTCAGCTTGGGGACACAATAAGCTAAATCTGTCTGACTTTGGATACTAGGAGGAGTTAGATGTTTAAAATCAGTTATGAAATTCTTGATAAAGAAAGATTTAGGATTTCAAAAGTAAATAATATAAAACGACTTTGAAAATGATGTAAATACAATAGTTGGTCAAATCCAGCTTGTATTTCAAGAGAATGTTATTGGTTTTGTAGATAAAGAAATTCCTTATGAAGGTGAATTCTTGATAACATGGTTACGATTATTAAATGAATCTTTGCTTTATTTGGACACTCATGGTTTTGCAACAATGTATGAGCCTGATACTGATGATATATGGCTTGAGTTCGGAGCAAATGCAAATCGTATTAGGGTTAGTCGAATTAGAGCTGAAAAGCAAAAATGTGTAACTAGTTATATAGAGGGCACTCCTAAAAGAAAGGTTAAAGTATTTTGGCATGAAGATGTGAGTAAAGATGAATTTTATGACTCAATACTAAAAGTCACTGCTCAATTTATTGAAGATGTTTTGTCAGTGAATAAGTTAATGGCTGAATCAAATGAATTCAAAAAGTTAGAAAGTAGTTATTCCAAAGCTATACAGGAATTTCACTAGCAGATGAGTTGGTGGGGGTACCCAGTGCCTAGCGAAACCAATACTATGATTACTATACAGGTTACCCCCACCAGCTCTGTGAGATGTTTTTTCCAAAATTTTTCTGTACGCACATAATAAGGCGGTAAAAATGTATCATAAACCACTAAAAAAACTGAAAAAAACTGAATACAGCAAACCTTTGATATTCAGAGATACGGTACTGTAACAAAGTTTGTGTAAAATTATAAAATCTTCCACGAAAGTAGTTAGTGTTATAAACTAGACTACAGAGTGGAGGATTTTTTTATGAGTCGAAAGAAGAAAAACAACAAGATATCAGAATTGACAGAAGCCCTGATGCTTGACAAGAATATCACCGATGTAGCAGACCTACAGAGTGTTCTGAAGGAAATGCTTAAGTCTGGTGTTGAGAAGCTACTCGAAGCAGAGCTGGACGATGAGCTTGGTTACGAACGTTACGATCGCCAGAATGAAAAGACAAACTACAGAAACGGGAAATCAACGAAGCATGTTAAGTCTGATCTTGGTGAAGTTGATCTTGAGATCCCAAGAGACCGCAATGGCGAGTTTGAACAGCAGATTGTGTCAAAACACTCAAGTGATATTTCGGCTATTGAAGACAAAGTAATCTCGATGTATGGCAAAGGTATGTCTCAAAGAGATATCTCTGAACACATAGAAGATCTATACGGCATGCCACTCTCAGCGCAGTCAATCTCGCGTATGACTGATAAAATCATCCCTCATATTGAGGAGTGGCAACACAGACCACTTGAAACTGAGTAACCTTTTGTCTTTATGGATGCGATTCACTATAAGGTAAAGCAAAATAATCGCATTATATCTAAAGCTGCATACGCTGTTGTTGATATAAATACAGATGGAATAAAAAAACGTTCTAGGACCTGGATAGGTGAAAATGAGACAAACAGATTCTGGTTAAAAGTTCTGACTGACTTAAAGAATCGTGGTGTTCAAAAGGTTACAATCTTCAGTGTTGACGGTCTGTCAGGCTTTGAACAAGCGATCAAAGCAACATATCCAGAGTCTATTGTACAGCGCTACATCATTCATCAAATCCGCTCTTCAACACGATATGTCAGCTACAAGCATATAAAAGAACTTATGAGAGATCTTAAATCTGTCTATCAAGCACCGAATGAAGAATCAGGCTATCAGATGCTCATGGGATTTGAGGAAAAGTGGGGGTCACAGTATCCACGGTGTATAAAATCCTGGAAAGATAACTGGGGGGTCATATCGCCATTTTTCACATACTCAGCGAATATCAGAAAAATCATGTATACGACAAATATCATTGAAAATCTGAATAGACAGTATCGAAAAGTAACTAAGGGAAAACCAGTATATCCAACCGATATGTCACTGATGAAGTCCCTTTACTTAGCAACAGAAAATGCAACAAAGAAGTGGTCCCAGCACCAGCGAAACTGGGATCAGATAATAAACGAACTCTCAATTATCCATTCATAATCGAAAGTTCCTAAAAAGTTCATATTTACTGCTTTCGTGGCAGATTATTTACACAAAATTTGGGACATTCTCATTGTACGCAGATAAAAGACTGTAAAATTCATTTTCTTTTCGATTCAGAATGCGTTTCATAATGATAAATTCACTTTATCGCCTGTATTCTCAATTGTACAATTAAAAGCCGGAAAAT